>Ga0123355_10005150_pt1 | contig 19074 bp, 17 predicted proteins | sample TergutEmb28metaG_3_FD_89872 | JGI IMG/M metagenome (GOLD analysis project Ga0123355, IMG submission 89872) | Embiratermes neotenicus P1 segment gut microbial communities from Petit-Saut dam, French Guiana - Emb289 P1 | ecosystem: Host-associated > Arthropoda: Insects > Digestive system > Gut ... | reverse complement strand
CCCGGCAACTAAATACAGCTAATGTGTGCGGTCTTTTTGGCGCGACACTGCGTCAGCGCCATCTTGCTTGCCTTATGGGCAAGCGGCGATGTCACTTCCTTGTTTCGCACCAAAAATCCTCGCACAAATTAGCTGTATTTAGTTGCCGGAGTAATATGATGCGATGGCGATATCGGGGAGGTGTTTGTTTGGCTGATAATTTGAATAGGCAACACAGGGATACCTTATTTCGGCTACTGTTCAAGGAGCCAGAACACTTTCTGCACTTGCTAAGGCACTGCCGTGGCGCAGACGCTGAATTGGTTCCCGATGATATACAGCCTTTTGATTTGGATTCGCCTATTGTGTCCCGCATGCGCAGGAATGACGTTTCTTTCATTACAAAAGATAATCGGCTTATCATTTTGGTAGAGCATCAATCTACTATAAATCCTAATATGGCATTTCGGTTGTTGCTGTACTATTTAGATTTGGTTCATCTGTGGATAAACCAAAATGGCATTGATGTCTACTCTAACAAGAAAATACTTGCACTCCCAGCCCCGGAATTTTATGTTGCGTATAATGGCAGTGCTACACTACAGGAAGATTGCTCCACATTTAGGCTTTCTTACACCGGTATTGAAATTAACGTTGTTGTCAAAATAATTGATATACGATTTAACAAACTGCCAAGCACCGCGTCAAAAGATACGTTAGCGGGGTATTCATACTTTTATAGCGTATATGACCAGAGCATACTGAATGGTATGACGAGCCAAAAGGCTTTTGAAGCTGCAAGGGACCAATGTGTCAAAAGCGGTTACCTGTTAGGCGTTGTGGATAAGGAGGATTTTATTATGTTTTATAGGGATTTCATGAATTATGATGCACAGGTTAGGTCTGAGGAAAGGGCTGCTGGCGAAAGCAGGGGTGTTGAAAATGCTATCCGCGTTGCTATTAAAAGTGGTGTGCCACACTCATTTGTTTATACTATGGCCAAAGGGCTTAATGTGCCCGATGAGCGGGTTGACGAGTTGATTGTGGAGGTTTTGGGGGTTGGGGCGGTGTAGTGGTGTTTTGCTGGAGCATAGAATGTCGCAGCATATAACGATAGTATTAACTTCGCAGATGCGATTCGATACGGAACAGAAATATATGTACGCTAAAAGCCAGACAGGCGGAAATGTTCCATCCTGTCTGGCTTTTGTAATATAGTCGCTCAATGTCACTTCATAAAACTTTCATACATATCAATAACGTTGTTGGCCTCGCCAAAGGCCATTTGCTTACCCTTGTCCAACCACAGCACTTTATTGCACAACTGTCTGGTTTGCGCCAACGAATGAGAAACAAAAATAGTAGTGGCACCAGTTGCAATAACCTCTTTCATGCGGGCTTCACTTTTTTGCTTAAAGGCACCATCGCCTACGCTAAGCACTTCGTCCAAGATTAGTATATCGGGCCTCACCAGGCACGCAATAGAAAATGCCAACCGTGACTTCATCCCAGACGATAGTTGCCTAAAGGGCCTGTCCTGAAATTCCTCCAGTTCGGAAAAGCCTATAATTTCTGGGTAAGTTTCGTCCATAAAGGCGCGGGTATAGCCCATTAACGCCCCACGCAAAAAGGTGTTTTCACGGACGGTCATCTCGCCGTCAAAGCCGGCGCCCAATTCCAAAAGTGCCGCAATGGTACCGTTTACCTCCATGTGACCCTTGGTTGGTGCCATTATCCCGGCAATGGCTTTAAGCAACGTTGACTTCCCGGCACCGTTGTTGCCCACTATGCCCAAAAAATCGCCCTGCGACAGCTCCAGACTCACGTCCTCTACTGCCCAAAATTCCTTGGCCTTGTACTGGCCTCTGATTTTTTGTATAACAAAGTCCTTTAGCCCAAGGTTTCTAAAGTCGCCTACTATATAGCGTATGCCTACATTATCCAATTTTATCGTCATTTTTTCACCTACATATAATATATGAAACGGGTGTTGTAGCGTTTGTAAAAGAACGCGCCAATAAGAAGCATAATAATGGCACTGGATGCGCATATCAGATGTATGTGCCATGCCGGTATCACACCGTGGAGTACCACCAAGCGGAAATAGTGGATATGGGCGAAGATGGGGTTTACCAAGAATAGCCGCTGAGTCGTAGCCGAAAAGGTATCTATACTATAAAAAATGGCCGAAAGCCACATGACCAGCATTGTGAAGATACTGTACAGGTACTGTATGTCCTTAAAAAACACGAATAGCGCAGATAGCACCAGCCCTACGCCAATGTTAAACATAGTAATAGTGATGATAGGATACAAAAGGAAAATAAACCGCCAGTGGAAAGACACCCCATCTATAACAACAAACAAGAAGAATATCAGAAGCATAAGGCCAAAGTTGATCAAAGATGCAACATTTTGTGATAGCAGGAACAGGTACTTAGGCACTTTGACCTTGGTCATGATGCCACTGTTTGCCATGAGTGAGGCCATACCTTGGTTTGTAGATTCGGAAAAGAATTGGAAGATTTTAAGGCCCGCGAAGACGTATACTATAAAGTGGGGGATATCGCGGCCAAAGAAATGGGTGAAGACTAGGACCATGACTAACAAGTGCAATAGTGGCCCCAGCATGCTCCAGCCCATGCCAAGTATTGTACGCTTGTAGCGTCTTTTGAAGTCGCGTTTGACTAGTTCCTCGAATACGAAGCGGTATTTTTGCCAGCGGGTGGTTATGGTCGTAAACAAAATATATTGCTCCTTTATACATACGTTGACGGGCGTTAAGCCCTGCGCTACAATTTGGTTACAGGTTTGGCGTAGTGGCAAGCGTTATGGGGGTGAGTGAATTGGGCGACGACTTGAAAAAACAACACAGGGATACCATATTTAGGAGTTTATTTAAGAAGCCAGACAACTTTCTGCATCTGCTACGGCATTGCCGTGGTACAAGTGAGGACATGATTGCAGATGATATACAACCGTTCGATTTGGATTCGACTATAATATCGCGCATACGCAGAAATGATGTGTCATTTATCACAAAGGACAATAGGCTCATCATTTTGGTTGAGCACCAATCAACGGTAAACCCTAACATGGCGTTTAGGTTATTAAGTTACTATATGGAACTTTTGCAGATCTGGATAAAGCAAAATAACATCAATATCTTCGCAAGTAAAAGAATCCCCGCACTCCCTGTTCCTGAATTTTATGTGGCGTACAATGGCAACGATGTGCTAAAGGAAGAATATTCTTCGTTTCAGCTTTCATGTACAGGCATTAAGATTGACGTCATTGTTAAAGTTATAGACATACGTTTTGACTGCTTAGAAGATACCGAAACCACAAATATCTTAGCAGGGTACTCATATTTTTATAGAGTGTTTGACCTTTGTAGATTTCAGGGCATGACCAACCAGGAGGCTTTTGAGACTGCGAGGAAAGAGTGTATGGCAAATGGTTATTTGCCAAGTGTTATTGAGAAGGAGGATTTTGTTATGTTTTATAAGGATTTTCTGGATTATGATGCGCAATTGCGTGCTGAGGGTAGAGATGAAGGCGAAGCCAAAGGCGCTGAGGCGGCAATTCGCATTGCCATTCAAACTGGTGCACCATCCTCGCTTGTTAATGCTATGGCCAAAGGGCTTAATATCTCCTCCGAGCGGGTTGATGAGCTGATGAAGGAGGTTTTGGGGGTTGGGGTTGTGAGTTAAAGGGAATTGAATTGGTCCCGATGACATACAGCCTTTTGATTTGGATTCGCCAATTGTGTCCCGCATGCGGAGGAATGACGTTTCTTTCATTACAAAAGATAATCGGCTTATCATTTTGGTAGAGCATCAAATTTATTAGGCGTTGTGGATAAGGAGGATTTTATTATGTTTTATAGGGATTTCATGAATTATGATGCACAGGTTAGGACAGAAACTGCCGAAAAAACTGCCGAAACTGCTATCCGCGTTGCTATTCAAAGTGGCGCGCCGGACGCATTAGTTTATACTATGGCCAAAGGGCTTAATGTGCCTGTTGAGCTGGTTGATGAGTTGATTGTGGAGGTTTTGGGGGTTGGGGCGGTGTAGGGTGATGACTTTGAAGCCGCTATCCATGAATACATGACAGGGGCGATTCAAGCCCCTTTTTTATTCCCTTGCTATTTACCGTAAAAACTTTTATTGTTATTGATGAAAGCATATGGGTGCTCCTTTAGGTTGTATTTGTCCTACTGTTGACATATAATTATGCATAGAAAGGTGCTGATGAAATGAACATAAATATTGACAACTTAGTATCTATATCAGATGCAAATCAAAATTTCTCTAGGGTTGCACGCCTTGTTGACGAGCGTGGCACGGCGGTTATCTTAAAAAACAATGTGCCGCGCTATGTTTTGCTGGATTATGGCATGTTGCGGCAGGGTGCTATTGCCGATGATGACGATGTTGATGGTATTGCGTCGCGGGTTATGGCTAAATATTTTGATGCTTTTGAAGCACTGGCCAATGATTTCAGTTAGCAAAGAGCAAATTATGCGGCTCCACATAAGAATGCTGGAAGCAACTGGCGGTTCGGGTGGGGTTCGTGACGAGGCAGCTCTCGAATTTGCCTTAGCGGCACCATTTCAAACTTTTAACGGAAAAGAGCTCGGGCAAGCTACCCCTTATTAGTTTATATCGGTATATTTTTGCATAATGCCTTTCACTATCTGAAGGTCATTTGGGGTATCGACTGCAATCGTATCCGACTCCACCTCAATGAATTGTACTTTATACCCGTTTTCGATATATCTCAGAATACCTATGTCCTCGATTTCCTCAATTTTCCCACGCTCTTTACTGCAAAAAAACTCAAGTGCTTCTGGACGAAACCCATAGACACAAACTTGCTTGTAGAAGTCTATGTCGATACGCCCTTTCGGAAAAGGCGTAGCAGCGCGAGAAAGAAACACACCAACACCTTCCTTGTTCGTTAGTACTTTTGGGACTGTTGGGTTAATCAAGTCCACTGGATTCCGAATTTTTGTCATACAGTTTGTTACACTGATGCTATTATTTTGATAGAACGGCGCTATCGCACTCCTGATAGTCTCTGGCTCTATCATCGGCTCGTCGCCTTGTATAAGCACATAAATATCACTTTGGATTTTACGTGCTACTTCTCCCGCGCGATCTATACAATCAACATGCTCTTCAGATGTCATGATTACAGGGATACATAAATCATCGCATGCAACCCTGATTTGTTCGCTGTCGGTTGCAACATATATAGCATCAAACTCCTTCACTTTTTTTGATTGGCTATATACCCACCAAACCATCGGCTTTCCACATATATCAGCAAGAGGCTTTCCAGGAAAGCGACTTGACTTGTAACGTGCTGGTATTATCCCTGTTATTTTCATTAATACACCTCCGTGCTTAACTGTGCTAATGCACCGCCATCTATAATAAAACTCTGTCCAGTGATAAATGCTGATTTAGTGCTATCAATTAAGAAGTGGATTAATGACGCAATTTCCGATGGTTCTCCCACGCGCTTAATAGGATGTCTTAATCCGAGGTTATCAAGCATTACCTTTGTTGTCGTAAAGCCGTCATTGCCACGCTCTAGTCCTTCTGTTAGCATGTTTGTATTAACAGCACCTGGCACCACACAATTTACACGGATCCCATCGTCAACAAATTCAAGAGCAAGAGATCTAGTATAGGCTAGTAATGCACCTTTAGAGGCAGCATATGCAGATATATTTCGTGATGTTGCGTAGGAATGCACTGAGCCAATATTTACGATAGCCCCCTTGCATTGCTTCATTAAAGGGTATGCTTTTTTTGCGGCGTTAAACACAGACTTTATATTGGAATTGAAGACATAATCCCAATCCTCTTCTGTGGTGTCAATTATGCTTTTAGCCACTTGAATAGCGGCGCAATTCACTAAGCCGTCCAATTGCATAATTTTGTTATCTGAGACCACTGAAAAAATAGAATCAATATTTCTAGTTTCAGATATATCCGATTCGATGAAGATGTCGTGATGTCTACACTTGTCTTCCCTCTTTGTCTTATCAACGCCGATGACAAACCATCCTTCACTCTTGAAGAGAGAAGCAGTAGCACTGCCTATATCTCCACAAGCACCAGTAATTAAAACCGTCTTTAGCATTTTGTTCGCTCCTCATATAATTTCGTTTTGCCACATATACGGCAGACATTGTGCTTCTATAGAGTTGCAACATAGAATCCTATTGTCACTTACAAGCCTCGCTTATTTGCACGTTATCCTCGCCTGGAACAAGTGTGTTTTCATCTGTTGCCCTTTATCGAAATACATTTTGGAAAGCCCTTTTTTAAGATAGATATTATTCGAAGCAATCCGACAGAATGGCTCATAACCTTTGTCAGCTAGCATGTCGTTCATCATTGCCGTGTTTTTATCGTAGCATTCAACGCATAAAATCATAGGATTTTGTTCATCAAAACTACAACCGCTTAAAATCCCATATTCCAAACCTTCGACATCAATATCCAAAAAGTGTGGCCAAACTCCACCACATTGCTCGTTTATCACGTCACCCAATGTAGTCACAGGGATTTTGCGAACTTCTTGTAGTTCAAGCTCTGGGTATTTTGCAATAAAACGCTCTACGTGCTCCTTCGAGAACGAATTAACGCCGTGGTAGTCACCCACCATATAAAAATCTAAATTGCCAGGCGTATCGCCTACTCCAACATTCAAGACAATATCATGTGGCCTTGCATTTTTTAGTTGCGATGTATAGTTAGGGTTTGCCTCAATCAATATGCCACGACTACCTCTATCATAAAATAACGCCGTGTTTGATGACTTAAATGGATGATGTGCTCCTATGTCAATATAGCTCGGCTTTACAACGCCCAGAATATCGAATATATGAGAAATTACGATGTCCTCGCCGTTTTTTGCAAATGAAAAGACTTGCTGGTGCTTGTACTTTTCATAAAACGCAAAAATTTTGGGATCAACAGAGTCTTTTATTTTGTTGTTTGCACTCCCGAACAGCTTAGAAAGGAACCCGTTCTTCTTTTTTTCTTGCGTGATTACAAGGGGTATTTTATTACCTTTTATAGGCCAAACTATTTTTTCATGATTATCTCCAGCATGACGCACTATCTCTGGCTTTACTCGTTCAACTCTACTGTCGCCTAGCGAAACCACTGCATAATCAAAATCTTCAGTGGCTAGCAAATCCAATGATTTGACGTGCAACCCCAATACCTCATTTTGCTTTTGAGGGTCTCTATCCACTACGAACAAAATATCACAATAGTCCATGCTACGAATTTGCTGGATATAGTCCTCAGTAACCAAGCTTGCGCCAACAAGTATTATTCGACTGCCTTTTTCAACTTTGCTAAACGGGAAAAGATACATGTGTGATTTCATCATTACACCGTCCTCAAAGATACTTAAACAAATTTTTAATAGTATTAGTGTGTACATGCGCCCAGTATTTCGGACTGTTGTTGGAGTTATGTGGTGCCAGGATAACGTCATCACGCGTCAGAATTGGGTCATCGGCTGGGATAGGCTCTTCCTCAAAAACATCTAATGCAGCCCCGCTTATAATGTTATTTTCTAAAGCATACAAAAGCGCAGAATGCGAGATGTGACTACCGCGAGCAGTGTTTATAATGTGTGGCCTTCTCGTCATTAACGCAAATGCATCTTCATTGAGCACATGAAAGGAATCTTCATTGAGGTCGCAATGGATCGATATAAAGTCAGCATTTTTGAATATTTCTTCTTTAGAAACCTGCGTTATCCCATATTGCTCAAGAATAATTGGGGATATAGGCTTTATATCATTTGCGATAATATGCATGTTAAACGCACTCGCACGCTTAGCAACCTGTGAACCGATATTCCCAAGCCCGATAATGCCTAGTGTTTTTTCTGACAAAGTAAAACCTCTGATTTTATCCCACTCGCCTTTTTTCATTTGCTTGTCAGTTGTCATAACATTTCTTGCAAAGGCCAACATAAACGCTAGTGTAGTATCTGCAACTGGATGCGAAAAAGCGTTAGGCGTATTACAGACCTTTACGCCATGGTCGGCTGCTGCCTGCAAGTCAATGGCGTTGATACCTGTACCCCATTTTGAAACGACTTTGAGTTTTGTAGTGCTCTCAAAAACCTTCCTCGTGAAAGGGTCATCACCACAAATAACACCATCGTATTCGCCAATTATCTTAATCAGCTCATTTTCATCCATTTTCTCTCTTATGATAGGGAGGGTAACATCTACATCCCTCTCAATAAAAATCTCTTTCAACTTGTCGAAATCCATTTGCATATATGGAGCAGATACCAATACTTTCTTTTTCATAGTGTCTCATCCTCTCTGTTGTCGCGTTGCGTGTTATTAATTATTGAACACAACTGGCTTATGGCATTCTCAGGCCCTTGGCCATATCGAATTTCTCTGTCAGTTAAGTTATCGAACTGATGATACTTATTCAGTTGAGCTACGTGCATTACAAAAGCATTCTGTTGTTCCGATGTAAAGCCTTGCTCTAATGCCTCCAGTATTGCTGGCTCAATTGCTGAGACTTCATAGGCCTCATATGCACATCCCTTGTCTTTTATAAGCGTGTAACCCAACACAACTGCAGGCTTGTTGCGTATCATCGCTGTATAAGTAAGCCATGTTGTAATCCCCACAACCACATCTGCTATATCGATAACTGCATTCACATCCCCTTCCTTCAACAACAGAACATTTGATGGCACTTTATCAACTAATCCCCACGTCACAAAAATCGGATGCGGTTTGTAAATTAAGTTCCAGTTGTTCTTTAATGCCAATTTGCTTAAAACCATGAGTGCATCTGCTGAAGATTCGAACATTGGAGAATGGTAGCGCTTGGATACTTTCGTAAATGGATAGATACCTCCTTCTGTATCACAGTCACCTGTAAAAAATATTGTTTTCTTTGAGAAGTCTAGCTTTTTCAACGCCTTGTCTATATCACTACTCTGATATTGGATATATCTGTTCATGCCACTTTCTCGCATATAGCTAATGACGCTTTTTGCTAATGTCATTTCGCTAGGCGAAACAGGTAGGTTGTAAAACTTTGCAGGATTGCGAGCCACCCAGCTTTCCCCTGAGCGACCATCCGCATCAAGAAACACAGTGCCATGCAATGCACCTGTTTCCATGTAAACTGTTGGGATTTTGTGTTTTTTAGCGACATAGTCTGCAACGCTACTATGTGCAACAAAATTATTCCAAATAACAACTAATTTGGGGGCTAAGTGACTAAAGACTTCAGTGTAGTATCTTTCCATTTCATGAGCTAGCAACTCTGGCCAGCCTTCGCCCATCGCAGGAAAGCTTTTTCTTAGTCGTAGCGCCGCAACTTTCAGTTCGGTTACACTATTTACATGTTTAAGTGCTTGACCCGTTAGATTTGCTCTACTAGTAGGCACAAGCGCCCTTGTAAAAGCGCTCGGAGCAGGATAAACCATAAAGCTTATCTTGCTCTGCCTAGCTACATGGCTAGGGCTGAGATAAACCCAGTTATACTGAGGCATGCCCTTAGCGATAGCATTAACGATACGTATAGCTGAATAATGAAGGTCGCCAATAAAAACAATGTGGTTTCGACTGCAGAGTTCTGTCTTTAACATTCTCACTGCATTACTAACTTGCGTCACAATATCAATATCATCAGTTTTTTTTTGCACTAAAAGCCTATACATACTCCGCACCGGCTTTTCAATTTTAAGTTTTAGTGCCAACTTATATCCATTAACACGAATTCTTTCCTTTAATAATGATAAAAAGCCTTCTGCAACATGCGCCTTTTTATTGTAGTACTTGTCGTGCCACAGTTTGTAATAATCTATGCTATTCCGCTGTACGAACTCTGATTCGCTAAAAACAAAGCTCTTGATAAGATCTGCATCTGTTATACGAGGCTTTGTTAAAAAAGCGTTTAGTATAGAGAAAAGTCCATGCTTGTCAAAGTCCATGTATGGCAAGTATTTACCATAAAGCGCATTAACGATTTTAGTAAAGCAAAATATATGCTCTTGTACTTTTATCATTGCAGGGTTTGAGTAGGGATTTACTTCCCTAATGATTTGCAACTCATTATTTCCATCGAAAACTAATTTTTCGACAGCTGGAAGCGGCTCACACAATATGTCCTCAATGAGAATATGAATCATGTTGCCACCACGCTTTGTCGTATGAGCATTCACTATTTCTTGCCCGTACGAAATGAAGGACTTAAATCCTAATTCGCGATATCTGTGGCAGTTATGGTCTGCCATTGGTTCAGTGAACATAGAATAGGAAGTGCTTTTTATGTTGTAGTTGTCATGCAGAAAACGTCCTACACTTCCTCTATAACCCACGTCAAAGATACCTAGAACGTCGTGCGCCTGAATGGATTGGCGAACATATTCATCGCAAGCTTCAGCGCCAGTAATCATATTCTTCTCAAAATAGGGTTCCAGCTCATGTAAAAACGAAGCAAGCTGTTCTCGCTTACCTATTTGATAACTTGCTGTTGCATAGCCTTTTCGCCTAAATATGTCCAAAACTTCGTCAAACTCAGAATCGCACCTAACCAGCAGCTTCTTATTAATAAAGTCTCCAACGCTCATACCTCCATCATAGAAAGCATTAAATAGTGAATCATGAAGTCCATTTTTAACTCTAGCGTAATGCCCTCGACGTACTGCACGTGACAAGTGCAAAGGTATAATATTTGCCTTTGGTAACCACTGAGAAAGCAGCTCGTATATTTTTTGTGGCAAATAGCCATCTCTGTACACAAATGCCATTTTTGAACGATTATCCTTGTCTGCTTCCCGCATAAGCCATAACGTAAACGCTATGAAAAATGGTGCAACAGTATATGAAAACAGCCTCAAATCACCATTGAATGCAGATTTGTTATCAAAATCAATGTACGGGTCATCAAAGAAAGCGTTGCAAACAACACCCAATAGGAATGAGTTGTCTAAATCGGAATGCCCAAAAGAGTGATATGCCTTCAATCTCCTGCAATCATTAAACGCAACCAGCGTACTCTTGACATACACAGCTTGAAAACCTGCTCGCAAAGCATTAATATAGTCAGCCCTTTCATTATCGCCGACATGGATAATCTCACCAGGCAGTATCCCTTTTTCCTTAAAGTCACTCGCAATCAACTTGAATAAGTTACCACTGTGTTTAGTTAACCGCTTTTCGCTAGACATGTAAATTATTGAACATTCATCAAATCCATTCTTGCTAAGAACATCCGTCACGAAATCTGAAGATAAGTACATGTCAGAAATTATTATAATCTGTTTGCCTGCCCTTTTAGCTTCATGATAAAGGTATTTCATTGATTCGCGTGCATAAAGCATATCCATTTCTACTTGAATCTCGGCCTCTTTGATTTGCACTGCTTCAGATTCACTGCTATCAAAGAGCGAACAATATGTGTCGTAGATCATGTCCAAATTGCAGTCTTCGGCAGGAAAGTCAAGATTTTGCCGGGTTTTTCTCTCTGCGACCAGTCGCTTTTCTCGAAAATATGGCACATCCACTATTTTTCCAACAAGCCGCCAGATATCATGGGGGTTTGTGACAGGGCGCACAAGCAATGTATCAAACAAGTCAAAACTAACAACCTTTACAGAAGGATTCAATATTTTACCCAACACATCTCGCATCGTTTTTGACAATTTCTCCGACGTCATATACCCACCATCCATATCTCGCATTTATTTAACTAACGATATACTCAGACACAAACGAAACGCCCTCGAAGGGCACCCGTTTAACTTCGTTCAGCAAGCTTCCACTTGTGCTATCGAAAGCTACCAGCGATAGATAATTGCTCCGTTGATTGCATATACCGAGGATCGTATCGTCGTTCAGCAAAGCGATGTATCTTGGCCAATCCCCGTAACATGAAAAATGTGTCGCGGCCTCCAGAAACCCGTTCGAAGCAATATTAAACACTGTTATTAAATTTGCCCCTCTGTTGGCGACAAGCAAAAACCGATTGTCTTGAGTCACACTCAAGTCAGAACAACAACTATCTCCGCTATACTTCGTTGGAAGAGCAGGAAAATACGCTACAACATTGATGATTGTCGGTGACTCCAAATGTAAAAGTATAACTTCGTTAGAGTATTCGCATGTTACATACATAAACGAACCGCTGAGACATATATGACGCGGCCCTACTCCGCTTTTTAACCGAACAGTTGCCAGCTCAATCAATTCAGCATTCGTTATCTTGTAAATAAATAAGCAGTCCAAGCCGAGGTTAGTCGAGTAAACATAATCCTCGCACTCACTCAAAACAGCGCAATGAGCACGCGATACTAGGTCTGTGCGATCGTTAGCCTGTAAATTTTGCAACAACGCATTGGCTTCGCTTCTGAGTGCTCCATTAAGCACATGTTGGTAATATATTTCGCCGTTACCATATGAACTTCCTATCAAAAGCTGATGCTTTGCAGAGTAAGTGACATGGCATAGCCATGATGTGCTTATTTTCACAGAAGAGTGCCCACCTTCTGATGTAAATAAATGAAAGGCACCATCGCTTTCGTTTTCTTCTACTGCAAACAATGTGGTTGAGTTGCTGTCATAACACATGAAACTGAGTGAGGGCACGTTGCTTTCCCATTCAATTACCTCATTATTGTAATTATATAAACAGGCCACGTCGCCTGAATTGCCACCATATCCTGAAATCAACAACCTCATGTTCGATTCATCCTTTCGTTGATTTTGCACTGGTCATAGTGGCCTGGAAAATACTTTCATTTTTATCCAATAAGCCGTCAACAGCAATTTCGTATCCATCCTACGAAGCCATGAGGCTTCCGACATTGCCAGCGCTCCTTGTATCCAAAAAATCGGATTTGGAGGCGGCGTGACCCGACGGATCAGCCTGCCAAGAATTCGGTGCAAAAGCGAGAAGTGTCTCCAGTCATTTGCATCCATTTTTCGTGCCAATGTGCCAACATCGTGCTCTATGACACCCCTTGAAAACGGTATAACTCCATATATATTAGCCTCAAGTTTACTGGGCTTGTTGACAAACAATCGCAAAAGTGATTCGACCATCTTTATGTTAGGCAAGCTGACGGGTTTGCTTTTCTTATGGCATTCTGCAAACTTCCTTGCATATTCCATACATAACTTAATTTGCATTCCTGCATCCCACACTATTCCTGGATAGACAATCTCCGCGTCCAACACTGGCTCCCACCGATTGTTATCCGTAACCAGTGAATACCCCAGTACTCTGCCGTGGTTTGCGGCGCAAAGACATTCGAACAGATCAACGCAAAATTTATTAAACTTTGAGAAGTTCTTTTTTGGCGAGAAGAGGTACCCCATATACTTTCCAGTGTCTTGCTGTGGTGTTGCTAGCATTCCAAAATAATAGCCGTGTAACTTCGCTTGCGCATGCCCGTGTATATTCTCGTATAGCTTGCCGAAACTAGTTTGAATAGAACCTGACCACCCGCTGTCAACAAGGGCAAAGCATTGTGGTGAGTCTGGCACCTCTTGGCGAAAATATCCTTTTGTGCCTTCATATGCCCGTGTTGCTACTTCCTGTGCCAGATCGGCAAATGCTTTGCTTTTTTTTAGTTTCGCCTTTAATTTTTTTAAGTCATTCGGGCATAATCTCTTGTCTAAGTCGACGGTCAGTTCGAATGCAACCCGCTCACGCTGTTCTTGATTCAATCCCGCCGCAATCAAGACTGCCGAGACAGTACAGTTACCCGACTCAGGGTCGCATAGCTTAGCCAATGAGTACTCCCTATCAATGACATACAATGGCAACCTCAATGAATAGCGGCTGGCATAGAAATACCTGCATTCAATGCCCATCCCCCACACATCGCTCAATATTTTAGCTATCTTGTACATAACCAACCCGTCGCGTGCAACGAACAATAGCGTCTCAATGCCTCGCGCTTTAGCGTCCTTCAGTACCCAGATTACATAAGATACAAGTACTGGAGTAGTTACGTGTGTAGTTACCGATAAAAATGTTTTATCAACCACGCATGAATAGCTTTGAAACAATTCCTTTGCAGGATTTATGAAATCCCATTCAGTTACCGTTTCAAGTATTCGCAGATACTGTCGCTCTCTTTCTCCCACTATTCATCTGTGCTCCTTAGTCACCCATACCCAGTTCTTACATTTGAAAACGGGCCAAAAGACATCTGTCTTTGTAACACTGTATTGCTATGCACGTGCACATTCATATAAAACTTAGTTTTAGATACATGACTACACAACTTATGCATGTTTGATTTGCGCATGTGGCTAAACGAGTGGTATTCGCTTTATTGACAAGGCATTAGTGCACTTATCAGCGGTGCAGACATAATCTCCACACCTTTCTAACGCATTTCGCAAAAAACAACCCCACAGACAAGCAATAAAACAGCACAGAATTACTACACTTCCCCACCATACGATGCAATCGCGATTCCGAATAACCATACATCGGCAATACACAGCAATAACGTTCCCATACCAGCCGACGCTCCTGCCCCCTAAACACGCAATACTCATTTATATAAAGAAAAGACTGCCAAACAAGCTGTGTGCAAATTGCTGGCCGGTCAGCATACTCAGCAACCAAAGCCTTAACAGAGGCGTTTAGATCCACTAGCCGCTTAGGGTTTAGCTGGTTCATAATAGACTGGGGACGCCTATGGTAGTATCCGTAAAACGGCTCTTGCAAAAACTCTATTGTTTTGGCGGTTTCCAAAAGCTTAAGTGTCCACGGCACGTCTTCGCACAGTATGTTTCGCTCAAAAAACAGGCCGTTATCTATAAGAAAGTCTCGTCTGCAAACATATCGCCATGCGTTCCAGGTTGGCTCGGGTAGTGCGCCCAAGATGTACTCTGTACGCCTTTTGGGGTCTGATGGTGGGCGAAAGTCGTATGGGGTGTTTTTGCTAAATCCAGTTGCTGGTGACCACCGCAAATAGCGGCCAAACAGCACATCTGGGCGGGTGTTTTCTAAAAGGTTGCAAACCAGCTCAAGTGCATTTGGAAGCAAAAAATCATCGCCGTCTAAAAGCAGTACATAGTCCCCCGTGGCCGCCCATATACCTGCATTGCGGGCACCGCTTAGGCCAGTGTTTTCTTGTCTAATGGTAACGGTGTTTACGCCAGCCAGGAGGTTCTTGCAAATTTCTAAGGAATTGTCTGTGCTTCCATCGTCTATCAATATCACTTCAAGGCCGTCGAAGTTTTGGCCTATGATGCTTTCGGCAGTCTTGTGCACATACTCTGCAACATTGTACATAGGGACAACAATCGAAAGTTTCACGCGCCACCCCGTGCAAATTTGTTATACACAAAGGCCAAACCCTTATCAGGCAAAAGCCTTATAGGGATACGAGTCAAGACATTTCGCATGCGCTCGCCTGTGGTAATCAGCCCCAGTTGCCGCAAGTTCCTCTGCATACGCCACTCACTACGCATATAGGCAAAGCCTTTCCTGCGGGCATACATGCCATTACCAATGCGGGCGTGGACTAATACGGCCATAGAATTAGCGCATTTTGCCCCAAGGGCCACCATTCGCATCCATAAGTCATAATCTTCAAAGCCGGGGAAGTGCCGGAAATTGCCTGCACTAAGTGCCAAGTCTTTCTTAAACATTACCGTCATTGCGTTAAACGGGTTGCTTTTTTTCCCTCTGGCTACGATTTCATTGTGGGTAGGCGGCACTTTGCGCATTGCTAGTGCTTTGCCTGGGATATCATCAAATTCTAGTATTTGACCGCCTACAATATCCAGCATGGGACTCGCACTTATTAGGCTAAGCTGCTCTTCAAACCTATTGGCAAGGCATATATCATCGCTATCCATAAGGGCTACCCAGGGGTGCTTGGCCACTTTTAGCCCTTTGGCGCGGGCTTGTCCTAATGCTATATTTTTAGGCAGTGCCAGTGTGGTCAATTTATTTGGAAACTGAAACCCTGAGATAACACTCTCCAGGGACTCGGGTAGCGGCCCGTCTTTAACTATTACCAGCTCATTTGGCAAAACAGTTTGCGACGATATGCTTTGCAAGCTTTGGCGCAGATGAAGTGGATTGTCTTTGGCGTATGTGCATAGCAGTGCCGAAAAAGCAGTCATTTTCATCTTTCCTTCGCCTACTTTCTTGGTCTGCTACAGCACAAGCGGCCTTGCACCCATGATCCTTGGCGGTGCAATAACCCTTTGGCAACCACTGTAGGTATAGCGGTGCTGAAAAGTCAGGGTCTTACAATTTGCATTTTGACAACGGTAACGTTGCTTGCCAACCGCTGACTTGCCAACTTTGACCACATAGCCTTGGTTGCACATTGGGCAAACAATGTTTTGTGCCACTGTTGCACCTCCAGGTTTTATGCGTTTAACCTGTAAATGAAAGCAAGGTACTTCTGCAACCTAGTATGAATATCACTTGCAAAACTGCTTGAACTATGTTATTTTTTGTTGCGTACATGAAGTAGCCGCTTTTCAAGGAATTTTGCGTTCTGCTTTACTTGAGGCTTCTTCCATTTTCATGAATATTAATGCGCCTTTCCTGTGCAGAAGTACCTTGCTTTCACATCAACCAATTAATGGTTTTACGTCTGAGACACCCATTTATAAAACGTAGGCCTGCTTATACCAAGCTCCTTTGCGGCTTGTTTCCCAGTTATCTCTTGCCGCAACCACATCTCCTTTATCTCAAAAAACTCTGGCTTAATTGGCATGGGGGGTGGTCCAAACCTTACCCCTCTGGCTTTGGCGGCGGCTATGCCTGCTTTTGCACGCTCTTTGTTTAGCAGTCGCTCCTTTTCGCATACATAGCACAACACTTGAAGCACGATGTCCGCCACAAAGGTTGCTGTGATATCTTCGTCTTTGCGGCGGGTGTCCAGTAGCGGTAGCATGTCCAGCACAACAATATCTGCGCCTTTTTCTTTGGTGATGCGGCGCCACTCGTCTACTACGCCGTGCCTGTCGCGCCCTAGCCTGTCCAGGGAATCTATTACCAATGTGTCGCCGGGCTTTAGCTTTTTTAGCATGTGCCGGTACATGGGGCGGTTAAAGTCCTTGCCGGACTTCATCTCCACAACAATGGCGTCCTTGGGGACGCCAAACTTTTGCAGTGCTATGATTTGCCTATCGGGGTTTTGCTCTCGGGTTGAGCATCTTGCATAGCCTTTCATTTGTACACTCACCTAGTACCAACTCCTAAAAATTATTTGTGCTACACTTTTATATTAATGCTTTCAGGGTAGACAAGTGTTCATGACATACAAAAAAGCCCCGAGTTTTATGCAAACATTTCGCATAAAACTCGGGGCTTTTCCTGTGCTTTACAGCCTAATCAACTCTGTAATACTCATTGCGATATTATCCAAAATATCAAAAAACTTATCATTCAAATCATAATATTTACCACTGGGCTTGGTAAGCGGGTCGTAGGCGTCAATGCTTTCCCTATCTTTGCGTGCCACAACGTAAGTCGTAACCCCGTGCTCTTCCAGTAGCCTGCACACATCCGGTACAGACCTGCCTGCAACAGTAGGCACATGAGGCGGCGCGTCCGTTATCAATATAAAGATATTCTTCCCGCCAAGGTCACGGTGGCTCCTAAGCAACTCCACCCCGGTCTCCAGCGCATCCAGGGACGATTCGGGGATATCCCCACCATAAGTGCGGGGGATATTTTTGACCTGCTTCTGGAATTTGGGTACATCGTCTGTGAAATTGTACACGCTGGGCTTTTCATTCTCGCCCAAATCGCCGAAGCCGATAAGCCCCAGCTTGTACGTAGCACCCTTGGAGGCCAATATTGTAGAAAACTCGATGGCCCTATCCTTCACGGCGTTGATATACGTGTCCATAGAGCCGGTTGTATCTATCAGGAACACAATATTGACCTGCTCGCTACCATAGGACGCCTTCGGCGGCGGCGCGGCTGTACTGGTACGGTCAAACTCGGCACGCTCTGCCCGGCCTGTGGCCAGATCTTTTACATACACCTCGAAGATATTGTTTTCGTCTATGGCGTAGGTAATTTCCAGTTGGGTCACGCCTGTAAGCCCCACCAGGGCAACTGTACCAATGTACTTGCGGTCTGCCTCCTGCCCTTGCTCCCATTGGTACACATCAACATTAACGCTTTGCGCACCGGACATAGATGCGAAATTGCTGTCGGAATAGCGGCTGGGGATTGGACTGCCCATTGGTATTATCGGGATTGCCTGCCGCTCCATGGTGGCGATATTGGTCACGGCCTCTGTGCCAAATACTTGGCGGGTGATTTGGCCAACTTTTACCTGCCTGTCCGGCAAGTGAATCAGGTAATTGTAAATGGCGGCACCCATTGCCACGCTTTTTGCAGGGTCTGTGGCGCGGTAGGGCTCTTTCAGGTAGCCCGCTACCATACGGCGTACCATGGGGATAAGGGTAGAGCCACCAACCAATACTACCTTGGAAATTTCGTCGGTATGCTTGCCTGCGCGCTTTAGCGCCTCTTCTATGATGTCGCGGCTGCGGTCCACATATTTGCGGATCATGGCTTCAAACTCTTCGCGGGTGATTTCGGCGTTTAGGTTCTTGGGTACGCCGTCTACTATTACCAGCGGATTTATGCGCACGGCAACTTTATTGGTGCCGGATAGCTTTTTCTTTGTTTGTTCGGCTTCCTGGCGGAGTTTTTGCATGACGCGCTTACGCTCGGCGTTTTCTAGGGTGCTAAGGTCTACACCGGTTTGCTCTGTGAAGGCCTGGACCATCCACATCACAAGCTCTGCGTCAAAGTCGTCGCCGCCTAAGTTCATGTCGCCCACGTCAGATAACTCTTGGAAAGTCTCTTGGCCGTTTTCGTCTGTATCAACACGCAGTACGCACGCGTCAAAAGTGCCGCCGCCTAGGTCGTACACCAGCAGGGTTTGTGCATAGCTTTGGCGATAGCCGTATTCTACTGCCGCTGCCAGTGGTTCGCTCATGAGATATACATTTTTGAAGCCAGCCAGTAAGCCAGCCTGCTTGGTTGCGTATATTTGGCGGTCGTT
>Ga0123355_10005149_pt1 | contig 19075 bp, 16 predicted proteins | sample TergutEmb28metaG_3_FD_89872 | JGI IMG/M metagenome (GOLD analysis project Ga0123355, IMG submission 89872) | Embiratermes neotenicus P1 segment gut microbial communities from Petit-Saut dam, French Guiana - Emb289 P1 | ecosystem: Host-associated > Arthropoda: Insects > Digestive system > Gut ... | reverse complement strand
ATGGCGCTGGTGTACCGCACCATGGGCCTGTGCGCTAACCTTGCGCTTGTTATTTATGTGGCGCTGGTGCTGTTGATGCTTAGCGGGCTTACCATTACCCTTAGCTTGCCGGGTATTGCCGGGATAATCTTGTCTATAGGTATGGCTGTAGATGCCAATATTGTTATATTCGAGCGGATACGTGAGGAAGTAGTAGCCGGAAAAACCCTGCGGGGGGCTATACGTTCCGGGTACAAGCGGGCATGGCCGGCCATTATAGACAGTAACGTAACTACGTTAATAGCGGGTTTTGTACTGTTTTGGCTGGGAACCGGCCCGATTATGGGCTTTGCCCAGATGTTGATAATAGGTATTTTGGTATCTATGTTTACATGCCTGTTTGTTACAAGGGTTATCACCACCTGCCTTATAGACATGGGCGTGGTAAAAACCTCCCATATCCTGCCCCGTAAAACGGAAAGCGACGATTCGGAAGAGAAAAAGTCATCTATATTCTCCGTTTTCAAGGCCGAAAAACCCGAAACCCAGCCCATTGTCGAAAGACGGAAAGTATACTTTGCCTTTTCTGCGGGTATTATTGCACTGGGGTTATTCTTTATGATATTCAACTCCACCCGTGGCAATGGTTGGTTTAACTTGGATGTAGAGTTCTCTGGCGGGACGTCTTTCTTTATAGAGATAGGCCAGCCCTTCGAAAACTCTGAAATCGAGGGCATTGTGCGGGACGTAACAGGTGTAACCGCCCCACAGGTACAGCAGGTAATTAATGAAGACGCTGTAATAATACGCCTTGCCGAACTTGAGGTAGAGCAGCGTACGGCCCTAATTGACGCAATTGCTGAACGTTACAGCCTTGAACTTGAAGCATTTTCTTATTCCGATGTTAGCCCTGCTGTAAGTGAGGCTATGCGGCGCTCTGCAATTATGGCTATGGGTCTTGCATCTCTTGGTATGCTTTTGTATATTTCCATCCGTTTTAGAGACATAAGGAAAGGCGGCAGTGCCGTGCTTGCGCAGATTCATGATGCGCTGGTGGTGCTTTGCCTGTATGCCATCCTTCGCATTCCGCTAAACTATGCTTTTATCGCGGTTATGCTTACAACTTTAGGGTACTCAATAAACGCCACTATAATTATTTTTGACCGTGTACGGGAAAACAGGGCCCGTGACATTAAGATTGGCCCGGCGGAATTAATTAATTCCAGCGTTACCCAAACCCTGCGCCGCACGATTATATCCACATTTACCTCTTTCCTTGCGGTACTGATGCTGTATATCATCGGGGTTGCGTCTATTAGGGACTTTACCTTGCCTATTATGGTTGGGCTGCTGTTTGGGGCGTATTCGTCGGTGTTCTTATCTGGGTCTATGTGGTTTATGATGGTTGGGGGTAAGAAGGAGAAGGCGTGAGAAGGTAAAGGCGTGAGAAGTTAAAGGCGTAAAACCTTGGGGGCTTTGCCCCCAAACCCCCACAAGCTTTTTGAAAAAAGCTTGACCAAAAACTTTATAGGGAATGCGCATTCGCGCATTCTGGGATATATTAATTTTGAGGATGGTGTTATGGATGTTTAAAAAGCAGATTTTTTGTTTTGTTGTGGTTGTTGCGCTGGCCTTTGGATTTGTTATTGGCGCCGGGGCACAGGCTGCAAATGAGAATGTGCATGTGGTTCAAGCGGGCGATGTTTTATGGCGGATTGCTTATGCCCATGACACTACTTGGGAAGTCCTTGCCGAATATAACGGGCTTACTAACCCCCATCTTATTTTCCCGGGGCAAGTGATTAGGATTCCCTCGGGGCAAGGGCAGCCGGAAGTTTATGAGCCTGCCCCGCCAGAGGTTTACGAGCCTTTCCAGCCTGACGCATACGATGATTTGCGTGTGCATGTTGTGCAGGCAGGTGAGAGTTTAGCAAGTATTGCGCGCATGTACTACTACGGCGAAGATCTTATTTTAGTCGTGCAAGCGATTCTTGAGTATAACAATATGGCGGATGATAGCGCTATTTTTGTGGGTCAAGTGCTGCTAATCCCAGAAATACAGTTTGTGACACCGGATGTCGAAATACATGCTGCACCATTTTTAACCGAGTCGATAGTCGTAGGTGCGGAAACCAGTTGGCCACTTGGCGGGTATCTTACTATCCCCCATGAGGCAAGCGCCGCCCGGCCGGTTCCTGGGGTGGTGTTGGTTCACGGCTCCGGGCCTGGGGACCGTAATCAGACGGTGTTTGCTAACCGCCCGTTTTATGATATCGCGGCGTATCTTTCCGCAAACGGCGTTGCAGTGCTGCGCTATGATAAGCGTACGCTTACCCACGGGTTGGAAGTCATGCAAGCCTATGGCAGCAGCCTTACTGTGTGGGAAGAAACAATTGAAGACGCAATTCTTGCGGCGGAATTATTACGGCAAGACCCCCGTATAGGCGATGTATTTGTTGCGGGGCTAAGCCTTGGCGGAATGCTGGCGCCCCGTATACATGCAAGCGGAGGCGATTTTGACGGGATTATAATCCTGGCCGGTTCCCCCCGGAACCTGACGGATATAATGATAGACCAAAATTGGCTGTCTCTGGAAGCTTCGCTTGGGATGCAGGGGCTTTTTGAGGAGAGGATAGCAACCCTGCAAGACCTGTTGGGAGATTTGGATACAAGCGCCTTTGCAAGCGCGTCATGGGAAGATATAACCCTTGAGTATTTGTACGGATATGCTGATATTATACGAGAATGGTTTGGCCTGCCCGAAACAATTTCTGACAGGGATACCATGTGGTATTTACTTGATTTGATGATTGACGGGGGCAGGGGCAATGGTTTTGATTCCTGGCAAGATGCCTGGCAGTATTTTTACGAAGCCGGCAATACTGCCATTTTGCATAACCTGTTGGGTATTGGGCCGGAGGTGACCTTCCATGAACTTTCCAGTATTACAATTGTAAATATTGCCGCCGGTGAACCGGAAGCCGCGCTTGCATTCTTGCTGGACTATATAGTTACGGCAATGCAAGCAGAGTTGGCGGTTATGTCATTTCAATTGGCGGAACTGGAAGCCATGCCCGCCCAGATAGAGGAACTTGCGGAGTTTTTCGCGTCTTTCCCATATATGACAGAAGAGGAAGCCAAGGCTACGGAAATCGTGCCCGGGTCTTTCATGTTTGCATATTATTTTAGGGACATGATGCTTAACCCTGCCCCGTATTTTCTTCAGCAAGCTGCTGTTCCAATGCTGATAATGCATGGGGACAATGACTTGCAGGTGTATACGGAAGCTGATTTCAACCTGTTTAAAGAACTTCTGGCGGGCCGTGATAATGTAAGTTTCCGCTTATTTGACGGGCTGAATCACTTGTTTATGCCCTCTGTTGCAACCAATCTTATTGAAATGCTGGCTGAATATGAAATCCCGTCCCAGGTAGATGCCCAAGTGCTAAGGGATATGCTTGACTGGATTTTGGCCCATACCGGTTCCCATTAAGTCTGACCTTGTCAAACTTTTACCGGCCTGTCGCGTATATAAAAGAAAACGATAGGAGTGGGAAACATGGGTTTTTGGACAGCGATAGTAATAATAGCTGCAATAGCTATAGGAACAGAGTTTGTATTAAGGGTTGTAAAAATGGGAACCCGTTACAGCGAAAATGTTGAACGTATCAAGCGCGGGTATCCAACACTTGACGGTGCAATGCCAATGGGTGGTGCCCATGACACAATGCCGGATGCCGGCGATTATGTTCATGGTGATAGGCTGCAATAGTGAAGAATAATCTTATACGAGCAATACACGAAGGGGCCGTCTCAATTTGCGAGACGGCCCCTTTTGGTGGTTTTATAAGATAGCCTCTTCTGCACATCAGTCGAATGTCAGACCTTTAAAACCGTTGCCGATTCATAGGACTATAGAAAATAAGTAGCAAGGTTTGCCTTCTCATCAATAAAAGGCTCAATCATAGGCAGCTTGGATGTTATAAGCGTAGCAACCCCGGGCCCGTGGCCGCTGCCATGGCATTCCCCATGCACTATCACACCAATAGAACATGCGCCGGTGCGGTAGCTGTACCCGTAACGGTTATCTGCGTTTTGCAGTGCCACAATATCGCCGAAGCGTAAATCTTTAAGACCGTACTCTTCCATGATACCTTCGTCAAAGAGAGTTATATCATAATCCCCGGAAGCGGAACTGCCGGCCCCAAGCCCCGAGCCCATAATTGCCGCAGGGGCTATTTTGGCAACGCCTACTTTTAGTTTGCCATTTACTTCTTGTATGTTCATCTTTTCAAGCAATGTGGGGGACATATTCCTTAAAATAATATCGGGATAATCCAAAAGCTTCATACCTTGGCCCATGGCCTTTACGCCTATATTGTCGTCTATGCTTAGTTTCTCCAGGGTTTCCTGGGGGAAATGAATCATTACATGGTCGCATCCGCCATGTTTTCCGGTTACAAAGCCTTTTTCGCCTTTGGCATCGCCGCTTTTTACAGTGGCTTCGTTGCCTATACAGCTTAGCATCTGGTACGAACTGTTATGGTCATTGTCTTTGTGGCGGGTGGAAACCCCGGGCTCTAAATGGTCCGCAGCCCAGCCTATGCAAGGGTCGCCTATTTTTACATTATAGGCTATTCCTCCTACGCTTGGCATCCAATAGGCTTGTCCGTCTACGTTTATGCGGGTGCGTCCGCCAAATTTGGGGTGCCATACTACACCGCTTACGGAAATAATGGGCAGCTTGTCAGCATTTGTTCTTAACATGTTTCTCCTCCTCTTATTTATACTTTGGCAACCAGTTGCCATGTTCTTCGATTAAATCGTCAACCATTGCGCAAATATCGTCCAGGCTTAAGGTTGCCGCTGTTAGTGGGTCCAGCATTGCCGCGTGGTATACATGTTCCTTCTTTTGGGTTACGGCGGCTTCTATCGCTACTAAGTGTACGTTTACGTGGGTCATGTTCATTGCGGCAAGCTGTACAGGCAAGGTGCCTACATAACAAGGGTTTACGCCGTAGTTATCTACCATACATGGGATTTCCACACAGGCTTCCTTTGGCAGGTTTTCTATTAGCCCGCCTCTGTTAAGGACATTACCGCCTATTTTAAGCGGGGTGCCTGTTATCATGGATTCCATTATATATGAAGCGTACTCGTTGCTGCGTTCGTGGGGCTTGGTAGCCGCAGTGGCGGCTAGATTTTCATAATCCTTGGCCCATGCCTCAATTTGACTTATACAGCGGCGTGGATATTCGTCAAGGGGGATGTTAAAACGGTCTATCAACTCCGGGTAGCGCTGTTTGATAAACCAGGGGTTGTATTCGGCATTATGCTCGCTGGATTCGGTACAGTAATAGCCAAGCTTTGAAATATATTCGTAGCGCACCATGTCGTGATGCTTGCCTGAGGCGTTTCTTGCGGCGGCCCGGCGTTTGATTTCCGGGTAAAGGTCGTTGCCTTTGCTGTCTTTTAACTCCAGCAGCCAGCCCATATGGTTTATGCCGGCTATTAGTTCCCGGCGGCCTTCGTATTTATCGCTCATATCCAGGTCTTTTAACAGCCACTCGCTACAGCCTTGTACGCTATGGCATAGCCCCAGGGTTTTTATGCCAGTGTAGCGCTGCATGTAACCGCATAATATGGACATGGGATTGGTGTAGTTTAGGAGCCATGCGTCCGGGCAAACTTCCTCCATATCCCGGGCAAAATCCGCCATTACGGGGATGGTGCGTAGGCCGCGCATTATGCCGCCAATGCCTAAAGTGTCTGCTATTGTTTGCCTTAGGCCGTACTTTTTCGGGATTTCAAAGTCTGTTACGGTACAGGGCTCATACAGCCCTACCTGGATGGCGTTTATTACAAAGTCCGCGCCTTTAAGGGCCTCTTTGCGGTTTTCCACACCCAGGTGTGCGCTTATTTTGGCTTTGCCGCCTAGGCCTTCGTTAATAGCGCCTATGATGACCTCGCTCTCTTTAAGGCGCTTACCGTCAATGTCGTACAGGGCTATTTCGCTGTTATTAAGTACTGGCGAGCATAGTGCGTCGCCCAGAACATTCCGGGCAAAGACGGTGCTTCCCGCGCCCATGAAGGTGATTTTTGCCATTATTAAACTCCCCTTTTATATAGGCGTTTCGTTTTGAAATGGGCTGAGGACGAGCCGATTTTGCCAACGCTTCAAGGCAGAATTGGCGACAGAGGTCGCCTAATTTCAATCGAAATCGCGATACAGCCTCATACACGAAGCCGCTGTAAATTAAACTGCCATTACAAAAGTGGCAATAGCTACAGAATGCAAAATTGAAGCCGCAATTACAAACAGATGGAAAATAGAATGCATATATTTCTTATGCTTGCCCAGTGCATAAAACAGCACCCCAACCGTATACAGTACGCCGCCTATTATAAGCAGTATAAAGAAAGCTACCCCCAGCACTTCCACCAGCCTGCGTATCCTAAAAACCGCCATCCAACCCATTCCAAGATAGCACACAAGCGCAAACCCTTGAAACCGCTTCCTATCAATAGCGGTAAGGGTAATGCCCAGCGCAGCCAGCCCCCATATCACGCCAAAAATTACCCAGGCATCAAGTGGGTACACCATTCGAAATTTATTTAGCAAAATAGGTGTGTAGGTACCGGCAATAAGTATATAAATTGTACAGTGGTCAAGTATCCTGAATACACGCTTAGGCAGGCCGATATGAAGCCCATGATAGATGCTTGACATAGTAAAAAGCAAAATTACCGTAAAACCATAAATGATACCGCTTGTAACCCCCCACGGGTTGCGGTTAAAGCCTGCAACTATAACACATGCAAGCATTGCAACAAGGCCCAGGCCGCCGCCGACTATGTGGGTTATCATATTAAACCGCTCTTCGCCGCGGGTATAGTTTGGTAAGTCAGATGTTGTTATGGGTTTGGTCATACTAATCTCCTTTCATATTGCCTTCTATGAACATAGCTTCTAAGTTAAGATTGAATGAAGCGCGGTCAGTTTTGTCAATAATGATAAACCTTTTCTCGGTTTTGTACCATATGGGTGATTTGCACAAATTAAAAACAAGAAAATCCTCTAAATGGTAACGCCGCACAAGGCACGGTGCCCCATCACTGCTGGTATTTTAATGGTATGAAGGGCGTGCGTCAATTTTTACTTAACATAAGTATACCCAATAACATACGGTATTTGTTTTATGATAGACTGTGACCGCGAAAGGGGAAGAGCAATATGAAATACGCAATAATCTCAGATATACACGGTAACTACCACGCATTTAAAGCGGTTCTTGAAGATGCTAAAGCCCAAAGGGCGGATATGTACTTATTGCTTGGGGACTACGCAAACAGCTTTCCATATGGGAACGATGTTGCCGAAGAAATCCGCAAATTAAAACCCGCCGTTGTAATAGGCGGGAATGGGGAGGGGTATTACACTAACCTGCTGAGCCGCGACCCGAAGGAATTTACCGACGAACAGTTTAAGCCCGTGTATTGGGGCTATCGCTCCCTTTCCAAGGAAAACTTGGAGTATCTGGTAAGCCTTCCGGAAGCGGTGGTTGTGGCGGATGGCGATACAAACATCCACCTTACCCATTCAATGGGGCTGTTTTTCCGTACGCCGCAAATCGAGTATTTCCATTCAGTTCACATGCCTGCAATTATGGAGGCCGTGTCATTTTCCCGTGAGGAATATCTCACACAGGCACGGGCCGCCTTGCTGGATTGCCCGGAAGCCCTTGCGGAAATTAATGCAATGCCGATGGGTATATACTTATTTGGGCATAACCACGTGCAGTTCCACATGGAGTACGAAGGGCGGCTGTTTATAAACCCCGGCTCCTGCGGTGAGCCGCTGGACTTGGATGCAAGGGCGTCGTATACAATTTTAACAGTAGACGGGGCCGATTGGGCTGTAACGGAAAGGCGGGTCAAATACGATTCGAATTTAGTTGTAGAAGGGCTTACAACATCCGGGTATGGGGCATATGCGCCGGTATGGAGCGAAATCATGATGCTGGAACTGTTAACAGCCAGAGATTATTTCTATCCCTTTGCCGTGCATGTAGCAGAAATCGGGCGAAAAATGGGCGAAACTCAAATACCTGTTAGTAACGCAGCATGGGAAGCGGCAGTTGCCACATGGGATATGCCAATACTATAGTCATACAAATTGAAAGCCCTATAACAACTGGGCTTGATCGCTTTTATCGGTATCATCAAAACCGAATTAAGCCTTTATAGGTATCATCAAAACCGCCAGCACATCATTTAATCAATCATCATTTTTGTATCGTGCCATTCCTGCCGGGTTAAATCAAAAGGTGTTGGCACATACGACTTTGGAATAACAACGTATGAACCAATTAAAGTTCTATCAAACTGTCTGCCATTCATATTTGTCGAGGGAACACCAATAACTGATTCATATTCAAACCTTGCATCTTCATTCATTAAGCTATGCTCCTTTTCAAATTGCGCGGCAGGTCACTCCAAAAAGCGTTGTTGCAAAAGTGCGACCAATTTTTTATCAAAAGTAAATACGTCATATCCGTACACCACATTCTTTGCATATAAAACAGTATCTACAAAATCCAATTTTCTTACAGCATATATCTTAAGTGACAGCATGAGAACTTCCATAGATTCGACCTGCAAGCTTTCATGCGAAAAAAAAATTTGCAGTCCCTCTGCAATTTCTGAACGCGATAATTTATATACCCCCTTAAGCACATAAATAACTTCCGCAATTACCTCAAGCCCAGCATATACTTTTTGCGTTTCTATCAAATCCTTGACCTTTGTTGCCATCTCAATATTATCCTACAACGTGTACCGCAAAATAGCGTTTGCATCAATTAAAACCATGTTTTCCCACCATCGCATTTTTCCACGCATCCTTTTCTAAGGAAACCAACTCCGGATTTGCGTACTTATTAAATATGCCCATTGCAGAGCGATTTTCGCTTTTTGTGATGTGTTCCTGTTGACTAAGCATTTGTAAACCACGCAAAACAGCAATTACCGTTGGGATTTTTTCTTGTGGCAACTCTCTAATAATTTCAAAAGCCTGTTCCTTTAATGCTAACATATCAAGTACCATCCCTTTTCGTCATCTCTCTCTTGGAAAGAAAATTCACAGCATTACAACTAACGTTATAGCACATAAGCGCACAAAAAGAAAGGATTTTAGAGTCGTGTAACTGCCCCAACCCCACTATCTAAACCCTCTTGTTTGTTTAAAACAAAAGGGTGCAAACCCACTGCTCCGCATTTGCTAACGTGCTATTGTATCGTAGGTGTAGTGAATACGCCCATTTGAAAGCACTATAACTGCATAAACGCAAGGCCAATCAATATAACCCCCGCAAGCCACGAAATATTAAAGCGTAAACTCTTTGCGGCCTTATTACCAATATGGCTACCCAGCAAAATAGCCAGCCCATTAGCCAGCAAAGAGAATAACACAACAGCCCAAACATTAAACCCCAACAGCGCCGCCCCAAACCCAACCGCAAACCCGTCCAATGATAGCGATATAGCCAGCACAGAAGCCTCTTTCGAGGAAATGCTTTTAGACGCATCCACATCCGCCACTTCCGGGTCGGCATAAAGCCTAAGTATGAGTTTAAAATTAAACAGGGATAACTTGATTTCCTTATTAATATTGGAATGCTTGCGTATAACTGATTTTGTAATAGAGTCCAGCAGTTTTGCAATGCCGATAATAAATAAAATACCAAAAGACAGGCCCACAGCAACCCACTCAGGAATATATCTGAGTAAAACAGAGCCAAACATAAAAGAAAGCCCCAAAGTGGCTGTACATATTAAAGTAATAATCATGGCCGATAATGGCAGAATTTTAATTTTATTGCACCCATACGCAAAAGAAGCCGCAAACGCATCCAATGACACCGATAATGCCAGCGCGGCGGCCCCAAATAAAGAAACTAACATATGCACCACTCCACATTAAATTGTATTGGTGCATAATATGCCGTGGATTTAGAAGATGATACCGAGTCAAGCCCTAAGGAACAAAAACCCTACAAGAATTGCAAGGGCAAAGATATAATACAGTGCGAAGTACTTAAGTTTAGCCCGCTTAATAATGGTAAGCATAATGTTTATGGCAAAATACCCGGTTATGGCAGCGGTAATAAACCCGGCGCCCAGGTTAACAACGTTTAAACCTTCAAGCAGTTCCGGGTCGGCAATAACCCGGCTAAACCTAAATACCATAGCCCCAACAGCCGCCGGTACAGACATAAGAAAAGAAAACTTAGCGGCACTTTCCCGGTTTACGCCCCGGGCTATAGTAGCCGAAAGTGTACTGCCCGAACGGGATATTCCTGGGAATACCGCAACAGCCTGGGCTATGCCAATAAGCACCGCATCTACAAAACGGATACCCGTCATATCTTTGGGGTTGTTTTTAAGCCTGTCCGAAAGCAATAAAACCACGCCGGTAATAACAAACCCAACGGGCAAGAAATATATGCCATGAAACATGGATTCAATAAAGTCTTCAAACAATAAAGTCACAATAATAAGGGGGATAGTTGCGATTATTAATAATGCCGTCATTTTTTGAAAAGGGTTTTTTATAAGCCCCCAAATATCTTTGCGAAAAACAAATAAAAGGGGAATCAGGCTTCCCATATTAAGAACGATAATAAATGTAAGATTATCCTCCGCCGTTATACCAAACAGGTGATGAAACACCAATAAATGCCCCGAACTTGAAACAGGAAGGAATTCCGATGTGCCTTGAATAAGGCCCAGAATTATGGCTTCAAGTAAACTCATTTGCTATAAATCCTCCATATCCCGCTGGCCGCGGCCAAGCAGTATACTTAGGTTGCCGTTTCTAACGCGCAGTTCATCTATAAAAGTCTTGGGTATGGATGAGGATTTTAGACGTATCATGTAGGTTAACTCATATAAGCTGCCCATTTGGGTGGTTCTTACATTTTCCAGTTCATAGCTTGTGGTGTATTTCTTTAGAATATCGTCGAAAAGGCCGTCGTAATCTAAGTTTTCTGGAATTTTAATGCGCAGGTTTCGATAATTGTATCCCCCGTGACCGAAATTGGTTGCGGTAAGCAGCAGGCTTGCGCCGCCGATAATTATTAAAAACATAACCGCAAATAACAGATACCCCAACCCAGTAACAAAGCCCAGCCCCATAGAAAGGAATAAATGCCCGATATCCCGCGCATTGCCCGGCACAGAGCGGAAGCGTATTAAGCTAAAGGCTCCGGCAAGGGCCACGCCTACGCCTATATTTCCGCTTGCCAGCATTATTACTATCTGTACCAATGCGGGCATTAGCACCAGTGTTGTGGCAAGGCCCTGGCTATACGCGCTTTTGTATCTGTAAACCCCGGCAACGCCCAGGCCCAAACTAAGGGATACAAACGTACAAATTGCCAAAGCCAGGGCCATGGATATCTCGCCGGTGGTTATGCTACTTGATAAAGTTTCAAACATTTAGACTAACAACGCCTTTCTGTACTTGGTAATCCATAAAGCAGGTGCCGTATTTTGAGTATGAAATCTTATAAATAGTATTATCGCTAAGCAGCCGGCTTAGCCATAGGGGTATGCCGGTACGGGTTTTTATTTCTAATATGCTGTAATCCTCGTGTAATACATCTTGCCCTTCTTCGGGATGGGAAAAGCCCAAATTGTCGCGTCTGTACCGGATGTTGTTGTCAAATGTGACCCGTAGGCCCGCGTCTTCTATCCCCGAATAGGCGGTGCGCAAAAAGGCGATAAACATTTTTTCCTCTACAGGGTGCGTTTGCATATAAAAGGCCAGTTCGCGGGCTATTTGTGCGGTTTCTTCATCTAACACTTCCCTAATAGGCCGCGATAACGAGGATATCGGCAGCGCCACCCGGCGCTTATTTACCTCTCCCAAATATTTCTTTTTTAATTCCAGGAAAACATTGCTTGAATCATCGGGTATGCCATAGCAGCGCAGGCGCAGCTTTTCCTTGTATAGTGGCTTCTCCATAGACGTGCAAATAACATCCCAATTATCGGTGTCATAGTACAGGTTTTGTACCCAATATGTACCGTATTTGTCGGGAACCATATATTCCAATAGAGTGGCAGTAACGGCTTCAGCCTGCTTATGCGTTACCAGGTATTTATACTCGTACCGCTTAAATGTTAATTGCATTATGCTTCACCTATGGCTTACAAGCTTGCGATTACACTCTATAAACCCCCGTTCATGTGTTTTACGACAAAAAGCGGGGGCTTTTGCATGGTACTATTTTTGGTGGGGAGTGTCAATTCGATTGTTCTTCTAAACAATCCAACAGTTTTTTGATATTGTTTATGGTTTCGGCATTGATAAAATGCTCTATTTTTTCCACCTGCTCTAATTCGTTTTCTGATTGATTAATATAGCATAGAAAACTATGGAGGGTATCATGTCTAAACACCAGGTATTTCCCCAGTTCTAACCCGGTGCTTGTCAGCTTTATGTAGCCGTATTTTTCGGAGGTTACCAGGCCTTCCTTTTTTAGATTGCTTACCATTTTCGTAGCAGACGACGGTTTTACATTAAGGTTGTCGGCAAGATTGCCAATCCTTACCGCTTCGCCCCTTAAATGAATTTTATATGCCATTTCCAAGTAATCTTCCATTGACGAGGTAATAGCGCTGGCCTCTTTTAATGCATATCCCTTTAGGGTGTAGTACTTATTATTTTCCGGCATGATTTTCATTCCCCCTCAAACCGCTATTAATACCGATTCCAAATTTAAACCTATCTGACAGAGCGGCTGCGGGAAACGCGGAGCAAGCGCTTTCCCGTGTTTAGCCGCGATAGGCAGATAGGATTTAAATTGGAATCGGTATAAGACAAGAGTAACAAGTCTATACAGGTTGGCATACATTAGCGTTAAGAAAATATTTTTCCTTAAACTAAATTTATTGTATCGGGGTTGGTGTTATGCAGGTTTTATCAGGGTTAATTGTATCGGTGGACGCATTTTTTATTGGGCTTTCGCTGGGGTTACAGGAGAAATGCAAGTTTATGTATCTTGCCGTGATTAATTTGTTTCTACTTGGGTTATGTATTCTTGGGTTTTTTATTGCCGGGCAAATTTACGAACATATACCCATTGACCCCGACCTTGTAGTTGGGTTTGCGTTTATCGGGCTTGGGATTTGGACTGTTTTGCAATACTTTGTATGTGTGTATATCAAAAACCGCAAGGGCAGAGTAGGGGAGGTGAATACCCCGTACAAAACAATCCTGTTGGTAGGGCTGGTGATGAGTGTTGAGGCGATGCTTATCACAATGGGGATTACATTTATCTTTCTTCCTTATTCTGCTTTTATTATTCCCATTACCGTAGCTGCTGCGCATTTTGGGTATTCGGCGTTGTCGTTCTGCCTGGCTAGGACTAACTTTGTTAAGCGTATGCCTGTTATGTTAAGCCACGTGATTTCTGGGGCTGCGCTTATAATTTATGGGCTTATGGCGCTTTTTATTGAGATTGGGGTATAAAACAGGGCGGTCCTGAAGTTTCAGGACCGCCCTATAGTAATGTATCACAGTTTCGCGATGCGCTATCTAACCGCTTCCCAACTGGGGTTTCTCGCAAGATTGTCTATTTGGAATTGTGTGCTGTTTGTATCGGTTTCAACTAAGTTTACTACTTCTGATGATTGATTTCCCAATACCTCTGCCGTTAAATTTTCGGCAAGTGCCGATATATTAATTAAGCCTGAAAATATTGTCTCAATATTGTTATTGTTAAAATGGCCCCTTTGGCCGGATTCAGGTTCATCTGCAAACTCTAATACGGAACTTGGAATAATTACAGTAGTTAGCGCATTATCCATAAACGCACGGGAGCCTAAAAGTTGTAATGAACCGGGGAGTTCTACCTGCATCAAGAGGTTATCCCTAAACCCTCCTCTTTCAATTATCTGCAAGGAATCGGGCAGTGTAACTTCTTCCAGTATGTTTCCTCTAAACGCATTTTGGCCAATAAATTCTAGGCCATAATAAAAGATAACCAGGTTTAGCTGGTTATCTCTGAATGCGTTATTGCCTATGGACTGTAAAGATGAAGGGAAGTCAACATGCGCAAGATAATTGTCTCTAAAGGCGTTATTGCCTATTAATATAATTGAATCTGGCAATGCCAGGCCCGTCAGGCCCGTGCCCCTAAAGGCACCGGCTTCAACGGCTATTACCACGAATTCTTCGCCGTGAACCGTTATCATTTCAGGGATTTCTATATCACCTGCGTGTTCATCTGTGCCTGTTACGACAGCGGTAGCTTCTTCCATATCCACGAAGAAGTGGATGCCGTCAACGGTTATGTTCATTCCAGTGATTTCAAACTCGGGGGCGAGGTACCCGCTCATAAGCGTAGCCACCAGCACAAAGTAAATGAAAAGCCCGGAGATATCTTTAATGGATGTGATTACCGGGGCAGAACCTGCCGCTTGGTCTACCTTTAGCTTAATTAGGGCAAAGGGAACCAAGAAGCCCAGTGCAGCGGCCAAGGTCATGGTAGCTATAAGCGAAATGCCTACTGCAATACCCAGTCTTGGTATGCCTATCCAAATAGTTATTAGCGCGCCTGCGACAATGCCAACCATTGCACCCATTGATAAACCTACACTCACCTCTTTAAGAAAGGGCTTTAGAAATTGCTTTACATTAATATGCCCAAGTACAACACCGCGGGCAAAAACCGTTGACGATTGTGTACCTACTGTGCCGCCCATGTCCATAATAAGTGGGATGAAAAACGCAACAATTACCACGCTTTCAAGTATTTCCTCAAAGCCGCCGATGATTAGGCCTGCGGCCATGCCCGCAGCCAGGGTGATTACCAAAAATGGCAGGCGAACTGCCCATATCCTCCAGATATGGCCTTTGGTTAGAACCTCGCTTCGGTCCGCTTCAGAGCCGACTACGTCTGCTAAGCCCGCCGCGTCAAAGATGTCTTCTGTAGTTTCTTCTTCCAAGATATCTACAGCGTCATCTATGGTTACTATACCTACAAGCCGGCCTTCGTTGTCTACTACCGGTATTGCCAGCCAGTCCAGCCTTTGTAACAGCCTGGCTACCTCTTCCTGGTCTGTATCTGTGGAGACTTTGGCTGCGATTTTCTCCATTACATCTTCTACTTTTTTGGTTGGGTCCGCAATAAGCAGCTCCCGCAGCGAGATTACGCCTTCCAGTATCCGGGCATCGTCTGTTATATAAATTGTGTAAATGGTTTCTTTTTCTTTAGCGTTTTCTTTTACCTTCTCCAGAGCTTCGCTAACGGTCATGTTGCGGCTTATACGTACATATTCCGGCGTCATGATATGACCGGCGGTTTGGATTTCATAGCCCATAAGCAGGTTGGTCATTTCCCGCTCTTCCGGGGATAGGGCGGACAACATTTTTTTGGTGAACGTTGCAGGCATTTCGTCGAAAAGACGGACACGCTCGTCCGGCTCTAGGGCGGTGATTATTTCTATTGCCGATTCCTCGGTAAAGGAACGGATTAGTTTTTGCTGGTCGCTTGTATCCAGGCGTTCGAATACGAATAATGCTGTGTCCTTGGACAGCAGCCGGTATACCACTGCTTGATTTTCTACGGATAAATCCAGAATCATGTCCAGTATGTCTACTTCGTTTGAGTTGCCTAGCAGGGTTTTTAGGGAGTCCATGTTTAATGACTGGATGTTAGAGATGACGGAATTGGTGAAATCTGTGATTCTTTCTTCGTTGTTCATTGGTCTGTACCTCCGTTTTAGTTTGGTGTTGCGTTGATACAGTCCCTTATGAGCTCACTGGTTAGGATAACGGAATGGGTTATTCCAAACCGCCTTACCTCGCGGAGGCCCGTCAGGTTCTGGGTTAAATCTACTGTCGCCTTCCATTCCGTTTCTCACCCCTCTTTGTTATGAAATATCTTGATTACAGTGTTTCCCTGTTGAAATAAAAAAATCCTCTGCCACCATTTCTGATGGTGGCAGAGGATAACCCTCGTTAAATAACGTTTCGAATACTCAGAACTTTTGCTTCGCAAAAGCGGCTTGTGCCGCCAGAATATTTCCGGTTCAACACGAAACGCATTCCATCCACCGTTCAAGCTTCAACTCTATAGGGCGTGTAATTGCATTATTCCATGCCTTGGATTCGACATGGAATGTTGACCTGCTAATCGTGTCTCCACGACTTCGCGGCAGCAACCCGTATCCCTATAGTAGCCTCACCTACCGAAATGGCTTTATTTAATATAACTCTGTAACTCCGTGACTATACACAAGGTTTTTTGCTGTGTCAACCCCTAAATTGCGGGGCATGTTACCGGTTCGCCTTAGTTAATATTGCCCAATGATACGGGATGCAAATTTATTATTTCAGCATGTTCTTCATCGTTGCAAGGCCGGCTGCAATGGCTTCGTCGGCTTTGCTTGCGTCTTTGCCGCCTGCTTGGGCGTGGTTGGGGCGGCCGCCGCCTCCCCCTCCGCATAGTGCTGCGGCCTCTTTTACCAGGTTGCCGGCGTGGACACCGCTTTTAACAGCGTCATCCGTGGCGCTTGCCAGGAATTGTGCCGCACCGGTTTCGGCATTTACGCCGCATAGCAGCAGGCAGCCGGAGGTTATTTCTGCCCGCAGTTGGTCGCATAGTTGGCGCAGGGCTTCTATGTCGTAGTTATCTAGGCGGGCGGATATTAGTTTGAAGTTATTGTGGGTTTCGGCATCTTTTATTAGGTCTGCCGCTATATTAGCTTGCTGCTCTTTGGCTGCTTCGGCGGTTTTACGGGCAGCATCTTTTTTTAGTTGTTTGTTTTCTGCCAGTAGGGCTTGCAAGCGCTCCGGCAGGTCGGATTGATTGACTTTACATATTTCTGCAACTTGGGCCAAAGCAGATGCTGCGTCACGGTATATGGCTAAGGCGTTTTGGCCGGTGGTGGCTTCAATACGACGTACGCCGGCGGCTATTCCGCTTTCTGAAATTAGCTTGAATGGGCCTATTGCATGGGTGGTTTCTACGTGGGTACCGCCGCAAAGTTCTATGCTGTAGCCGCCTATGTCTACCATGCGTACGGTTTCCCCGTATTTTTCGCCAAACAGGGCCAGGGCGCCTTTTTTGCGGGCTTCATCGGGAGTAGTTTCTGTTATTGTAACGGGTAAGCCTGCCAGGATTCTTTCATTCACCAGGGCTTCAACTTGGCTGCGCTCGTCTGGGGTTAGGGGGGCGGTGTGGGTGAAGTCGAAACGCAAACGGTCTGGGCCTACATCCGAGCCGGATTGCTCCACATGCCCGCCCAGTACTTCCCGCAGGGCTTTCTGCAGCAGATGGGTGGCGGTGTGGTTGCGCATTGTGAATACGCGGCGAACCATGGCTATGGTGGCTGTCACGGTTTGGCCTACGGTTACTGTGCCGGACTTTAGCAGTCCCAGGTGGGCGGTGTTGTTTCCTATTACTCGCTGACAGTCCTCAACTACGATTTGCATCTTTGCTGTTTCTATTTCTGTTGCATCTGTTCCGGCTGTTACTATGACGCCAGTGTCGGCTTTTTGGCCGCCGGATGCGGCATAAAATGGGGTTTTGTTTAGGATTATGGCAATGGGTGTGCCGGACTCGTTTGCGGAAGCGCTGTTGACAGGCTCGCCGTCGCATAATATTGCCAATACTTTGGCTTCGCATGTATGAGATTCGTAACCGCAAAACTCTGTAGGCAGGCCAGGTGGCAATTTATTGTATACGGTTTCATCGGCACCCATGTAAGTGCTTGTACTACGGGCGGCCCGGGCGCGGCTTTTTTGGTTTTCCATTTCGGCAGTGAAGCCTTCCATGTCCATGGCCAGGCCTGATTCTTCCAATATTTCGCGGGTTAGGTCGGGGGGGAAGCCGTAGGTGTCGTATAGTTTGAAAGCGTCTGAGCCGGGCAGGGTGGTTTTGTCGTGTTTTTTTAACTCGGCGATATGCTTTTGCAGCAGGTTCATGCCTGTGTCCAGGGTTTCCAGGAAACGGGTTTCCTCTTGGGATAGTTGTAATAAGATATGATCGGCTTTTTCTGCCAGGTTGGGGTAGGCGTTGGCGTAGGTTTTTATTGATAGCCGTGCGATTTTGGTCACGAACGCGCCTTTTAACCCCAGGGTTTGCCCGTGGCGGATTGCCCGGCGCAGCATACGCCTTAGCACATAGCCACGGCCTTCATTGGAGGGTTGTACCCCGTCTGATGCTATAAAGGCCACGCTGCGTACATGGTCGGCTATAATGTTTGCCGATACTATTTGGGCGCTTGTAAATTTTGGGCCAATGCCTGCAAGCGTAAGCACCTGGTCGCGGATGGATTTAATATTGTCTATTTCAAAAATCGTGGCAGCGTCTTGCATTATTAAGGATATACGCTCCAGCCCCATGCCTGTATCTATGCCGGTGGTGGCTAATGGGGTATAGCTGCCGTCTTCCAGTTTTTCGTATTGTATGAACACCAGGTTCCAAAACTCCAGATAGCGGTCGCAATCGCAGCCTACGGCGCAGTTTGGCTTGCCGCAGCCGTTTTCCGCCCCCCGGTCATAATGGATTTCGGAACAAGGGCCGCAGGGGCCTACGCCAAGCTCCCAAAAATTATCTTCCTTGCCAAGGCGCACAATGCGCTCCGGCGGCAGACCCACAACGTTTTGCCAGATATTGTAGGCTTCATCATCTTCGTGATACACAGATACATAAAGCTTCTCTATTGGGATTTCCATTATCTCTGTAATAAATTCCCACGCCCAAGGTATAACCTCTGCCTTGAAATAGTCCCCAAAGGAGAAATTACCCAGCATTTCAAAGAAAGACGCGTGGCGGGCATCTTTACCCACATCGTCGATATCCACGGTGCGTACGCATTTTTGGCATGTGACCACGCGGCTGGAAGGCGGGTGCGCTTGACCTGTGAAGAATTTTTTCATGGGAGCCATGCCTGCGCCAATAAGCAGTAAGCTGTTATCATCCTCTGGCACAAGGGGGAAGCTTGGCAAAAATGTATGACCCTTTGCAATAAAAAAATCCAAGAATTTGTCTCGGATTTGGTTAACGGTTAGGTATTTCAT
>Ga0123355_10005145_pt1 | contig 19086 bp, 12 predicted proteins | sample TergutEmb28metaG_3_FD_89872 | JGI IMG/M metagenome (GOLD analysis project Ga0123355, IMG submission 89872) | Embiratermes neotenicus P1 segment gut microbial communities from Petit-Saut dam, French Guiana - Emb289 P1 | ecosystem: Host-associated > Arthropoda: Insects > Digestive system > Gut ... | reverse complement strand
ACCTCCCTCCTAACTGAATCGTAAGCTTTCTTGAAGTCTATAAAGAGCTGATGAACTGGTTCACTGTATTCCCATTTTTTCTCCAGTATTTGGCGGATGCAGAATATATGATCAATAGTCGACTTCCATTACCTTTCCAATTCATTATTCCTCTGTCATCTTATCATTGGATACTTTGTAGTCTTAGCTACTGATAGTATTGTTGAGTAAGACATCAGTAAACAAAAAGAATAATTGTCTTGTTTGTGTAATAAATAGTGTAAACAATACAAATCTGTCAGAATAAAAGCTGGATATATGGGGGGGAAACATACCTGAAAACCAAACCTTGACGTTGCCATATCGGTAAAAGTTATGTGTAGGTTCCAGGGATGGCACTGTTAAAGGTGACAAGAACAGTCATTGGAATGGGCAAAGAGGTTAGTCAGTGATGATGATGAGGTTGTAATGTTTAGAAATGTTGCATTATTATGCTTGCTGTAATATGTATTTTATGTGCACAACTTTTATAGTACTCTTGAATATTGTTAACAGAAGAAGTAAAACGTGAATAAATAAGTATTTGTTAATGGCATTGATGTACATGTACGAATATTTCATATGTTTTGTAACGAGTATCTGATTTATATAATTATAAGTGTGCTGTTGTCCCAGAAGAAAGGGAATGGTCCTTGTCCTACATTTAGTAGAACTGAGGTCAGTATGGTGAAGAATGCAGACAAAGGATTATGTCCGAGGATAGAGAGATAGACAGATGCATCGCACATGTCATGCAATGTCACCAACCCACTTGGAGTCAACAAGAGGAATGATTGGCTCACATTTATCAAAATCTTTTAAAATGGAAGCAGTGTTGAGTTGATTTTTAATTTGGTAAACAGTTTGGTTAAATTTGGAAGAACCGAGTGACAGAAGATGAGCGAAGTTTTCTTTCTATCCTTGGCTTAGGATCCAGCTGCTTCATTCCCTCTGTTGACCCAAGGTATGCATGTTTAACAGTTTCAGGATGACTGTCAGGGCTGCCAGAACATATATCACAAGATCATAATTGGGCGTGGCTGACAACGGTACATTTCTAGTAACTGGCAGTATTTAGCCAAGATTATGTGGAGCCATCAGCTATTTTACTTTAGTTTCCATTGGAATTCATTTCATACTTTCTGTTTTAAAATTACACTACTCGTGCACTGACACCCGGGTAGATCCACTGCAAAAAAGATGTTCATGTAACACATATACTCCAATTTGAAATGTAGCTTTAACTTCTGTGTAGAGAACTGCCATGTAAGATTTCTTTTTTTAATTTTCTCTGTGCCGATTTCCTTCACATTGCAAGGCACAACTATTTTTCAATTATCCAGTATCTGAATTATGATCTTGTCAAACGTCTTGAAACTACTATGTTTTATGTATATTGGTTTCCCTGACCAGTTACTGAATAAATGCACGTGGGTTGGTGCAATAATTGACATGTCAGTGGGTCTGTCTGTCTGTCTGCAGCTGCTACCATGGGGCTGGTGGAGCTGGAATTGGTGGTGGAGAGATGGACTACTCGTATGTAGATCTGATCGGGAATGTTGATTTACCGCCACTTGATGAAGATCCAGTTGATCTCAATGGCTTCGGCAGTTTTTCGGACTTCATGCAGTCGTATAAGCAACAGTGAGGAGTTGTGTGATGTGTGTAAGGTAGAGGCTGGTAAGTTGGCTGATGTGAAATTGGCTGTAGATATCATTGCACTTTTACCTCTGAAAATTCTTCCCAGTGTCATATGATATAGTTTTTTACCACAATCACTGAAGTCAGTATTTTAGAAACACAGAAAATTTATTGAACATTGTAAAATTATATAGTACTCTCTTGAAGATCGTCCATGGCAAAAGCTGGTTTTGTCTGTGTTTAGTCTCTATTAATCTTTGTCATATTCATTAAGAATTCCAACTTTGTGTAATGTAGTGTTTAAAACTGAGATCATTGCTTGAGCAGTTCGTGTAAGGTTGGCTTTATTGTTCTCAGAAGACCACTGCTTTACCCACAAAATTGTATGTATTGCTTAAATTTTTAAAATGGTCGTGAAGTTCCATTGTTATTCACCTGGCTTCAAGCAAAATCACACACTAATAGCTGCATTTCAGGTAACTTAAGTACATCTTTTCTCTACATCAAAGGTTATGTTATGTGCAGGCTAATGTAATTCTTAAAACATTTTGTCTGGCATGTATATCAATTTTACTATTGAATGCTGATAGTAGGCCTAAGAAAATGAGTTCTAAAGGTTTATATAAGCTCAGTACGCATTCACAATCTAAAATAATTAATTTCATGTTGGTAGTTCACATTCAGTGAAGTCGAAGGCCATAATTACAGTAGCTTGAATTAATTATTGGATTGATGTTAAGGATGCCACGAATTTGAATCCAACATCCTGTATATTGGTTAGTAGCTTACATGCTTACAGATGTGCGAGGGGAATTATATCCTGGTACAGCCATTCTTCAGAGTTGAATGTTGCTGGTACAGGTACGGCTGTTGCATGAAATTACAGAAGTTATTTGAGAGTTGGGGTCCTCACAATTGTGACTGTAAATATTACTGTCTTCTAGGATGTGACAACTTGGTATCTAGTTGAAGTATCCCAAACTTTTGGAGAAACTTAACTGCCTTCATTTTTGTCCTAGAAGAATAATCTGATTTAATATTTTTTTACCCTGAATATGTAGGGTATAAGTTCTTTTGAAAAGCATGAACATTTGAGCCAGCTTGTATGACATTTGTGCCAGGAGATGATAATGTACATAGCTGATTGATAGTAATGAGTGAGGGATCATATTTCCTTGATGATATTCAGAAATAAATTTTTTATTCCGAAACCATGGTGAATGCTTTGAATTGACATGAAAGATTTAACTTTTCATTATCCAGTTGGACAGCATGACAGAAAACACACATTAGAATGCAGCTCTTCCATAAAATAAAATATATATATAAAAAAAGTTTCAAACTGCAACATACATTTTGAAACTTCACTAAAGCTGTAAGGTGCAGTTTCACAAAATAATTGCAGAAAGTGCCTGTTAGTATCATCGCATCTGTTCAGCTGTGTCTTCATGTGAATGGAACAGAAAAACTTCCATCAGACAGATTTTCTTGAAATTGTTTTGTTGGGGGTTTTTTAATAAAGTTTATTAACATATTCTGACTTTGTTTAATATCAGACAAAAGTGCCAGGCTTACATGCATTCATGGTCCTTTGCTATTATTGGCCATAATAACCTTGACAGTCCAAGTTCTCTGAGACGTATACAAGGCCAGAGAATCAGTTTCAAAATAGAGGCATTGTATTCTCTGTGAGGTACATCTCCCACCTTATGATATTGATGAATGAGCAATCATAAACTTTACAGTATTCCTGTGGTGCAAAAATCCCTTGCACCAGAATGCATGGGCAGTTAAATTTTTAAGGTTACACCTAATATTTGTGGCTACTAAGTATAGAACTTGCTGCATGCCACCCATCTGGTTCTGAGAATTTTGCAGTGACTTCTATATTTCTAGAATGTTTGTGCACTCCTGTAGAAGTTGTCTTAACTGACAGTTTACATAACTATGTTTGTTGCACTTTGGTCCTAGTTTTATGTTTTAAATGTTTCATGTAAAAGGAAATTCATTGCACTTTCATCCGAGTTTCGTGTTTTAAATATTTAATGTAAAGTGAAATCTTGGGGTGTAGGCGCACGTGCATGTGTATGTCCACATACTCTCTCCCCACTCCCCTCAATGTTTTCACATCATCATGTGTGATAGTAACATACGGGGTATGGATTGTATGGGTCTAATATCATGAAGTCATATTATTATAAGATTACTGAAGAATTAAGTAATAACTAATCTGCATTCAGATCCAAGTCTTTGTTTATAACATCAAAAGATAGCTGTAGGGAACCTGAGTGCCATCTTCTGTGTTCTTCTAAAGAAGTAAAAAATAAGTCCTATGAGGAATGTACCTACCATCCTGTGGATTGGACACATTTCCCATAATGAGTGTCTCACATGATATAGTGATAATTCTGCTGTCTTACTTTTGTGACTGAGTAAGATGGATTCAGCAAGAATGATAGGAAACATTGGTTGATGGCTATTAATTGATACATCTACAAACCAAGGTATCCAAAAACACTGTGTAGAATTTTGATATGTTCCATATTCTGTGCATTAATGAGGTGCGTAAAATGTATTTATAGACCAACAATTGCACGCATGATGCAGTTGTATGTCATTGGTTAATTCGAATAGGTTTTTTTCTCTCTCTCTCTGTAATAATCATGTGAAAGAACTGAATGTAGTAATTTTCCAAGTTGTTCATTCATTTGCTCTTATGTGCAGAATTTAATAAAGTCATAGTGTGGAAAAAGAAACCAACTAGATGTCACTTAGGATTATATTTATTTCTCCTTTATAAGTTGCTCAACATGTTTCGGGCTACCTTGTGCCCATCTTCAGGAGCTGACGACTTAGTGGTATTTTTGCCGCGTGTGGTGTCATGCTGTAACAATGGGCATTGTTATTTCCAGATATGTCTAGTATTTGTGGGTCGACCCACAAATACTAGACATATCTAGAAATAACACTGCCCATTATTACAGCACTACACCACACGCGGCAAAAATACCACTAAGTCGTCAGCTCGTGAAGATGGGCACAAGGTAGCCCAAAACATGTTGGGCAACTTATAAAGGAGAAATAAATATAATACTAAGTGACATCTAGTTGGTTTCTTATCCCACATTGAACTATGATGCACGGTCAACCACACATCAAAATCATAGTGGTTTCTATGGGCCCATATTCATGTGCATTATTTAGGATATGGAGGGCGTATGCTGACTGGGTTGCTGGAAGTGATATAATGGATGTTTCTTTTTTTTAATCTTAATTCTGATAATCATCCAGGCAGCAGTTAGAAATATAAATTTCTGAAGGTGGAATCTGCTCTATGGAGTGAGTTGGGCAGAATAATCACTGAAGTGCCATACATCAAGAGTTGTAAGTCTGTTGATAGAAACACAATTTGGGGGGGGGGGGGGGGATCACTCAACCAATAGGTATGGTTTACTCTTGGTTACTTAGAGTTGTAATGGCTCAAAAGTGGTCATGAAATGCTTCATTTGGTGTTACAGAAGGCTTGTAGACTGCACAAACTATTTGTAATTCTTGGTTCAAATGATAGGTTTTATGATACTATGAGGACTCCTGCAATATACCTGTAGTAATAGCAAGTTTCTGTCATGTTGGCACAGCAGGTATACCATACTCTGTGGAGACATCTGTCATATACGTGATAAAATTCAAGTGACATATGGATTTGTTTGTGATTTTGAATGACAGGATTTCCCATCATTTTGTTTTATTTTAAATCAATTACACAGACATGCACTGAGCACATCTCAGTGTCTTGCTCTTTGAAGACTGTTAATCCAACCAAGCAAACTGACGTAAAATGCCATCTTATCCAATCCAGTCACACACAATTTTATAACTTAAAATTTTTGTGAGTTGTGTTCATATCATTAGATACATACGTACTCACACATTATCTCCCCACCCCCATACTCTCACTAGCACTTGCCACCTCTAAAGTTTTAACAGTATTGTACAACCTGTCTTTTTACCTTGTCTACAAGTAAAACTTTGAATGAATTAAAAAAAAAAACCAGAATTTGCGAATATATTGTGTAAAAAATGAGATCATATTTCCAGTAAGTGCAATTTGTATATTTTTTTAAAATGTTGAAAGCTAGCCTGATGTTGACCTCCTGAGGTTGAAACGTAACTATATTGATATTACATAAAAATTGTCATGTTGATTTGTTTATTTCTTTCTGTATAAAGTAAATTCCTTTGACATTTTGTGTGATTTTAATTGTTTTCCAACAAGTTGTGACTTATTCAGTTTATTACATTTATGTAGGCAGCTCTGCATGTTTCGGGTGTTGACACCCATCATCAGGAGCTCGTACAACTGTAATTACAGCTTCTGGTATTGATTAACCGGATCTACTACCATCCGCTCTCGTTGTTGTGTTGGAACTCGACAACGAGAGTGGATGGTAGTAGATCCGGTTAATCAATACCAGAAGCTGTAATTACAGTTGTACGAGCTCCTGATGATGGGTGTCAACACACGAAACATGTAGAGCTGCCAACAGAAAAGTAATAAGCTGAATAAGTCGCATCTTGTTGGAAAACAATTATTAAATTCGATTCACGATGCACGGACCCATGTATATAAAATGTTGTGTGATGCTGCTGACTTGAAACATCAACCTAAATGCATAATGTGATCCACATAATTTAGGAATTATTTGAATGGTGTGGTTGTTCCATTTCAGGTGGTTATCATTTCATAACCCAGGGAATTTTGTATTTACAGTCCTTTCTGTATGTTTTCCAACATAGCCTGTATGAGATGGTTAATGTGGAGAATTCCATTGTATTATCTCTAGATTTAGTCCCAACACAACTGGCAATTAACTGTGTTCCCATATGAGGCAGAACTGTATGTGACACTGAAGAGATTTCTGACCAGAAATTATGACACTAGTGTGATCACTGAATATTGTAGGTTCTGATAAGGACCTTATTGTTGGGGGAAGGCCATTTATTTATATAACAAAATGTAGGGTATTAAAATTGTTCCCTGGATTACTCCAGTTATGTTAGCACAGAGATGCTGAATAGCAGACTGGTATCATATTTGCCCTCAATCAGTTTTTTAGTGTTTAGTGTTTTTATGAGTTTCACTAAATAACTTCTTTCTTTGGTTTAATCAAATCATACATTTAAACACAACATAACTTTTTACACGTTTGCATTATATACACTGAAGGAATTTCATGAAATGGTCACAGATTGCCTGATGATAGGGCTGCTGTGTTGGGATATTTTGAAAAGATTATGTTGTGTAATTGTGTCGTTTCATTTTGGCTGCCATTTAGAACTTTAGTTTATGTATTAATTGAAATGAAAGTTTTTCAGATGTAGGTAAGCTGTTATCTGTCAGGGATGTACAGTAAGTAGTTGTACATCAAGCCTTTGCTTGAGTGAGAGGTATTTTACATTGAGCTGTATTGATTTCAAAAGTAGGGCTGTGAGAGAAAAAATACCCAAGTGTTTTATTTCTTATGGTAAGAGGGAAGAATGTAAAGTGGTCACATATGAATTGGGTGGGAGCCAAAAGGTCTTTGTTAATTGCTTGTAAATATGCATTAGTTGCAGAGTGTCACTTTTTTATCTGCATTTAGTTTGTGAGTGTGTGTGTGTGTGTGTGTGTGTGTGTGTGTGTGTGTGTGTGAGAGTGAGGAATCATCTGCCTTTTATTCAACATGCTTTGCATTATGAGTACTCAGAATTTATCAGAAGTCAGAATTATTATTGAATATGCTCTTTATTTTGTGTATTCTACCGTGAGTGTAGCATTTGTGGAGAAAAAAAAAATCCTTGTGATTTTGTGCTTGTAGATGGTGTTTTGTATGACTCTGCCTTAAAACAAGGCTGCATAACTATTCTAATATAAATTTCAATTATAAAATTCTGAAGCTGCCTTTATAGGCATTTGTTAGTGTAGCCTATATATGTAACAGTGCCTAAGTTTGTTTGTTAATGTCATAGCAGTTGTTGAATGTTTATGTCCAACTGTTGGTTGTTGCTGTTTGATTTTGATTTGTTGCCTGCTGTTGGGAATATTACCACAGCTGATTGCTTCCTGTTCAGTCCTGCTGATTGCGATGATCGTAGGATTTTTATTTATGTAAATATATACAGTTCTTTGTTTTAAAATAAGTGGATGTTGTTAGTAATTTTAAGAGTTTATGACAATACATAGAATGTCATATACAAATTTTTGCTGGGATATTGTTCATATCTAGAAACTAACATGGAATAGGGGACATAACTTATATACCCTGTAATACTGAACTGAACTGTTCAGCATTGTTAATTTACCAGTTAATATAATTGTTTCTGCAAGAGAAGGAAAACTTTTGCATGAAATGTGTAGTGTAATCGAAATATGTACCTTCGTTTGTATGTCAGTGCTTTAATATTCATGTATGGATTCCATATTGAATGTGGAGTGACAACACAGACAGGATATTGTTAAGTGCTAAAGTGGTATGAAACTTGCAGGAATACAGCTTGTGTTCAGTATGTATCGTGTGAGTTCATGTCACTTGTATGGAAACTGACAAACTGACCTTGTGGATTACAATTTGTCAACAGAGAGGTCCTACATGGGACATATGTTTGTCCACTTTTCTCTTAGTAATTAAGTTTTTTCACAAGTTTGAGGTTCCGTTTGGAGAATGAAAAGCAGTGAGTGTCATGAATATGGAATTCGTACATATTTCAAGGTGGTGTAATGAATATCCACGCCTTAAACATGTGTCCTTTTTCAATTTCTGTTTTTGATAGAACTGCACATGTTCTATCATGTTAGTTACACGGCAGAGTGGTAACAATTTTAAGCCAGGCACAGGTACAAAACTTACACAGCTGCCTCTGTGTTTGTTGGAATTTGTGTATAGTTAGGAAGAAAGCACTGTTACGATATTTGTGGTTCTTATACTGTGACAATTATATCGTCACATTTCATACAGAAAATGTTTTTTTATTTTCTGTCCTTGCAGAAAGTGCAGCACTGTGCATAAAGCAAGTGACAGTTGTCAAAAGAGTCCATACCCACTTCTGACACATGCAACTGATATCTTATGCTTCAATTATGGCAGTAATTCGTTGGCTGTTATTTGTCATGATATTGTGCCAAATAATCCGGATTTAGTTCCCCATTTGTCATGATATTGTGCCAAATAATCTGGATTCATTGCCCCACATTTCTGTAGCAGCTGACGATTTTAGTGAAAACCGGGTCTGCGTACAAGGTGCAAGCCAAAATTTTCTGGTCACATGGAGTGCTAACCAAATATAATGCTGATTTATGCTGCTACATATTACTGAGTTATTTTATTGTGAATTCGTGTGGTTAGTGTTGCCATAACAGTTGTTGCATTTTTTGTGCAGTTGACAGGGGCAATTGTGTTGAGTTCATTCTTTGCGTATTGCAGCCCTGTGAAATGGCAGACCTTAACAAAAGAGAATTTGCCTGCAGAGTATTATTTTAACCTTGAGAAAACCTCTTCTGAGACAAAATGCTGACAAAGGCATTTTGTGGTGACACCATGAGTGCAGCACAAACCTTTGAATGGTATTGATGTTTCAAGTGGCCATATTTTGTTTGAGGTTTTTGATTGTTTTCATCAACCATCGTAAAGTTTGACCAAGAAAAATGTGGAAAATGAGGTTCATGTCATCCATGACGACAGTGTATAATTAACAACGTTCCTCATACTCTGGGCCAGCCACATGATTTGTGGTGGTACTGCTGATACATTTAACTGAGATTGAAATATGAGACAGACTGTTGCAAAATTGATGCCCCATTTGCTGAGTGATAGTGAGCAGCAAACTGACTTTCTCTATGCTAGGATCTGCAAGATCAGGATTAAAAAGGAGAGAAATTTCCTTTACAACTTTTCCTGCACTCAAAGATGGATGATGTTTATTTTGTAACCTGTTTCAATATCTTCCTCATTTAATGAATGAAGCAGTTTCTAAATACATTTTGAAGAGTCGAACTTATATTTATATAATTGCGGTGACATTCTTGGTGGGTACAAGATTTTTATGTAATTTTACATATTGATTTTTAATGTCTGTTATGTCTCACCTGAAAGTTATAAATGCCAGTTGAGGCTGCATCCATAAATATGAAAACTTAAAAAGGAAATATACAATCGCAATGCAAATATTTATTTTAACCGACAATGTCTGTCTCACCTGAAAGTTGATGTTCACTGAACAACTTTGCAGTTTGCTATTATGTCCATTCTGTATTTGGAGCTGCAGCACATTTGCATTTGAGAACCCACATCTAAAAAACTACTGGCCTACAACCTTTTGTGTTTTATTATTACTACTTTTAATGGAACTTTGCTGCATTCATTGTCGTAAGAAAATAAATAAATTGCCACAAGTTTTGGCCATTAGTACTTAAAAATAAATTAGAAGTGTTTAAAGAGGTATTCTTTTACAAAACATATTGACATACATGTAGACAAAGGAGGGGGCTACAGTATATGTATTTGAAGATATTTGTTTAACCTATGTGCTTGTGTCATTGTTCTCTTTGTTAAATTATTTGATAAGTGACAATATCCCACAATTTTTATATGGCAGAAAAGAAGTCAGTTTGCTCACATGTGGTGTATAAAGTATGTATATATATTTGCTTTTTAGTCTGTTTGTTTTTGTGTTTGCACAATCTTGTCACCAAATTAAAGGAAATACTATTTTGAAGTCTTTAAAATTTGAACTTTTTAAAGTCTTGAAAATTTGTGCAACATTCATTACACTGTTGCTAGTAGCGTGACGCCAATTGTGATCCAGGATGATATCAGGAAGAAGCCTAGGCAAACCGAGTAAGCAGATGGTACTTTTACTGCAGTTCCACCACCTGGGAGTGGATTCATTTTTTGAAGTCCAGTGATGTGTACTACAAATTTTGGTTTCATCTCCTGTTCTCCATTGGACTGTGAAGTGGTTAAAAAGATGTGGAAATGACTTTGTTTGTGGTGTTCCTATTTCCTTCTACCCTTTTGGATTTCAGGTACTCTTGTATATTTATATTGCTGTAAGAAGTAACACTGCAACCTTAGCAGTAGCCCTTCTCCGTTTATAACTAAAAGTTATTGAAAATGTTCGTTTTGACATTATACCATCAGATGAAATATATACACTTCAGTTATATTTCGAGATTACAGTGGTATGCTCTGAACATAGTTAGGCACATTCGCAGAGTTGCAAAAATTGACTTTTAGCTTCTTCATGTTTATACATGGAACAGCTCTGCTCCCACTAAACTCAATTTTTTTAAATTTTATAATGGGGGGGTTATAATCTGTGGAGAAAGTTCAGGTTTGTTTAAAATTGGTCAAAAATAATTGTAATTGTAATTTTATTCGTTTTCCAAATCCCAGTGGGAGTTCAATCATGAGGACATGGATGTAGTCACATAGTACAAATAAGGATCGGGCACTTTACATGTAGACGTAAGCACGTTGATGATAATATCGTGCTAAATTCTTCCTGAATGGACAGATGTTTCAAATAAATGTTATGGAGAATATCAGAAACACATTTCATATTAAATATATTTTTTCCTGAAAATAATAGAGTTCATGAGATAGTTCCAAATAATATGGCGTGGTCAGACAGGCCATATATGACTGAACATATCTGGTGCATAGATGATTCAGTTTACAGGTGTTTCCATAAAAGTGTAGCAAAGCATTTTATATTTTTGACAGTGACATACATGTAGCTGAACTAAACAAAATATACATTACTGTTGCATTTTCATGGCAGCGCTTTTAATATTGGTGTTGCGTTTCACTGCAAAAGTTATTCTGTACTTCCAAAGGAAATTTTGTGTGTTTGTATGTGTGTGTGTGTGTGTGTGTGTGTGTGTGTGTGTGTGTGTGTGTGTGTGTGTGTAGGTGGGGGAGAGTGGAGTGTCCCTTACACCCCCTTCTTATGTAGTTACTCTCACTTTCTCATGGTGTACCCTGTACACATGAGGCCCTTACTTAGCATGATGTCAATGACTGTGCCCCTTACTGCTGTTTCTAATATTTCTCTTAACTAGAGAATACATTTATATTCATAGGTCCCAGAAAAGAATTAGGACAGTAAAAAGTATGTGATAAATAAGGATGTTATGTTATACATACATTTCATGTCTTGTTAAAACCTTGCATAAGTCAAGGTTTCAGACGTCATAAAAATGTAAAAATTTTTTGTAGCAGACATGCATCAGACCTGAAATATCAGTCTGAAGTATTTTTGTCCGCCTCACGTACTGTAATGTACCTGTATGCCTTATGAAGAAAGTGAATGCACATTTCTAAGATTTGCATCCGCTGCAGCTGAAACAAAGCCTATGGTTTTCTGCAGTGTGATGTTATGCAGTTTGGTAGGTATGAGTGTTTGGAGGAACTTTGACAGAGTATCATGAAGATAATTGATACCTACCGAACAACATGGTGTCACATCCAAGACCATAATGTTTATAGAATTTGACGTGATGCCATGTCCTAGAAGACTAATGTTTGTAGAATTTGATTGTTTGTCAGATAGGTGCCCAAAGACATAGACATAGACATACAAGGTATTCTGATTATATGTAGTGCAGAGTTGTTGATTATTGCACCATACAGTGCCCCATTAAAGTATTTTTAATTGGTGGAGGAAAATTAAATGTCTTAGTTCCCATAGCAAGCCATAATAATGATAATGCAATTCTAAAGCAGTGTCAGTTACAAAGGTTTGCTTTTACTTAGCTGTTGCTTTTGTGGGACCATGTAGCACAGAAGGAAGTCATGTAAGAGGACTGGGGTTAAAGTTCCACTTGTTCTAAAAGTGGAATATGACAGGATAAATCCGGTAATTTCATACTACAGTTTAGACAATTATGGTTGCTGTTGGAATATTGCAAACTATTATTCCCTTTGTCTTGGAGACAAAAATTAGTCCCTTCTTATGTACAGTCAGATAAAGGTAATATTGGCCATTGGCTTAATTAAGCACCACGTTGTGAAGGCATATGGGGAAGATGAAGTGTTGTTCCATACAGTCTCACCCTCAGCATTAGAGGGAGTGGGGTGGTCAGCTTAATGCACTGGCTGCTTCTCCTGGTACCCATTGTTAAGGAGGATGAGTGGGCCTGAGACCTGATCAGGTTGCTCTGGAGAAGATTAAGCTCTTGTCTGTGCCAGGAATTGAACCACAGTTCCTTGATAGTCCTGTCCATAATATTATTACTATACTGATTTCCATTGCAAGAACAATTTGCAACATAACTAAATATGATGCATCCTTGGATTATACGATGATAATACTGTAAAAGTACTGCGTTGACTTAGAGAGAAATGTTAGTACAAATAAAGTTGTTAAAAATTTAGGAGTAAATCAGTAATAATGTTAGTTTTTAACATTGTTATGCCATTTTTATAATTAGAGTAGATTTAGTGCTTTAGGTGTTTCTTTTCTTCCCCACCAGTGTTAACAGAAAACTTGTGTTTACATTCGTTGTGCTAAACAAATGTTTCATATTATTATAGAATGTTAATAAAAATCATATAGTGTTTGTTTACAATGATAGTCCTGTTGATTTTGGATTGGATTATTGTCATAAAGCAGTATTGTTACTCCCTTCAGCCCAGTTGTGTAACTTCATCTCGCCCCCTGTCCCCATCCCTGTCCCATTTTGTAACTGTGCTGTCTCTTTTGGACTTTTTCCACTACCCCCGGGTTTCTCCTAACTCTCATTGTACCTTCAGGATTTGTATTTAGTGTAAACTACATTCATCTCTAAACAGAAACCAGTTATCCCTGTATGGTTGGGGTGAAGGCATTGATTAGGATGATTTGATGGTTATGGAGAACTGACAGTTGTAGGAAAGTGAGTGCAGTGAAATAACTGATCAGAAGTAGATAAGTGCATCACAAAATGGTGTGTATTGAGCAAGTGAGTGAAAAATGAACTGTACCACTATAGCAACAGTATCTTCCAATCAGTGATATAATGAAATGTTGAGCGGCTTCACCTTCTGTTACCAGTATGATGGTGATATTCATTCATTTCACAGGATTTGCACAGGCAGCAGATCAAGAAACACCATGACAACTATGCTTTCAGCAGTTATACCCAGTTGAGTTGGCACACATGTCTTTAGTAACTGTAACATGTTTTTTAAGCCAGATATCTCATTTGCAACAGTGGTGAGTTCCAAAGGTTCTGCGTACCAATTTTTATGACACGTTTTATTATAAATGTGACTAATGTAAACAGTATGTTTCCAAGTCGTGGGAGATGTTTTAAGCAAGCTGTGTACCCTAGATACTTAGGTATCTAGCAAATGTCAAATATACCAAAAAACAAGACATGAAAATTGAACAGGCCATAATACCACATCTTTCCCACTGTGCATAGTTAGTCTGCGCTTTGGCATGGTGTATTTAACATTATTTGTCAGTGCAAATGCCTGAAAAGTAATTTCTGTATTCCATGCTAATGTTGTGGCGTGGCGTGGCTGTGAAAGAGTGTGCTGTATGCCATTCACTACTCAAAGTGTACCATTCCTAAGTCCAGAGAAACGGAGCAAGCTGGGTTTCACATTCATGATATTTAAGTGATGTAACCAGCATGGCCACTGTTGAGACAGACTGTGTGATAGTCATGGTGGCTTCATCCTTTTCTTTGTGCAGACACCAACACCCCAACTTGAATAATGTCCCATATAGATACATTGTGATCCTAGTTTCAATGAAAGTAGCAGTGGCTTGTGTGAATATTATGTTATGTTTATTTTTTGGTGTAATGCTTATGTTTCTTTTCATTAGTGCTTGTCCCTTGGCTCTTTCACTAACATCCCTTTTCATGTCGACAGGATTTTCCTGGCCCCCCCTATTTTTCCTCCCTCTGTTTTACTCTGCACTGACCCACACCATATGTGTGTGTGTGTGTGTGTATGTGTATATGTATGCGTGCGCGCACGTATGTATGTACATATGTCAAGTAGCAGTTCCTGTACAGACCTATTACAGGCCCAGAGGGTTCCAGGAGGTTGAGGCTCCCAGATTTCGAGACATTCGGCACTTGAAGATTGTACCGGCTACCTTTACCCTCAGGGAAATATTCCTGATACTCATTTCAGTTAGAGGCTGGGTCAACCCCAAGTCCCTAGTTTTGCCAGAAGGATTATATCGGGAATCGAACCAACGACCTGGCTTGTAGTGTGGTGCCTCAACCAACTGCACCACCTACTACATGTGTATGCATAAGTGATGCCCAGTTCCATTCATGGTATAGACCGCATCCTTCACGCACGCAGAGAACTCCATCAACCCTGATGAGGGATCCAGCTGCCTGCTGTGTACCTGAGTATGCCACATCATTGCACTGATGATGTGGTCTTGTGGGTTATGTCAGTATGTAGTCTGGCTGGTAGTTTCCAGTGTTTTGGTTAAAGGTACTGCTTTCTTCTTTTTGTGGAATAGGTACTTGTATTGATTGAAATGGTGAAATGGAGAGAGTACTGTTGTTCTTTAAGATGCTACTTGCACACAGGCATGTGTGTGAGGGGGGGATTTGTTAGCAATTATTCATTACTACACTCTTATAGAATAAAAAAAGAATAAATTTAACATTATGATTATTCGTGATTTCAAACTTTCGCCATGTTGTGATTGTTATATTCTTTCTTTTGGTTGATTCCCCAGCGTCTGAATTTTATGTGCCAAAGTTGCAGAGCACACTGCCTCTTCCATCTTCATGGGTCATGTAGACAAGAAGAATAACTGGGATGAAATTGCTAGGGTGTATACAGCATCCCATGTGATGTGGCCTAGGTTTATATTGGACAAAGCGATTGATCTATTCAAATTAGAATCAAGGAACACAATAGACACATGCATCTAGCACAGACAGATAAATCAGCAGTAGGGGAACACAGCATCAACCATGAACATATTATTAAAGTACAGGATACAAAACTTCTTTCTGCAAAAACCAGGTACATGGACTGACTCATCAGGGAAACCATTGAATGGGAAATGCACCCACACAACATGAAAAATTAATATGGACTTATCTTGAGCAGATCTTGGAAATCCTCTTCTGTGCAGGCTTAAAGAAAGGAGACAGCCTCCTAAACACCATAGTTACCATCCCATGGCTCCCCTTCCATGCTCCAACATGAGGCTGTTTCTCCCCTACGTACTTGTCTTACTACAGACCTCCACTTATGGCCATTGCCCTCCCCATCCCTTCTCCTTCCGATTGGCCCAGGCTTCTTTTGAATCAAACCTTTACCTGTATAAATACCCTAAAAATCTCATCCCAGTTGTTATTCTTGTCCACACGACCTATGAAGATGGATCAGACAGTGTTCCAAAATGTCGGCATATAAAATTCAGATGCCGGGGAATCCCCCAAAAGAAAGAATACAACATTATTATTATTATTATTATTAATGCACTTGTCATCCAACATATATATATATATAAACATTGCAGATTATGTTTATAATCTAGTCATTTTGTCTGTATTCCAGTTGATGTATAATGTAGTCTGTTTATGGGAAGAACAGAAATTACATAAACAAAATTCCCAGAAGAAGATATTTGGACCCCAGATAAATTAAGGGAGAAATGCTTTTATGGCTTGTACAATCCGCCTGATAGAAAAGGAATGGTATGAAGAAAAAAAGTATTGAAAAAGAGTGAACAGGGAACATATGCAAAATTCAGAGGCTGCCATTTGGGGTGTTACAAAGAAGAGGAGGTGGTATTAGTTTAAATGCAATTTCTGATATTTTTGGTATTATTAATATGACAATTTACTGCAAGAAGGTGGGGGTGTGAGGATGTGAATAGAAGTAGGATTGCATCCTGTGGCTGTAGTGCTGGTATTAAAATAATGTTTTATTGCTTGAGAATTACACAGGTAACAGAAAAGAATGATAATTTTAACCTATAATATAATAAAACAATATATTGTACAAGATACACAGAACTATTATTTGCAACTACTACATAGTTCTACAAATATGAAAATAAATTTCAATTTCCTGTTGGTAGTTTGACAAAAATATTTGTTCCTGAAATTCTCTCATTGTATTTTTATTTCATTAATTGTTCTTGTTGACAGGTCATATCCGTGGATGCACATTGTTTTGTATTCATATTTGACTATCTTACTTTGTCACCCCTTTCCCACCAGCTTCTGGCACTAAGTTTATGAGTCATTAAATTAATATGAAAATGTAATGTCATGATTAGTGTAGAATTTGTTTCAGTTTGTTTATGTGCAGCATGATTTATGGAATAACATGAAGAGATTCTGCTACTGAATGGTAGTGTCAAGCCCAGCAGTTCCATGACCTATTTGTGTACCTCCCATGCTGGCTTGCAATGGTGTGAAACCTAATTCCTCTTTTGGTATTCCATATTGCTGTAGTTTAGCCTCATATGTCTGGAGAAGGTCATCATGTGCCTTGCATACCCTCGCTAGCTCGTACTGCAAATCTTGAAGAGCAGCATTTTTACGACCCAGCAGCTCCTGTAATATAACAGTTGTTTATGCTTCATGTGCTGTTCAGATTTTCCTGAATGTGTTGCCATCGTCTCTGACCCAGTTTAGAAGATAAAATTTTTTCACACAGTCTTCCAGATTATAAACACAATGTAAGAACCAATATTGTATCCACTGTCATTGCTTGTTTTCGCATAATTTAGTACGACAGCCACAAAATTTGGAAAACCTGTCTTTTAGGCACACAGGCACCAACATTTGTAAAAGTGCCAGACTTTTTTTAAAAAAATACATATTAAAACATATATTTGTGTTCTGTACATTTCTGTGTGCAAATATGAAACTTGATGTGTAGCTTGTTGTAAAATCATTTTAAATTTTATACCAATTGTTTCTATAGACTTGAGTTTTCTGAAGAGTATTGTACAGTAAATGGTTTTTCTCCAATTGCATATTTACGAGATGTGAGTTCGCACTGAGAGCCACTTTGTATTCTATTTTGGTACCATATCTATTTAGCTAGCTACCTGTATATCAGACTTGTCAGTGAGAATGTATAAGTGAAAATATTTTGAACCCTGTTGCTGATGTTTTGGAAGACTTTCATGGCAATGTCACCAAAGAATTTCCCGAAGAATAAGTTGGGATTAACCCTTTGAATCATTCATTACCAGTGGCCAATACTCCAGTCTAGCTGGTAATTTCCTGGCAGACAACTAAAATGAGGAATGTAGCAACATTAAAATATTTTTTTCATTCAGTAAGAGCTCCATATTTTGCTTGGAATTGGCAGAGGCTTTATGTAACTGAAACCCCATGGCATGTATTAGCTTTGTATCCACCAGACCAGGGAAGTAGTTAGAATTATCTCTCAGCCACATATCCTCAAACTTTTTTTTGTAGATGCATCATCATATAAAAAGAAAGAATATTATTCTGGTAGTATTACAAGTCATGTGGGAATATTTCTGCATGCCCGAAAGGTGTAGACAATGATTTGTCACCATTCATTATGTCTTATGGTGAACTGTACCTCAAGTTTCTTGTTCACTGTAGTCATGGCTTTTGGGTCTAAATGGGCTGCTGCTAACACTTCATTCATCTGAGCTTCCTTCTGCTCTAGAAGATCATTGAGGGCTGTCAGTTTCTTTTCAAGTAAGACATTCTTCAGCCCAATCTTTTGTTGCAGTTCTAATATTGCTGTCACAAACCGATTGTGTAAATCATCTCGTTCTTGTTGCAGCTGGAACAATACAAATGTTTATGTTCAATACACAGTAGAGGCACAGTACTCTTTTAGAACTAATGAAATATGAAACTTATTGTGTCTCAGTGTGATAAGTTTTATCACTTCATCACCAGATCTTTGATCAATCTCTTTTCCCTTCAGAGAAGAGTATGTACATAGAGACTGTCTGTTACAGAACTCAAAAATTATTTTGTCCACAGAGTGTAGCTGTATTTCTTGTTTGCCTTTCACAAAAAGAATAATTATTTCAACAGCAGTGATATTTTCATAATGAAAATGTAGTGTATTCACTGTGACACAAGAAGAGAAATGCATGTTTCAAAGACCATCACAACCCAGAAAACAATAATCATCACAGTCACCTCTATGAGAACTTAAGGTGTTTCATTTACATCAGGGATATAAGTGACAATTGATGCATGGTTATACTTACTTACTCCGTGGAGCAGAGTCCTTATTGAGAAGCTGACTGGTTTTCAGCTAGTCAAGCAATTCCCCGCATTTTATGGAACCCAAAGGTTTATTACCACATTCACTAGTTCTTCTTCCTATCCTGAGCCAGCTCGATCCAGTCCATACCCCCCCCCCCCCCCCCCCCCCCCCCCCCACAATTTTTTTTTTTTTTTTTTTT
>Ga0123355_10005144_pt1 | contig 19092 bp, 16 predicted proteins | sample TergutEmb28metaG_3_FD_89872 | JGI IMG/M metagenome (GOLD analysis project Ga0123355, IMG submission 89872) | Embiratermes neotenicus P1 segment gut microbial communities from Petit-Saut dam, French Guiana - Emb289 P1 | ecosystem: Host-associated > Arthropoda: Insects > Digestive system > Gut ... | reverse complement strand
TTTTGTATAAGCATGTGTCTTTGGTTAGTGGAGAATATATAAATATATATGTATATATATTTTGGTAAATTATTATGGACCTGTTTTCTTTCCTTGTGGTGTGCTTCCACACGTGATATTAACTTTTACGTAGCACAGTGTAAAGGACATGAGATCTCAATTCCATGTGTGAAAAGAAATGCAGGTTTGCATTTAATGGTGTATTATAAATTCCTCTACATTCTTTAAAATGTGTAGTATACACAGAATCGAAGTTGTGTTAGCGACTGTGTAGATTACAAGGATAGTAGTGGGCTGTGTTATCGAAGTCTCATTTGCATAGTTTTCGTGGAGAATTGGTTGAGTGGCGGTTTAACGACGTTTCAACTAGGCGCATTAATGGATAGCAGCACAGTTGGGTGCGTGTCCACGGATTAGCACACCTGTACTCCATGCTTACAAAGATGTCGCAAGAATAGAGCATGGCATCGTACAAGAAACGAACAGTGTGTAATACGCATGTCATTTGGCTGAGAAGTATTACACTCAGAAACTTATAAATGTGATACCTTGCATAGACAATGGAAGCCAAAGATTGTTTTCTAGCACAAATAACCCCACATAAATCGAACAATATAACCAAACAGGCAAGCTTTATACATAATACACAAACAATTTAAACAACCCAACATGTTTTAGCCCATCGGCCATCTTCATGGATACAAAGCAATACTTTAAGAAAGAACACGGTAATAATGTATTACAAGACTCCACATTAAATTCAGTCCTTAAGCAGGGACGTACATTTAAATTTACACAATTCACATTTCAAAGATTAATTATTCGAACTAAGTTGAAATGATTATAAAATTGGTTAACATAACAATACAATACAAAAATTCGATTTTTTTGCACAATATAATCTTGTCGTAATCCAACAGTTCTGTACAGGTTACAATATAATTGTTACAAATTATTATGTCTAAAATTATGCGTATGTACGTATTATGAAGTCGACTATTTTTTACCGTTGTTAATGATCTTTCCTTCCTTAAAAATTTGAACCGTTCTGCATAGTGATTCATAGAGTTGTCAGTTTCCCATGTTGCTGGTAAATCGTAATTCACTTAAATTTAACATTTGAGTTAAGTTGTTGAATTGACAATTTGCTTATTTTGTACAATGACTATTCTCAGTGTGCTTGTCGATGTGTTTATATTATTGTGAGTTTTTAATTTGACGTCTTACCATCACTGTTCATTGCGATCCGTGGATCCGTGCATTGGGAAGTGTCTTGTGTGAACTAGGTAGAAATCTGTTACGTATGCGCTGAGTTAGGTGTATGGAGGAGACTGTTGTTAAAGGCATTCATAGACTGAATAAGTAATATGCTTTTCCAATATTTGTTTAGCAGATTTTTTTTAACGGATTACGGTCGTGTAGTATGTTGTAAAATTAGCCGTAAAATGTAAGCAGCCGATCAGCTGAAATTGTATGCCCCTGACGTCAGAGTCGGCGAACTAAAAAGTGTAATGGCTGCAACGAGTGACAGCCCAACCAGATTCCGGGGTCAACCGTGGTCCAATTGGACCGATTTTTTGGGTCGGGACAGCCCTCTTAGTAAGTAATGAAAAAACAGCATGTTCTTCATAATCTCATGAAACTTATGTGCCGGTATGCCTTGTATACGTTATGAACATGGGAGAGGTCATGCACCTGTAGCAACACTTGGTTGAAAAGGGTCTGCTGAACTGGTTGTAAACAGCAGCCTTTTATTTATATTCTTCCAGGTGATGAGGATGATCCCGACAAGCCTGTGCCTGATGTTATGAGACTTCCAAAGGAAGGTAAATTACTTAATGTTACCATTTTAATCGTCTGTTCTACACTTTCTCGTAGTGTTTTGAGGTTAAAAATTTGCATAAATGGGCATTGGTGGAGGATGTGTATATATTCTATGCAAGGGAACAGTGCCTTGATTTACTGAATAGCAATTTTAATCTTAAATTTAAATGCTTATTGTGGTATTGTATCTGTTGTGTAACATTTGATTGAACAGTTGTTTAATAAATATGATATAACAACTAGTAAAATCACTAATGGACCAATTTTATATTTACTGTAAGTTACCATTATGCATTAAGAACAGGTTGAGCCATTAACTTAAATATATGCACCCTTCCATCTGTAATTGTTGAATGAATTGTGATTGTAACAAAACATATGTGAGATTGTTGCTGCTCTGGGTTGTTACACAGTGTGTGTTGGTAGTAGTTTATTGGTGTTACTGTCATGTCCAACCTTCCTCTTCTCTTTTTCATCATGCTCAAACATGACTGCCTAACTTATTTTCCCTGAGCACCAATTACTGCCCATACCATCCCCAATATAACTGCTCTTACACCTGTTTCCGGCATTACTCTTGGACTGCTTGGCCCTTGGAAGATGGAGTCGATAGGCTGTCCCAAAACATTAGGAAACAACTACAGATACACGCTGTGTAACAGCGCAGAAGAGTGACAATCTCTTCTGCACCACGGTTGAAGCCTGAAAATTCACAAAACATGTGACCTGCTCTCTACTTAACTTGTCTATCATAGTAGAATTAATTAGTGTATCCACTTGTTCAAAGACATGATATTTTATACAAAATTTTAAGTTAAATAGAAAATCACAGCCACAACTAACAAACTGATTGAAATTTAATTGTGTATTCATTCATTGCATGTTTGTGTTGTATTCTAGACAAGCGCAGTGTAGAATGATGTTCATTTGTACTTTACAGACCTGCATGTTGTACTGAAAGTTGTGATGTGGCTTGGAATAGTATGGTGTTGGAGTTAATTGCTTAGACATATCTTTCCATTTTTAAAAGAAAGTTTTAACCTTTTTTGGAAAGAAAATATTGTGTTATTGGTTTATTAATGTAGCAACAGAAGGTGTGACAAATGTTTGTGAGTGAAATTTTTTCAAATTTTGTTCCCAGAAAATATATTTTTATTGAAATTAATGACAATGTACGTTGTTAAGGTTTCACAAATTACGTATACATGAATACACATAAATACAACTGGATCAAGTAATACCAATTGTTTGATATGTATGTGCCAGATTTATATGCTTTTTCCTTTCTCACAAATTGCTATGTGCCTTTTGTTTGGTGTTGGCACCTTTTAAAAATGCATTCACAGATATGTACTGTATGTATATTTTATTTGTGAAGAGCCATATTGGAAAGGGCAAACATATGTATGAGTTTTTATGTATTGCAGAGAATGTATAGAGTGAGGAACAATTTGTAGGTTTGAGAATATAATTTATAAGGGTTCTGTGAAATAGAGTAATTAGTAGCATGATATATGGTGTCAAATTGCTGAGGTATTCAGAAGTATGCTTTGCCCTGATATTCCTTGTTAATTTGTTTTAAATGTATGCCTGTTTTTTTTTTATCTGAATTATATTGACTAAAATTTGTTATACGTGTAGAAATACTTCAAATTTTGGTCTGGTTAGCCAGAGGAGATGCCTATGTATTCCAACTATCTGCTGTGCTATGCTGTGTACTGCTAGTCACATTTCTGAAGCAAGACATCTGTTCCAGGAACTTTATCATATAGGAAGTCTGCATCCACCAGAAATATTGAATCTGTTTTTCTCCTGCTGTTCAGCTTACCATATTTCATGGAAGGTTCTTGAAGTGCCAGCCTCCAGCTTCTCAGCAGGCCTTGCAAATTATGAAAATATGTAACCTGCGACAGAGCTCCTGTCTTGAAGTATTAGCAGTTTTTCTTAAAGTATTGTGTTTACTTTTTCAAACAATGTGGTTTCTTCACATCAACTGTATCTTTCAGGGCCCTTCACAAATAATACCCCCTCATACAGATTCAAATTTGGAGATCTAGGAGACCACAGTCAGTTATTTATTGTTTCTTTGAACAGCACTGGCCATATGATTTCGTGTGGCCTTGCAGCAAATCAGAATTTGATTTTAAGGTCATGCAGAGGAACTTCATGAACTATGTGGGTCATTTCAGGAACACTATATCTGTCATTCTGGTTGTTCACATCCCTTTCTTATTGATGAAAGCCACAAACTCTAGATCTCAAAATCAATTGGTTGAAACTACATGCAATATAACTTGATTACTTTGCAGTGTAGAAGCAAAAGTTGTATGGGTGTAGTGTAAAAGCTTTTTCCATTGAGCTGTGGATTTTGACATCCTATTTTAATCTGCCAACTGCCACAAAGATTATTTCCTCTTTGGTTACAACATATTTTTGTATTTCTTTCTGTCCATTATCAAACCCGTCACTCACAATGATTCGACTGTTCTGTACATTCTTAAGTGGGATTTTGTTTACAAAACTTTGAGCAACATTTTTCCCATGACCTAGTGTGCTGAAGTATTGCAAGTGGAAGCTCTTTGTTCAAGGCAATAAGTTTTTCACACGCAAGCAAACACACACCACATAGTCCACCTGATGCCTGTGACTCGCAACACATGCCTGAGCAGCCATCTCACAGTCATTACTGATAAGAGGAAGAGCATGTGCCCTGAGACCTTGAAGGAAGCTGACATTATGTTTTCATATAGTCAGGGATGCAATTAGAGGTTCTCTGTGAATGAAGATGTGATTTCTTTAACATGTGACAAAATTGAGAATAATGAACACATGTAGACCAATAGAAAGCATGGTGAATGAAAATGTATGTACTGTAAATTATAAAACTTATTTTGTGAGCTAGGGTCTTTGTAATCATCATCCATGTTATTGTAATATTCTGTAACTGGGCAACAGAGAGGTGGTTCAGTATTTTAAATCAAAAGAACACATGCTTCTCATAATAGTATATAGAAATTTGGCCCTTGCTCCAAAGAAAACCGAGCACATTATGAGGAATGTAAGTATGTATTGTAACCATCCGTAGGATAACTTTGCTCTTTTTTCAGAAGACCAAATTGAACCCATGAATAGCTTCAGTAAATGATATGCAGTTATTAATGTTAAAGTAGGTGTTGTATGTAGTGAGAAATATTATGTGCTAGGTGCCTGTGTTTCATTTGAAATACACAGTATGTTAGAAAACATACAGCATGTAATAACCACATTGCATGGCACAGCTGAGCAGATTGGCATGTGCATTGTGATTTGATAATCATTTCTGAGTGGACTTGGAATGCACAGCATCTTCAGCAGCATCTTATATGGCTTTCTTGTGGAAGGTCCATTACAGTTTGTACAATCATTCTTATGTTATTTCACTTCAGTGGACAGCTATCAAAAAATGTTGCTATAACTGTATTTAGACCAATGGATGTTCAGAGTGTATCGTGGTTAATGAATGAAGTGTTAGTGATGCAGTTCTTGAATCTACAAATAGAAAACTGTAATGTAGGTCCTTTTTGCTAAATTATATGCTTCTATTTGTGAAGAATATGAGTTACATTTTTCTCTTCCATGTATGTTTCAGGTGTAATAATTTCATGTCTCCTGAATAAAGTTTCCTTGTAATCAAATAACCTTAGTCCCATAGAGTCAGAAGAGAAAAAATTTCACCTTGTTGAGAATGAAATCCCACTTTAACTAAGGTGTAGTAGACCTTAGTTAAAGTGGGATTTCATTCTCAACAAAGTGAAATTTTTTCTCTTTTGACATTAATTTTACACTGTTCTTAATTTGAGAAGGGTGTGAATTGTAGAAATTCATTCCCTAGTTTTGCCATTTTAAGAGGTACTTGGAAAATATGATCTGAATGCAGCAGAAATATTTGGTTTTCTTCTCTATCACCAAATGTACAAACATCAGCTTATGTGTACTGTTCAAATCACAGCACCAGTAGATTCATTATGTAAAGTGTAGTTATTTTATTGGTTTCTTCATTCATTCTTGGATGCTATGGAGTGTTAATGAATGGTGTACACAGCCATCGCCAGTGGGTTAGGTGGTACCTCGTGTGTGCCCATAACATGTACCTCATGTGTGTATGTGTTTGTGTGCATGTAACATGTGCCTCGTTTGTGCACATAACATGTACCTCATGTGTGTGCACATGAATGTACCTCGCGCGCGCGCGTGTGTGTGTGTGTGTGTGTGTGTGTGTGTGTGCATGTAACATGTACCTCGTTTGTGCACATAACATGTACCTTGTGTGTGTGTGTGTGTGTGTGTGCGTGTAACATGTACTTCAAGTGTGCACATAACATGCCTCATGTATGCACACATAGCATGTACCTTATGTGTATGCACATAACATGTACCTTGTATGTGTGCGTGCACATAACATGTGCCTCGTGTGTGTGCACGTAACATGTACCTCAATGCGTGTGCACATAAATGTACCTCGCTTGTGCGCACATAACATGTGCTTGTGTGTGCACACAACATGTGCCTCGTGTGTGTGCACACAACATGTGCCTTGTGTGTGTGCACATAATGTGTACCTCATGTGTGCACATAACATGTACTGCTTATTGACTGTATTAGTTTGAAATTTTTGTTACTCTATCATTATTTATTTCATATCTACAATCAAAAACTTTGATGTTTGTTTTCATAAAACATTTTCAGTATCTCTTGGACTGTGACATAGATGGTGTTGAGGCATTTTAGTTTCGTGACTTGTGTGCACAGATGTGTCTGTTCTTTGTTAAGAGAGGGGACAGTACCTCAGAATAGGCTCTGGACTTCCTCTCACATGCTTCTTTCAGTATCCACAGTTATCCCATCTGATCTCTTTCAGTCCTACACAGTGTATGTAGTGTCAAAATATAACTGAATAACCAGTTGGTTATTTGGACAGACTTTCCATGGTTTTACTCAGTTGTTTGCAGCAAATGTAGGACATGCTGGACCATAAAGACATATTGACTCATCATTATGTCACCCCCTTGACATTTCACATTGTATTGTCCCCGTTTAATCGCTGATGCTCAATAGCAGTGTCAGGAGCTGCACCATATCACATTTAGGTTGACTTACTTGTTACATATATATTGGAGTGGAAATTGGTCAACTGGCTGGACAACTCTTGAGGGTTTTTTGTTGCAGACATGGGATTGTTTGGGTTATGTCCTGAGACAGATGGCTTTTATGCTGTCATCTGTGAACTGTGTGAGGCTTGTGTGAAACCTCAGGGCCTGGTTAATCACATGGGTGAGTACTCATGGCATAATTATAAGTCTGTTAACACAGATATTATGAAGAATACACTTTAAACCTTTAAGTTATGGTGTATTGTAAACCTTCATGAATGTGAGGAATAGCGAATCTTCATCGTAGTGTTGAACAACAGTAATTCACAGATCCTTTCTGCTGGCTGTCACATGTATGCTGCCGTCTCACACATCTGGAGTAAGTGTAATCCTGTCCTGTCATCACTTCTACCCTACAAGTAAATATACTCTTATCCCATCACCACTTCTTCCCTAGAAGTAATGCAGTCCTGTTTTGTGGTCATTCACGCCCTGGAAGTAAATGTAATCCTGCCCTCTTGTCACTCCCTGTGGTTGTGCCCTTCGTAGGAGTAAATAATAGTGCCTTGTGGTTGCTCCTGCCCGAGGAATGAGTTGCTTGTTCCATCTGGGCATGTTTTCCTGAGAACCAAATTAATTTGCTCTTGGCAGGTTTGCAGGTATATGAAATGTGAGAAGGCCATAGGTGTGGGTTATCAAATGTTGCAGCTTGTGTATCACTTGGATTGAAATGTTCATATCTGATGCTGATAGTTCTCCCTTTCTGTGTGTTCTGTTCTTGTGATTGTCACTCTTGTTTGCTCTTAAATGGGAAAGTTCATGCAGTTCATCTTTCCAGTATGTTGAAACTACTAATGTCAATGTATGTTTGTATCTTGCAGAAAATTGCTATTGAATGTTGTCAGGATAAGCATCTTAGTGGACTTGTATGGAAGTGTTCAGAAATTCCTGACTGAACTGCTGAGTTAAAGTTAAAAATTTCTCAATGGAGGATGCAAAGGGTTGCAGTAGAATTCTTTCATTCTTGACAGATTTGAGATAGATGGCTTGTCTCCATGAACTTTGGAGCTACTGCACATGCACTGTGTACACACCCTACGTTACATACATAAGGGATATTTCTTTTGTCATTGTACCCAAGCACAGTAGCTTTACCACTGAGGAAGCCCACATCTAGCAGTACCTCCCTTGTCAGCTGCCATGGTGAGGGAAACACTCTAAGGCACTCCATGAATTATGTACACATATGCACAAAGATGTACTTGTGAAATTAAATGTAGAACTGCTATGGCTAAAGCTGCATTTAACAAGAAGAGGGATCTTTTTACTAGCACATTGGACTTGGAATTGAGGAAGAAGCTTGTGAAGTGCTACATTTGGAGCATAGCTTTATATGGTGCTGAAACTTTGACGCTTTGGACAGTAGATCAGAAACACCTGGAAAGTTTTGAGATGTGTTGCTGGAGAAGGATGGAAAAGATCAGTTGGACCGATCATGTGAGAAATGAAGTATTACTGAGAGTCAAGGAGCAGAGGAATATCCTACATGAAATAAGGAAACGGAAGGCTAACTGAATTGGTCACATTCTGCATAGAAACTGCCTTCTACAATGGGTTATTGAAGGAAAGATAAAAGGAGGTATAGAATGACAGGAAGACGAGGAAGAAAACCTAGGAAGTTAGTGGATGACCTTAAGGAAAGGAGAGGATACGCTCAGTTGAAGGAGGAAGCTCTAGATCGCACTATGTGGGGAGCACGATTTGGAAGAGGCTTTGGACCTGTCGTAAGACAGACTACTAAATGAATGAATGCACACATGTACACCTGTTTGTGGTTCACTGTTTACCCTTACTAGCATTCAAGGATTTCATTGTTTAAATATTAGACTTTTAAGCAAGAAATACATCCATACTTTGTCATTTAGTTGTGTTCTATCTTGTGACAGTCCCTCACTTTGTAGGGGCACCCATACAGATTATGTGAATTGCTCACTTATGTATCAAATATTTAGGTTACAGTTTGTAATACAACTGTGGTTGTAGTCTGTTGGCTTTGGTGGTGGTGGTGGCGATGACGGCCACTACTAACTACTACGACAACTATGATGATGGTTGTCACTGTCAACATCATTGCCATCATCATCATCATTATCATCATCATCATCCATTTCTTTGGCTTGCTCCATTGTTAGTTGTTGACTGAAAGGTCAGTGATAGAAACAGCACAAGCAGCTGTTAAACAAAGAAAAATATACATAATTAAGTAATTTTAAACATTCATGAGAACAAGTGCATCCCAGTGGAACCTCCTAGCACATAACATATGAAAATTAAGTAGTCTAAAACAGCATTTCCCAACTATTTGAATTTCATAGACTGCCTGAGCCTTGTGAACCAGCTTATTTGCTTACCTCCCATTTATTTAGTTTCTGGAATTCAGTCATGTTCATATTACCAAGTTTCCTGTTAAAGCAAGAGGGCTAGGGTTCACAGGGGTAGAGCAAGCTGGAACAGTTTGAAGCACGTCAGTGTGCTGCGGTTGGCTGTGGTGTGCAAGTGTGTCAGCAGTGCTTATTGTAATGTCTGTGTTTGAGCAGCAGGCAGACATCAAGTTCTTTTGCAAACTAGGGAAATCAGCAACAGAAACTTCTGTAAGCTTCACTGTGGGTAATGCAGATGAAGCTCGTGAAAATTCTTCTGTGTATGACCAGTACACCAATTAAAAAATGGTCAAGGATCACTTGAAGATAAGGAGTGCACTGGCAGGCCATCACCATCTGTGAACAATGGCCAGAAGTTTGCACAGTCGTGATGTTGGATTCCTGTGTGATGGTTGAACAGTTAGCAAATGAAATTGGCATTTCACATAGATCAGTTCAGAACATTCTGAAAGAAGATGTGTCTGGGTGGCATGTGTGCAAAATGTGCCTTGTCACACCTCCCTTGCAGTGTAGCACCTTTGGTGAAGAACCAAATTCTGACCATCCCCCAGCCAGCATATTCTCCAGATCCCACTCCATGCCATTCTGACTCTTTCTCAGACTCAAGATTGGGCTTGAAAATCATTGTTTTGCATTTGTAGAAGAAATTTAAGAAACGTGACAGCGGGTCTCACAGCCATACCAAAAGAGGACTTCTAAAGGTACTTCCAGCAATGGTATTGCCACTGAAGCAAGTACGTACATGCAGAATGGCAGTACTTTGAGGGTGGTGGGGTTAGGTTTTCTACATACTCTTCTTACTAAAAATTATGCCTGACTTTTGGAAAGTTTCTGATCCGTCCATTTACATAATGTTTGACATACTTATAATGGTAAAGATAAAGTTCACTCTAGAACAGGCCATAAAGGCCCAAAGGGGGAATAGAGGTATACCCCTACTCTTTCTTTAGCCTTGGCACTAGGTGGGGGTGGATGGTCAATGCCACACACTGGTTGCTTTTCCCTCGGCAAAGAACCCTAGTACCCATTTTACAGGAGTCTTTATGGGTCCCAGGGTTGGTCTGGACAGGTGCAGAAAATCTTGCTCCCCACTGGGATTCAGTCCCCAGACTCCAGTCTGTAGCGAGTTGATGTACTGACTCTGCTATCCCAGGCCACACAGAAGTACTTATACATATATGTAGACATGCATATATGCTGGTTAGTTCTTGTCAAGCTCAGGTGTATAAGTATCTGTCAGTCTCTCCATATTCTATCACCACATTACTTTTTTGTATGTTTGGGATGCTATTACTCTGGTGAAGATTTAGGCCCAACAGGAAGACACCTTTGTTTGCAGCTGACATAAAAAAAATAAACTTTGTAAGAAGCTCTATTGTTTTTCTATGTAATTGAGTGAAAATGTATTTTGAATCACTTTTTGAAATTCAGAAATTTGTTTTTAGTTACAAAATGTTGCAGTTGCATCACACACATGATGCAGTACCACTAAAAGTGAATGATGGTTGCAAATGCAGAAACATGTGACCAGCGGGAATAATGCTGATATAAAATTTCTAGTGGTGACTGAGCAACCATAAAATGAATTAAAAAATCAGCATAAAGGAAGAGCAGAGTACAAACTAGTTTTAATGAAGAGACTGCATAATTATGCTGAAAGATAGACTAAAATTTGTAATTAACAGCAAAAGGAAATGCTGGAGTAGATCAGTTTGTCATATCATTTAGTAAAACAATTTTCTGCCTGAATACAAGATTGTATGTAGGCTAAAATTGGCATTTTTAGTTGATGTGCATCCAGCAGAAGGACAAGTTGTGCCAGAAGAAGCAATATTGAACAATGAAAAACCCATAAAATTGGGAGTAGGAACACCAAGATCTACAGTTTCCAGAAGGGAAGGACAAAATTTTAAGCCAGTGTATGTGTTGGTGACATTGTGATGGTAATGATTATGATGGTGATAATGATAATGGGTTGTGTTCCAGAACTGTGGCACAAAGCAGATACAACAGATGCCTTACCTACTTCAGAACATCCTGAGAAAGTTAGTAGCAGTAAAAGTGGAACAAGCAAAGGAGGTGCCAGCACCCGGATCAGTGTAGGTAGCATGAAATTACGAGTCAAGAGACCTTTGACTGCCCCATGTGTGAAGATGGAATGTGGGACAACTAGCATGGAGGAGCAGACTCCATTATCAGATGCAGAAAAAATTCCTGTCCTACACTTGGACATACCGCAACATTCAGCATCTGTCAGCAATGCAACTCCTCTGCGTGCAACCAGCCAATCTTCTGGCTCATTGTCATCAGCATCCATGACTCTTTTACAGCCTGTAGTGGCTCTTACACCACTGGGCTCACCCAGTCACATGTCAGGTACACCTCCTGCCACCACAAAATCAAGCTCATTGCCAACAACCCCTACCAGTGCCTCGTCTGTTGCTGCTGTTCCAAGTTTGACCATGGACATGTCCTCTTCCTCTCTCTCAACACCCAGTCCTAAGAAACGGTCAAAAGTAGAACGTAAGTGTCTGCCTGTAAAGGAGAGAGAATATGATCCTGATAAACACTGTGGTGTGTGGAATGGGGAGAACAGCAGACCATGTACACGGTCATTAACTTGCAAGTCACACCCTCTGTCCATGAGAAGAGCTGTGTCCGGACGCAGCAAACACTTCGATAAACTTCTTGCAGATCATCGGGCAGCGAAGGATGCAGGAGTTAAGCTAGTGAAGGCTGTGTCTGCAGTTCCAGGATTGTTGAGCCAGGTAAAGATCTTTATAAAACAGAATTCTTGTCAGTCTTTAAACCAGACTAGTTGTGTGAAGTCAGGAAGATTTGTAGAGTACAGTTTTTGTTCTATTTGTGTATATTTCATACATTTCCCTGCACAAAAGAATGTGTATATGTTCTATCTGAATGTAAGATAACATTGTTTATTCCCTTTGGACATTGTGTTGCCATCTAATGTGTTCCAGTAGTATAATATTTTGTATCTATATGTCATAAGAACCAACAAAATGCACACTTTTTGCATTAATGATTTAATTTAATTATATTGTCTTCAAAATGTTTCGAACATCCATGTGTTCACCGTCAGGATGAGTTGTACATGCAGTTTTATGGTATGCTGAAATTATAATAGAAGGCTATGTGAATTGTCTTTGTAGAAAATACTAAGTTCATAAAATATCAATACTCTTGACACCACTACTTCCTAGACCTTAGTATGAAACACACCTTAACATCGACCAGACTGCTTATATGGATAGCAGTACAATATCTTTATTACTTTATGAGACATGTTATTGCATTTTTTGAAATACTTTTAATGTAATGTTTTAGAATTCGGTATTTTTTAGTTAAAAAACTTTTAATGTAAGAATTTAGAATTCTATATTGTCATAATTCAAAACATGTTGCCACAAATCAAAACCATTTTATACTTTTATTGATATTTTATGAACTTGATATTTTATGCAAAGACAATTCATATAGCCTTTTATTATAATTTAAGCATGACAGAAATACCTTAAAACTGCATGCACAAGTCTTCCTGAGGATGAACACTTGGATGCTGAAACATGTCGAAGACACTATAATTAAATGGAATCATTAATGTACAAAGTGTGCATTTTGTTGGTTCTTATTACATATGTATATCACAATGCATGGTTCAAAATACGTAAATTTTGTATCTAGTCTGAGCTTTTGGAATACATCATATTACATAGTTGGAATGATCAATGCGTTTGTATTTTGTACTGTATCTGATCTTATGAAATGTTCTTTGGCTCAATCGGCATGTTAGAATGTTTCTGGTCAGTGAAACACTGTAAATTTGTATAAGTAGAGGGTGGGCAGTAGAATGTGACGATATTCCAATAGCTGTTTTAACAAATCAGGTTGAATATTAAAAAAAAAAATGGCATAGCAGTAGTAAAATGACATTAATGTATACTTTTTATTTTTCAAAGATTACATCTTTTAAGTGGCCTTTGTGGCGTACGGTACGTTCCTGTAAATGTGATCGGACATTAACCATAACTTTGCAGCAGACGTTAAGCAGTGGCTCTAATTTTGACCCTGACATCCTCTTTCATCACTTGTCATGCTACAAACAAATGTGATTATATTCAGAACCCAGCTGTAACTAACATACTGCAACATCGGGGGCAAGTTGTGTGCCTTTGTGCAATTACGGTGAATTTTTTGATCAAGACTACAGGACTGTATTGCATATCAGGAAAACCAATTTAGACATATGGTTTTTATGACATGAAAGATGAGTATGAAATGGCCTCGTACTGCCTACACTCCAAACATTTTCATGTTTGTTATGCTGTATTCAACCCAGTTCATCAAAACAGCAATCTGAAAATGATCACATTCTATTGCAGCACCCCTGTTGACTGGGCATACCTTACAATATGAAGATGCTGTTTTCCATTTAACTTATAATTAGTTTAAGTGAAGTAATGGAACTTGGAAAAGTTAATTCTTGGTAACTTATGTGTCTGAAGATTGAAATTCTATATAACGCTTTCCATCAAGGTTATTGGCAGTATTGATATTAAAATTTGTCTTTTGATGGCCTGATTAGTGTAGAAAACAATTTATGATTTAGAATCTTCAGGCTAAATCTTTCCTTGCTTCAAAATAATGTCGTTATGAATTTCACAAAAATTTTTGTCTGAACTATTTAGGAAGTTTATGTTGCCTACTTATTCTACCACAAACAAGGAAGAATTTTCATTAGAATGGAAAGAATCTATTGTAGCAACACATAAAATTTTATCCAACACTATTCTTTTGAGGTTCATTCTGTTCTTAGATGAAATTATTGGGTGTATGAATTGCAGCATTATGTTTCAATTACTGATTAGATATTAAAAATGGGAATTCAGTTCACCAGTATGTGAGCTACTTAGAGACTTCAAGGAAGCCTGCGATCCAGTTAGGAAGCAAATTCTGTATAACAGCCTTACTAAATCTCTTCAGCTGTGAAAATTTTTTCCTTGTTCATTGTTTTCAACATAGTTTTTTTTTTAACGTGGCTCGGTTGCTGGCCCATCTTGCAACCCTTAATTTAGCCTGTTTCCTCTCCTTCAACCTGCCTGGCAAGGGAGACCCTGCCAGTAGCTGTTCTACTGCCAAGTATAGCTTGGAGGGTCATCAGAACACACAAACCACCCTGTTATGTCGAGGCAAAAGGGGTGGGGGGACCCATGAAATTAGTTAGGTTAATTACTGTGTATGTAAATGAAATCCATGGTAAAGCCTGGATAGAGAAACATTTGTTCTGAATTTGTTGTTCAGAATGGTCTGAAACAAGAAGATGCTGTACCACTATTGCTTGAACATTGCTTTTTAACTTGGCTTTATAATATGTAATTAAGAATATCCAAGTAAGTCAGGATGGATTGAAATGGAATGAGATATCACATACAAGTAAATGCTGCAAAAACACACACACACACACATATATATATATAGATGTTTCTACGAAATATGTACAAGATCACAACATAAAGATAGCTTTTAAATACTTAAAAAATAAAACAGGGTTCAAATATTTGGTAATGACACTAATGAATAAAAATTTCTGGCATAAAAAACTAACAGCTCATTGAATTGGGGGAGTGCTTGCTCTCATTGAGTTCAGAATATTTTGCCTCTTTGGTGCTTAAAAACATAAAGATATGTCCACCAGTTTATCCCCTAACAACATGGTGCTGCTTCTCCAAATTTTGCTATATGCATTTTATTTTTATATGCATGGTTAGCCAGTACTTCGCAAATCTCCTAACTGCCTACAACCTTCAACCCTTTTGATCATGGGGGCATAATATATGACTTAATTTTTCCTTGGTGTGGTGGTGGTCATGGACACATGTTTTTCATTCTGTAAAACTCAGCTGTAACACAATAAAATGCACATAAATCATGTCAGGAGGAAGTACAATTATTCATTTCTTTACATCCTGGTATGGTAGTATAATTAATCAGGTAGTCTTTTATATCCATTTTTCTGCTGCTGCATACGTTGCAGTAAAAATAACTTTAACGTACTAATTTTATTATTAGAGCCTGATTTGAATTTGTATAGATATTGTTAATTTAAAAAATAATTTATGGTTTGTATTGCATATAATCCTCAGGCAGTACCAGCTGACACACAAAGTGTTGAATATCTTACATTATTTTCATCAGGGCCATCAGATGCTAATTTTTTAAATTACAAAATTGACTAAACTATGAAAATGGTAAGGAATTTGTACCTAATACCTCACAGTATAATTGAACAGGTATAGTTGCACTCATTTAAGATTTTAGGTTAATATCATAAATTAGGAGAGGCCCTATGGTATTCATAGTTGTTGTCTTTGTTTACTACAGCAACAACAACAACAAAACAACTACTACTACCACCACCACCACCACCTGTTATTTTTATTGCTATTGTGACTGAGGAGTTAAACTCCAGAATTTCAGAAAGTTTTTCAGCTTCTAGCATCAGGCATATCTGTTGCATAATCGTGAGATTTTGGTTTATCCTACTAAGCTCTGTGCTCCTTGAACATGAGACAGACTATGTGAAGAGATGGGCAGCACTGAAGCATCATTCATAACACAGGAGACTTGTCACTGTATAGCTTAACCTGTAAACATCTGCCACTCACCTTGCTGTAAATGGCTTGTAGATCCATGATATGCCTTCTCATTTCCTGGAAGTGATGATTCATTCTTGATGTTATGTTCTGCCACTGCTAAATTTTCTGGCTCAGAAAGTCTTGTGGGTCTCACACACTCTTTCACCTTGGTCTTAGGTGAGGGTTATCTCTGACCAATGTTAAGTTTATCTCATTCACAAGGAATGCAGTGAGTTGTGTGACCTGCAGTTCATGGTTGTCCTTCACAGATATCAAGATGTCATCACTTTTGTGCTGGGATGTGGATGGTCTTTATATTATGTGTAGCTCATATTCTGCTGATTTTGTTGGACATGGTTCAATGTGGCAGTGCTCTCTGTTTAGTCACAGAATTGTCTATTGTGGGTGGAGTATTTTGATACAAGGTTTTCTTAGAATGGGTCTGTTATGCTTTTGTAAGAATGGAGATGTGTAGTTCAGTGTAACCTTTATCAACAGACATTCTTTTGAAGCTTACCATTATATTAGTGTATCACGCATTCATTTTCTGCATCTTGTAAAAGGAGTCAGCAATTAATGAACTCGTTGCTAGCCATACATAATGGGACTGCTGAGCCCACTGAGTAGCTGACTGTGTGAGCATCATATGAAGAACTAATGAGCTCAGTGCTGGCCGTACATATTGGGACTGCTGAACCCTCTGGGTTAGTATCTTATCAAGAACCCATGACTGCACCATCTAGCTTCAGGAGATAGTGAATGTACTTAGAAACAGACTTTGCAACATGCACGCAAAATGTACCTTACATCTGAGACATAAATGGACAGCAAAACAGGAAGCATCTTTGGGTGTGGCAACAGTACTGTGTCTATACACCACCTGAGAGAAACTGAGCATACTGTTAGCAACATAATATGCAGCCTTCTACATTTCTGCGTAGAAGAAGGCTCTGTGTTGCCTCCTACACAGAGCACAGTGACACGCTGTACAGAGAAGATCCATAATTGATACAGAATAAGATTAGATGTCTATCCACAACAGTGAAATGTACAGCAGTACAAGGTGCTGTCCAAGAGGTCACAAAATGTAACGGAAAAGAAGTAGACACACTCAAAGCCCTAATCGTCACCTTCGCCTTCAAAGTAGCGTATACAATGATCTCAATGTTTCTGCCACGATCAGACGATGCCCCGGAAGTCCTTTTGTGTTGGCGTCTTTAACGCCTACTTCTGTGGGGCTTGTACTCCTGTGTGGTGTCAAATCTTTGCACCTTCAACTTGATCATCTCGGGGGACGAGGAGGAAGTCCCAGAGGGCTAAATCAAGGGAGTAAAGGGGTGGGGGACGGCCATCATGATTTTGGAGGCCAAAACGACTGCACATCCTAAGCAATGTGTGTGGGCGCTTTGTCATGATGGAGCACCCAATTGTTGGTGCGCCATTCATATGGCCACCTCCACCTCATGTCCTCCATTAGCCGCTGTAGGATGTCGCAGTAGATTTTTGCATTTACCGTCTGACCTGGAGGGGCGAATTCCTTATGGATAGTCCCTACAGCGTCGATAAAGATCAGCACTGACTTTACGTTGCTTTTTACTTGCCGCGCTTTCTTCGGCCAGGGTCAAGTGGCTACTTCCACTGGAACGATTGCTGTTTGGTTTCAGGATTGTACCCATCAGTATCCAAATTTCGTCACCAGTTATGGCATTGAAAGGAAGTGTTGGTCATTGCTGACCTGCTCCTTAAGTTCCATGCCAACTTCAGCCAATGTTGCTTCTGATCATCAGCCAGAAGCCTTGAAACAAATTTTGCAGCAGTCCGCCTCATGTTGAGTTTGGCCGACATAATGCGCCTTCATGTCCCTTATGACAATCCCACAATGCTGCAGGCATCATGGATCGTTCGCCCATGATCCTCACGGATAACCTCACGCACTTTTGCAACATTTTCCACCATTGTGCCGATTGAAGTTCATCTAGAACGTCCGTCATCGTCATGTGACATTCGGCCATTTTTAAACCGGTTAAACCAGTTGCAGATTTGTGACTGAGCCAAAGCATCATCACCAAATGTTTTTTTTTTTTTTTCCTCCCATTTTTGGAGTTTCTGCCACATTCCTGCCAAGTTTGAAATAAAACTTGATGCGAACACGCTGCTCCTTCACGCCCTCAATTTCAACGGAAAAAAAAGCAAAATGATACAAGCACCAAAAAACAAGTAGATCGAAAGAATGCATGCACTCAGCGCTACCAGGCACCACTTGTCCGTACTAAAACCAGCTCCCGCCCGACTTTCAAATTTTGGGAATTTTTGGAACCACTTCGTGTACCAAGCATATAGAATTTGAACCATATTTTACAAGATCTTACATTTTTTAAAAGCAACTGTGGAAATTGTTACATTATAATATGTATTACCATTGTAATGTATTATACTTTAGTGAGTTTTAAATACCAGTGTTGTGACTCCTTGAAGAAGGTGGATTTCCGCTGAGACATGTAGTAATAAACAAAGAGATAGTGTTGTTGTGTATGTTAGATTTGCATATGTTGATTTCATAAGTGGGAAATTTAGTCACAATGTGTGGCAAGAATAACATTGAAATTTGTAGATAAGTTCTCCATGTGTCTCATTTTGTCATTTCTGTCAAAGTAGTGTGCTGTTGGCCAAGAGTTGCTGCTACTGAAATTGTCAATTTCTGAAGTTTTTAAAGTAAAATACATAATTCCCTTTTTACATAATGACACACTTTGTAAGTAGACAGTAAAATGTTGTGTAAGTTGACAGAAGGATGAATGAGAACCCTTTAAATGATCTATTGTATTCATAACTTCAAGTGTTTGATATGGAACCATCAAACATTTCATGAATCATTGTACTCAATGAACAACTTCAAAATATTGCATGAAGTTTTGATTTCATTGTTAACCCTTTCCCCGTTCAATTTAAATCGCTAGTGCCTGGGCAGAAGAGCCGAGTTTTTTCACGGGACATTTAAATTTACGTACTATACCAGAAACGCTTTAGAGCGTTTAGAGGGGGAGG
>Ga0123355_10005142_pt1 | contig 19093 bp, 17 predicted proteins | sample TergutEmb28metaG_3_FD_89872 | JGI IMG/M metagenome (GOLD analysis project Ga0123355, IMG submission 89872) | Embiratermes neotenicus P1 segment gut microbial communities from Petit-Saut dam, French Guiana - Emb289 P1 | ecosystem: Host-associated > Arthropoda: Insects > Digestive system > Gut ... | reverse complement strand
GGCGAAGGGCGCGCGCGATGAGCTGGCCGCCGTCGACCGGACGCTGTACCTGCACACACCCGACGGGTTCGGGAACAGCGACCTGTCGGCCGCGGTGATGCGGATCGTCAGCGCGCCCAAGGAGGGAACGACTGGCACGGCCCGCAACTGGGCGACAATGACGAAGCTGCTCGAACTGTGCGGCTTACCGAGACACCCATGTGAAGGACCCGATGTTCCGCCTGTCGCGCGGGGGGGTTGACACCAGGCGGAGCGCGCGATTCAGCTGAAGAGCTGAACGTCGCGGGGGAAGTGAGCGCCGGATATGACCAGCAAATGCGGCGTGGCCGTTGTTGTCGGTGGCATCGCCGGCCTCACCCTCGCGATAAGCCTCGTGCAGAAGTCGGTGGCAGTTGCAGGTCGCCGTTCCTCATCCGCGGGGATGACCCCCTCCCCCACGGGTCGTAGCTGAAGATCGACGCTCACGCCGACGCGCGTCCCGGCGCCTTCCGGGTTACCTGGCCTTAGGAAAACGGCCAGGAACCTAAGGAGGGAATGAAGATGATCGAGGCACGGGGCCTAACTAAGCGGTACGCGGACAAGCTAGCCGTCGACGACCTGTCGTTTACAGTGCGGCCCGGGCATGTGACTGGCTTCCTCGGCCCAAACGGCGCCGGCAAGACCACCACCATGCGGATGATCCTCGGGCTCGACCGCCCGACCGCCGGATCGGTCACCGTCAACGGCAAGCCGTTCACCGGGCTGTACAGCCCGATGCGCGAGATCGGCGCGCTACTCGACGCCAAGGCGGTGCACGGCGGCCGCAGCGCGTACAACCACCTGCTGTCCCTAGCGCAGACCAACGGAATCCCGCGCAGCCGGGTGGACGACGTCCTCGGCATCGTCGGGCTGGAGGACGTAGCGGGCAAGCGGTCCCTGGGTTTCTCGCTCGGCATGAGCCAGCGGCTAGGCATCGCCGCGGCCCTGCTGGGAGACCCGGACGTCCTGATGTTTGACGAGCCGGTCAACGGCTTGGACCCCGAGGGCATCCGGTGGATCCGCCTGCTCATGCGGTCACTGGCCGCCGAGGGCCGGACGGTGTTCGTCTCCAGCCACCTGATGTCCGAGATGGAGAACACTGCGGACCACCTCATCGTGATCGGCCGCGGCAAGCTCATCGCGGACTGCCCGATGGCCGAATTCACCACCGACGGGCCCACCCAGGCCACCACCGTCAAGGCCCGCGATGACCGGCGGCTCGCCGAAGTGGTGACGGCGGCCGGCGGCCGGCTGGAGCAAGGCGAGGCCGACGAACTCACGATCCGCGGCCTGTCGGCCGAGGAAGTCGGGGGACTCGCGCTCGCCAACGGCATCCTGCTGCACTATCTCGCCCCAGCCAGGGTGTCCCTGGAGGAGGCGTTCATGGAACTCACCGCGGACAGCGTCGAATACCAAGCGAAGGCGAGGGCTTGATCATGACCACGACAGCAATAGCGGCCACGCCGACCCGGACCCGGGCAGTCCCGCCCGCGTCACGCCGGCCCGGACTGCAGGACACGATGCGCTCGGAACTGACCAAGATTCTCTCGGTCCGATCGACCTACTGGACGCTCCTGGCACAGGCCGTGGCGAGCATCGGATGGGCAGTACTGGCCTGCGCGGGAACGGTTTCGCACGGGGCCGGACCGGGCTTCGACCCCACGGGATCGAGCCTCCTGGGGCAGGTCGCCCTCGGCGAGCTCGTCATCGTAGTGCTCGGGGCGCTGGTCATCACCTCGGAGTATTCCACCGGGATGATCCGCACCTCGCTCGCGGTGATGCCGCGCCGCGGCGTGCTCTACGCAGCCAAGGCAATGGTGTTCGCCGCCGTCACGCTCACAATCTCCCTGGTCACCAGCTTCCTGGACTTCTTCATCGGTCAGGCCATCCTGTCCAGCAAGCACTACAACACCACGCTGACCCAGCCCGGCGTGCTCCGCGCTGTGCTGCTGTCAGCGGCCATCGTCACCGTGTTCGGGCTGCTCGCCTACGGCGCCGGCGCGATCATCCGGCACAGCGCCGGGGCGATCACCTCAATCCTCGGGGTGATCTTCCTGATCCCGCTGCTGGCCCAGGCCCTGCCGACCCCCTGGTTCCACGCGCTAGTCCGCTGGCTGCCAGGCGGCGAGGCGCTGACCCCGATCGCCCGCGCGGCTGCCGCGCCGTCCAGTTACCTGTTCAACGCCTGGGGCGAGTTCGCCGTGTTCTCCGGCTACGCGGTGTTCATGCTCGTCCTCGGCGCCTGGTCCTTTATCCGCCGCGATGCATGACACGACGCCGCCGGGCCGGCCCAGTTACCCTGATTCTGTGGAACGGGTCGATGCCCGGCGGCACCGTCATGCCTGGCTTGTCGACGGAGCACTGGCGGCCGCACTGCTAGCCGGCAGCGCCAGCGCCTACGCCGGCCGACCCGCCGTCCTCCCGGCCACCCTCGCGCTGGCCGGGGCGGTGGCGGTGCGCAGGCGTTTCCCGGTGCCGGCCTTTGCCGCCGCGCTCGCTATCGGCGCCGCTCAGGTGGCATTCGGCATCGGCCCGACGTACACCGACAGCCCGTTGCAGCCTACCTTCGCCGACGCCGGCATCCTGATCTTGCTCTACACCCTGGCCGCCGAACGGCCCAGGCAGGTCTCACTGCGCGGCCTAGCGACTTGCCTGGCGCTGCTCGCGGTCGCGGCCGCGCGCTACAACCCTGGCGGGCACGGGTCCCACTTCCTGGCGACGTACATCATCGTCACCGGCTTGTTCTGCCTGCTCGTCCCGGTAAGCGTCTGGGCGCTCGGCGACTCGATGGGCGCCCGGCGGGCCTACTCCGCCGCGCTGGAGGAACGCGCCGTCCGGGCCGAACGGGAGCGGGACGCCCAGGCAGAGATCGCCGCCGCGGCCGAGCGTGCCCGCATCGCCCGGGAACTGCATGACGTGATCGCCCACAATCTCAGTGTCATGGTGGCGCAGGCCGACGGGGGCAGCTACGCCTTTGACGCCGCGCCTGAGCAGTCGCGTCAGGCCCTGGCCGAGATCGGCCGAACCGGCCGGCAGGCTCTATCGGAGATGAGCAGCCTGCTCGGAGTGCTGCGGACCGGCTCGGAGGCAGCCCCGCTAGACCCGGCACCCGCGGCGGCCGAGATCGCCGACCTCGTTGCCCAGGCGCGCGAAGCCCGCATGGATGTCAGCTACAGCGTGGACGGCGCGGTTCGCCCCCTGCCTGCCGGGCTGTCGCTCACGGCGTACCGGATCGTGCAGGAGGCGCTCACCAACGTCCGCAAGCATGCCGGCCCCGACCCGGCGGTGGAAGTGACGGTCCGCTACGGGGAGGACGAGTTGCTGATCCGCGTGACCGATAACGGCCGCGGCTCCGCCGGGCTGCCCCGCTACGGCGCGGCCCCGGGGGCCAGCACAGACGCCCCCGGAGGTCACGGCCTGACGGGAATGCGGGAGCGGGCAGCGATCTACGGCGGGGTGGTCCAGGCCGGACCGCGCCCCGACGGCGGCTTCGAGGTGACGGCCCGGCTGCCGCTCTCGGCGGACGCCCGGGCGGCCGACCCCCCGGCGGCAGACGCCCCTCCGGCCGCTGCGCGCCACCGACTCTCGCGGGGGGCAGCGTGACGATCCGGGTACTGCTTGTCGACGACCAGGACCTGGTTAGGGCCGGATTCGCGATGGTGCTCGGCAGCCAGGCCGACCTCACCGTGGTCGGCGAGGCGACCGATGGAGCGGCCGCGGTCCGGCTGGCGCGCGAGGTCCAGGCCGACGTGATGGTCATGGACGTTCGGATGCCGGGAATGGACGGCGTGGCGGCAACCCGGGAGATCTGCCAGGCGGGCGAACGGCCCCGGGTCCTCATCCTGACCACCTTCGACCTCGACGAGTACGCGTTCGCCGCCCTGCAGGCCGGTGCCAGTGGGTTCCTGCTGAAGTCGGCACCGCCGGAGGAACTCCTGTACGCCATCCGCAGCATCCACGCTGGGGACTCGGTGGTGGCCCCCTCCACCACGCGCCGGCTGATCGGCCGGTTCCTGCCCCACCTCCCCGCGGCCAGCGCCCCGGACCGCAAGGCCCTCGCCGAGCTCACCGTCCGGGAGCGTGAGGTGCTGGCCGAGGTCGGCTCCGGCCTGTCCAACACAGAGATCGCCGCGCTGCTGCACATCTCTGAGGCCACCGTGAAAACACACGTTGGCCACATCATGCTCAAGCTTGGCCTGCGCGACCGGATCCAGGCCGTCGTCTACGCCTATGAGACCGGCCTCATCACCCCTCAAGGCAGCGCCAGCTTATTGGTCACGCTGACGCGCTCCAACTGGTCCGCCGCTATCCACCATCACGCGAAGGCGGGACCACGCACGCCGGCCGGTAGAGTCGCCGCGTGAGTCGAGCTGTTCTAGTCACTGGCGGGTCTCGGGGGATCGGGGCGGCGATCGCGCGGACGTTCGCCGAGCGCGGGGACCGGATCGCCGTGCATTACCGGGACGCCGCGGACGCTGCGGCGGCGGTGCGCGGCTCGCTGGCCGGCCAAGGTCACCTCACGGTTCAGGCCGACCTGACGGACGCCGACGCGGTCCGCGCCATGGTGGATGCGGCGGCCGACGGGCTCGGCGGGCTCGACGTGCTGGTCAACAACGCGGGGATCTACACCGGCCACCCCGTCCTCGGCACCTCCTACGAGGAATGGCAGGAGGCCTGGCGGACCACGCTCGGGGTCAACCTGACCGGCGCGGCTAACGTGACCTGGTGCGCGGTTCGGCACATGGTCGACGACGCCGGACCGGCCCTGGCGCTCGATGGCGCGGACAGCGCCCCCGTTGCTTCTGCACGGGCGGGCGGGCGGATCGTGAACGTGGGGTCGCGCGGGGCGTTTCGCGGCGAGCCGACCCACCCGGCGTACGGGGCTAGCAAGGCCGGGCTGCACGCGTTCGGCCAGTCGCTTGCCATCGCTCTCGCGCCGTACGGGATCACGGTGGCGTCCGTCGCCCCCGGGTACGTGGCGACGGACATGACCCAGGAAGAACTGGCTACCGCGGCCGGCGAAGCCATCAGGGCGCAGTCACCGTTCAACCGCGTCGCCACACCGGAGGAAGTCGCGGCGGCGGTGGCCTACCTGGCCTCCCCCGAAGCCGCTTGGTCGAGCGGCGCGGTGCTCGACCTCAACGGCGCCTCGTACCTGCGTTAGCTGACCGGGTCCGGCAGACCAGCGGGGTAGGTCACGTCGATCTCCGTGATCGAGCGGTCAAAGTCCTTGCTGTTGTTGGTGATGAACCGGTGCGCGCCCATGCTGATCGCCGTCGCCAGATGCGTCGCGTCCAGCGCCCGAAGTTTGTACTTCGCACCGAGGACGGCCGCCCGCGCCGCGATGGCCTGATCTACCGGTCGCAGGTCAAGCCGGATCAGCAGCTCGCTGAGCGTCGTTACCGCAACAGCGTTCTCGTCCTTCAACGGCTTGCTGAGCAGCTCTGGCAGGAGAAGCACGGAGCCAACACCGACCAGCTGGATGGTTCCCCTGACGGGCTCTGGGAAAAACAGCGCGGCCACCCGGCGGCCGAGCGGATGCCCGGGAATGCCGGCGTAGATGAGCACGTCAGCGTCAAAGGCGTCCACCGTCCTGCTTTCCCTGCTTGGTCGCTAGCGGGAGTCCCGGCCCGCGCGAATGTCCGCGATGAGCTCTTCCGCGTAGTCAGCCGTGAGTCCGCCTGGCGACAGCGGCCGCTCGCCCGCTGCCTGGATCACCCTGGATAGCCGCTCCGCTTGGTCAAAGACGTCCTGGGCGCGAGACCGGCTCCACATGATGTCCGGGCGTACGATCACCGCGACCGGCTGGCCGTGCCGGGTGATCGTGATCTCTTCGCCCTCGGCCACGCGGTTGAGCACCTCCGGGAGCGCCGCTCGGGCCTCGCTGACGGTCATCACTGCCATGCAAAGATTGTACGTCGACGTACAGCGCTGTACAGAAGGATTTGGTTGCCGTGGACCGGGCCGGCTGGCAGCATCGAGGCGTGGACTACGTGCTAGCGCAGGTCAACGTGGGACGGCTCGTCGCGCCGCTGGACAGCCCTCAGCTGGCCGGCTTCGTGGCCGGGCTCGACCCGGTCAACGCGGTCGCGGACAGCGCGCCCGGGTTCGTCTGGCGGCTGCAGACCGAAGACGGAAACGCGACCGCGATACGCGCCTTCGAGCAGGACGCCGAGGGTGCCGACGGCGGCATCCTGATCAACATGTCCGTCTGGGAGTCGGTCGAGGCGCTCGCCGCCTTCGTCTTCGGCGAGCCGCACCTCGCGGTGCTACGGCGGCGGCGCGAGTGGTTCGAGCGGATGAAAGACGCCTACACGGCGCTGTGGTGGATACCGCGAGGCCACATCCCGACAGTGCAGGAGGCGGAAGACCGGGTGAAGCACCTGCGGGTGCACGGGCCGACGCCGCAGGCGTTCACGCTCCGGGTCCATTTCCCGCGGCCGGACAGCGGCGAGACCGGGGCGCGCTGGAGCCCCGAGGACTGGACCTGCCCGGTCTAGACGCGGTGGGGCGGGCTGGGTAAGCGCGGTTCGTTCGGAAAAGTCAATCCCTTGCGCAGCTAGAACGGATCGCCCTTACTCCGTTTCGCCACCCCTTGTCAGCGGTGCGAAGCCGAGTAGCGTCGCAAACGTGAGCGAGCCTGACGAAGAGGTCGTCCCGTTCGATTCGCTGCCTGTGCTGCCGGCGGCGGGGCTGCGGCACGCCTGGGACGTGTGGGGGCGGGATGATCAGCTGGGGACCCTGAACCGGCTGACGCCGGCCGTGGTCGCCGCGGCGGTCGCTTCGGTGCGGACCGGCGAGCGGATCGGCGTGTCGCTGCCGGTCGGGCTGCCCGACCCGCCCTTCTTCGGCAGGAAGCCGTACCGGCACTCGATCGAGCCGATGGGGCCGGGTGCGTTCGACGACTGGCTGGACGGCTTCTACCTCCAGTGCTCCACCCAGTGGGACGGGCTGCGGCACATCAGTTCCGGGCCGGACGGCTGGTACGGCGGCTGGCCGGGCACCCCGGAACTCGGCGCGGAACCCCTCGGCATCCACCACTGGGCGCAGCGGGGCATCATCGGGCGCGGCGTGCTCGTCGACCTTGCCGGCATGCGCGCGGGCACCGGGTATGACCCGTTCACCAGCGTGGCGTTCGAGCCCGCGGACCTGACCGAGGCGCTGACGGCGCAGGGGGTAGCGCTGCGGTCCGGGGACATCCTCTGCGTGCGGACCGGCTGGGTGGACAAGTACCTGGCCCTCGATGAGGGCGGACGGCACGCACTCGCTGACGACCTGGTGGACGTATCCGGGTACACGGCCGCGGGGCTGTCCGGGAGCGAGGCGATCGCCCGATTCCTGTGGGACTCCGGCGTGGCGGCCGTCGCCTGCGATAACCCCGCCGTCGAGGTGGTGCCGGCGGACCGGGAGGTTGGGTTCCTGCACGGACGGCTGATCCCGGCGCTCGGCTTCGCGATCGGCGAGCTGTTCGACTTCGGAGCGCTGGCGGCGGCCTGCGCCCGGGCGGGGCGCTACGAGTTCCTGTTCGTTTCCGTTCCGCTGAACGTGACAGGCGCTGTAGGGTCACCCGGCAACGCCGTCGCGATTCTGTGATCAGTGAGGTTTAAGGGTCTAAAGGGAGGCCAGGATGTCAGACCCCAAGGATGTGGTGCGACGGTTCTTCGCCACGCTGGGCACCGGGGACTTCGCCGCGATCGGGGAGTTCTTCACAGACGAATCTGTCTGGCAGGTCAACGACGTGGCGCGCGGTCTGCCCGCGCAGCGCGGCCGGAAGGGGATCATCGACGATTTCCTCCAGCCGATCCGCGAGGGACTCTTCGCACCCGGTGACCCCAAGGTCGAGATCCGCCGACTGCTCAGCGAGGGTTCGTGGGTGGTAGCCGAGACCACTGCCCGGGGCGAACTGCTGAACGGCAACCACTATGAGAACGAGTACGTCTTCGTCATCGAGGTCGACGGCGACTCGGTGAAGTACCTGCGCGAGTACATGGACTCCGACTACGCGCACTCGATCTCGGCGGGTTCGGGCGGGGCGGGCGGCGCGGAAGGCCACGTCTCGGAGACCCTCAAGGCCCTGGGTCACGACTAGCGCCGCGAGTTGGCCCATCCGGGGCCGAACTCGCGGCGCTATCGCCATTGGCGGGATTAGCGAACCGTAACCGACAGCGGGCGGCTGACGGTCGCGGCGCGCCGGGCGCTGGCAGCGGCCTGGCGGACGCGGGCCGCCAGGGCGCCGGTCCGGCCGATCAGCATGCCCACCGAGAAGAAGATGAGGGCGTCGGTAAGGGCGTCCACCGAGATGTGGGTGGTGTACATCCAGGTGCCGAGCTGCTGGCTGAACACGTGCTCCGAGCCGTAGGTGAAGTAGATGCGAGCCGCGACCACGACAATCCAGAACAGCGCGTAGCCCGCACCTGCCCGGGTGGTGACCCGGCCCGTCCGCTCGTCGGTGAAGACCTTGAACAGGGCCGCGGCGAGCACGCCGAGCGCTAGCCCGGCCGCTGCCCCGGCGACCTCCAGCAGCAGGCCGTTGCCTGAGGTCGCGGCGCCCTTGAGGAAGAACGGGATGATGACCGCCGCCGCGATAAAGGGGCGGATCAGCCGGCTAGCAGTGACGGGCCGCTGGCCGTAGTCGGACAGCAGCACGGTGCCGAGGATGATCAGGTTAGGAATCAGCACGCTGGCGTCCATGGGAACTCCTTACTCGATAGCTTGCGTCGTGCCGCTTGCGGCGGCTGATCGCTTTCCGTTTACGCATCCCACGCTAGGCAGCGGCCGGTCGCGGCGCGTCGGCCCGCGGCTTGAGGGCGGGTGGAACCCGATAGCGGGCGCGAGTGGCCCGTCGGGTGGACCGCGGGTGGAGGCGGCGTCTCCACCCGGGGTCCACCTGCCGGATCGCGACGTCAGCGCGGGGCCGGGATACGTTTGGAGGCGTGGTCCTCACAGCGCTCCGTCAGCTGCGTGACTCCCACGCGGGCGCGGCCAGACTGAACCCTGACTCGTTCGCTGTCACGCCCGCCGTCACGGTGGTCCGGACCTTGGTCATGCTCATGGTCTTCGTCACGGTTCCGCTGGCCGGCGTGAATCGTGGTGCCGGGCCGAAGACGGGCGCGCTGACCGTGGCCCTTGTCGTCTGCGGTGTGAGCTGGATCGTCTGGGAGTTCTCCCGTGACCGGCCGCGCGTGTGGGTGGCCGCGCTCGCCGTGATGGGGCTGGCCGGCGGGGTGCTCGCCGGCCTGAGCCCGCTGAGCACATCCGTGGCGGTCGGTTTCGTCGTGACCTCGTCCGCCGGCGCGCGGCTGCCCATGCCCTACTCGCTGGCCATCACCGCTGAGACAGTGGCCGCGTTCCTGATCACCGGCCTGACAACGGGCGCGGATACCAGCGCGCTGGTCGGCTGGACGGCGGGGTTCACCGGGATGTGGGCGTTCGGCCTGACCCGTCAGGCCTTCCTGCTGCGCGCCGTCGAGGCAGAGGATGCCCTGGCGCAGGCCCGCCGGGCGCACACGGCGCAGGCCCAGGCGGCGGCGCTGGCTGAGCGGGCGCGGATCGCCCGGGAGATCCACGACGTGCTCGCTCACTCGCTGGCGGCCGTGTCGGTGAATCTCCAGGCCGCCGAGGGACTGCTCGACACCGTTCCCGACAAGAGCGCCGAGGTGGCCAAGGCCATCGAGTGCCTGCAGCGGGCGGGCGCGCTGACGAAAGAGGGCATGGCCGAGACACGCCGGGCGATCCTGGCCCTGCGGGACGACGAGACGGGGCGGGACGACAAGGCGGGGCGGGGCGCCGGGACGGGGCGGGACGAGGAGAAGGGGCGGGGCGCCGGGACGGGGCCCGGCGACAAGGCCAGCGAGGACCTGGGTGCGGGCGACAGAGCCGATGGCCACGCTGGCGCACGGCTGCCTGGGCGGCTTCGCGGGCTCACCGAGGAGCACCAGGCCACCGGTGACGCGCAGGTGACCTTCAGCGTCACGGGGCAGCCGCGGGCGCTGCCGGCCGAGGTCACCCTGAGCGCGTACCGGACCGCGCAGGAAGCGCTGACCAATGCTCGCAAGCACGCGCCAGGCCAGCCGGTCACCGTCGCCTTGGGCTATCCGCCCGACGCCATGACGCTCGAGGTCAGCAACCCGCTGCCAGCGTCCGGCACCGCCAGTCCGCTCAGCAGCACCGGCCTCGGGTACGGGCTGACCGGCCTGCGGGAGCGCGCCGCGCTGGCCGGCGGCACGCTGACCGCCGGCCCCGAAGACGGATGCTGGCGGGTCGGTCTCCGGATCCCCGGCTGACTCCTTTCCCCGGATGCCGGGAGCTTGGCCACACACTGCTGCGGGCAATAACCCAACCTGTCTCCCGCAGGGACCCGACCTGTCTCCCGCAGGCCGGCTCGCGTGGGAGGAAGGGGCCGTCGGGGTCCGGGCCGGCGCGACAGCGCCCGGGACACACGGCAGAATCGGAGCATGACCGACCAAGCCGCCACTTCAGCCCGCGCAGCCGGGTCCGACGAACCGGTTTCCGTCGTGGTCGCGGACGACCAGTCGGCGGTGCGGGAAGGCCTCGTACTGCTGCTCGGCACGCTGCCTGGCATTGTCGTGGCCGGCGAGGCGGCCGACGGGGACGCCGCCGTGCGGGTGGTGGCCGCGGCGAGGCCGCACGTGGTGCTGATGGACCTGAACATGCCCGGCTGTGACGGCGTCACCGCGACCCGCCGCATCAGCGCCGAGCATCCGGGCACCCGCGTCGTGGTCCTGACCACATACGCCGACGACGCGTCGATCATCGGCGCTCTTCAGGCCGGCGCGCTCGGCTACCTGACCAAGGACGCGAGCCGCGCGGAGATCGGCCGGGCGATCCACGCCGCGGCGGCGGGACAGGCGGTGCTCGACCCCGAGGTGCAGCGCCGGCTGCTCGCCGCCGCCGCGCGTCCGCAAGAGCCCGGGCGGGACGCGCCGGGCCCGGCGGGCACGCCGTCCACGGACGACGAGCTGACGCCGCGTGAGGCCGAGGTGCTGCGGCTGATCGCGGCCGGGCAGTCCAACCGGGAGATCGCCAGGACGCTGTTTGTCAGCGAGGCCACGGTCAAGACGCACGTGAACCGCATCTTCGCCAAGACGGCCTCGCGGGACCGCGCCCAGGCCACCCGCTACGCCTACACCCACGGCTACGCCGACCCGGCCGTGGGCTGATGCGGCAGCCGCCTACACGCGGCCGGCCTACCCGCGCCAGGCTGTAGCGCCGCAGGCTGATAGCGCCGCCGGCCTACCCGCGGCCGGCCTACCCGCCGCCGGCCGACGCCGACGCCGGCCGCCACGGGCCGGCTGATCAGCTGGTGTAAACGCCGGTCGGCTTGTCGTGGTAGCCCTTGGCACCAACGGCGCGCGCGAGCGCGCTGCGCGGGTCTTCCCCGGCCGCCAGGGCGTCGAGCACGGCCCGGAAGTCGTAGCGGGGCGTCCAGCCCAAGTCGGCGCGGGCACGCGCGTTGACGTAGACGCGGCCGACGGACGGGAACATCCGCCAGCCCCGGCGGGCGTACGCTGCCTCGTAGTCGGGGAACAGCCGCCGGACCACCGCGGGCGCGTCGGCTCGCAGGCCGGCCAGGTCGGCTCGGGTGAACGGCGTCGTCGCGCTGATGATGTACTTCCCGAACCCGATCCCCGCCGCCCGCTCCATCGCCAGCAGATGCGCGTCCGCGGCGTCCGCCACGTCGACCCGTCGGTACAGGTACTCGTTGGCCTTCACGTTGGCGTCGGGGAAGGCGGTGCGCACGTCATCGTCATCGTCACCCTCGGGAAAGAACCGCGAGGTCCGCAGGATGATGACGGGCAGGCCGTGCTCGGCGTGGACGAGCTCGCACAGGTCTTCGGCGGCCGTCTTGGTGACGCCGTAGATGTTCCTCGGCCGCGGCACCACGTCCTCGGTGATCCACGCGGCCGGCTCGCCAGCCCCGGGGGTCAGCGCACGGCCGAACGCGCTCGTGCTGCTGGTGAACACGAAGCTGCCCACGCCGGCCGCGACCGCGGCCTCGAGCAGCGTCAGCGTGCCGGTGACATTGGTGTCCACGAATTCCTGCTTGCCGTGCGAGCCGACATGCGGCTTGTGCAGCGTCGCGGCGTGCAGGACCGCGCCGACGCCGGTCATGCAGTCGCGCGCGACGGCCGGATCCGCGACCGACCCGACCACCGTCGTGTAGCGGGACGGCTTGAGATCGACGCCGGTCACCTCATGCCCGCGCTCCCGGAGCACCCGGACCAGGGCCTCGCCCAGGTGGCCGGCGCTTCCCGTCACCAGAACTCTCGATGGCGTCACGGCGGTCAGCGTACAGCGCGGCAGCCGAAAGCCGCGATCGGAAAAGGACGGCGCCGGCGACTCGTGCGGCGCCGGGCGGACCGGCCGAGCCGAGGATCACGGCGCCTGCTAAGACGCCAGACGCGACAGCAGCAGCTGCAACCCGGAGCAACGGTCCGTTCGAAATGACGAGTCTGTTGCTACGCCAGGATCGTCCAGCTGTGCGCGGGCACGAGGAGCGCGTCGGGCCGCTGCGCGCCCGCCTCGGCAGTTTCCGCCACTGACAAGCCGGTCGCGTCCACGGCGAACCGGTACGGCTCGTCGTGCAGGTTGAGCAGCAGCAGCGCCTGCTCGTCGCCGCCGTCAGCGCGAGCACGCAGCGCCATGGCGGACGGTTCCAGATGCTCAGTCGTGGTCCGCGCGCGGACCAGCCACGGGTGGCGGCGGCGGAAGCCGATCAGCCGCTGGTGCAGCCGGTAGTAGTGCCAGCCGTCCGGCAGCAGGCCGGAGGGGGAGGCAGGGAACGCGGGCCTGATCTCGTCATCGCCGCCCTCCCGGTGCTCCTTCAGGCCGCGGAATCCCTGCTCGTCGCCGTAGTACACGCTCGGCACGCCGCCTGCGAAGAACAGCACAGCAACCGCGTGCGAGAAGTGCCGGCCGTCGGTCAGCGCCGTGGCCAGCCGGGTTACGTCGTGATTTCCCACGAACGTCTGCGCGAGCTCACCGTCAAGAAAGGAGTTGTGCCGCCCGAGCGCGTGGTCAAGCTCGAAGAAGTTCCGGTCGTTGAGCGAGGACCAGATCGCCTTCCACAGCTCATACTGCGTGATCGAGTCGAGCCCGGCCTCGGCTGCGTAGGCGGCGTAGTCGCCGTGGATCATCTCGCCGAGAAACCACGCGTCAGGGAACGACTCCCGGACGGCCGGCAGCGCCTTCGCCCAGAACGCCGGCGGAACCGCGTACGCGGCGTCCAGCCGCCAGCCGCCCGCGCCCCGGCCGAGCCAGTGGCTCATCACCTCGATGACGTAGGACAGCACGGCCGGCTCGTCATGGTCGAATTCCACGAGGTGCGAGTGCCCCTCGAAGACCGCGTAGTCCGCGCCGTCCGGTGTCCGCTTGAACCAGCGTGCCGCGGGCGTCCCCGCTCCCCCGCTGACCGCTGCCTTGAAGGCCGGCAAGCCACGGCCGACGTGGTTGAACACCCCGTCCAGGATCAGCCGCAGCCCGCGCTGGTCGGCGGCCGAGACCAGGGCGTCGAAGTCGTCTTCGTCCCCGAGTCTCGGGTCGATCCGGAAGTGGTCGACGGTGTCGTACCCGTGGGTCTCCGACGCGAAGACCGGCCCGAGCAGGAGCCCGTTGCAGCCGAGCTCCACCGCATAGTCGAGCCACTCCGCCAGCTGGCCGAGCCGGTGCCGGACGGGCGCGCGGTCGGCAAGCGCCGCCTGCTCCGCGCCGGTGAAACCGAGCGGGTACACGTGCCACAAGATCGCGTGCTCAGCCCAGGTCGTCACGCGCCCACGGTACCGGCTTCGATAGGTCACCGCTTGGCTTCGAGCCGCGAAGTGAGATTAAGAACATGTATCCAGAACGCTGCGTGGCGCCTTCCCGGCCGCCGCCGGGAAGGCGCCGGGGACGCCGGTCAACGTCATGAGGCTCAGTAGCGCGATGGGTGCACACGGCCATCGCCAACCTTGCTACCGGTCATCATGCGCTTCGCGGTTCCCTCCTCAGCGACGCCGCTGGCTCGTGGCCCCTGTACGCGCGCTGGCGGCGAATCCAACCTTGATGCGTCGACCTTGAGGGAATGTGGAAGAAACCTGTAGACCCCTTCGAGCGTCGTACAGATAAAGTGCGACATTTTCCGTCGTAGAAAAATGTGCGAAAGTTAATGGATTTCTTCGAGAGCGCTTAGGAGCGCTTGTGGAGTTCGGGATTCTTGGACCTGTTGAGGTCCAGGTGGCTGGTCAGGCCACCGATACGGGGCATCCAAGGCAGCGTGCCGTGCTCGCGGTGCTGCTGCTCGACTTGGGACTGGTGGTTCCACCAGAACTGCTCATCGACCGGGTCTGGGGCGAAGAACCGCCCGCGTCGGTGCGCAATGTTCTTTACGGATACGTAGCCAGGCTCCGCGCGATCCTGGCCAGCGCGTCGGACCCACGGGTCACGTTGGCGCGCCGCCCAGGCGGATACCTACTGCAGGCCAGGCACGGCCAGCTCGATCTCAACCGGTTCCGCCGCCTTGCCGCCGATGCCGCCGCGGCAGCCGGGGACGACACGCGCGCCTCGGGCCTGCTCCGGCAGGCCCTGAGCCTGTGGCGGGGGCCGGCGCTTGCCGGAGTGGACAGCCCGTGGCTCAACGCGATGCGGGAGACGCTCGAATTGGAACGCACCGCGGCCGTGCTCGATCTCAGCGACGTGCGCCTCCGGCAAGGCGAGCACAGCGCCCTGGTAAGCGAGCTAGCGCGTGAGGTCGAATCCCGTTCCACCGACGAGCGGCTCATCGGGCAGCTGATCCTGGCGCTTTACCGGTCGGGCAGGCAGACGGAGGCGCTTGGCTGGTTCGAGCGGACGAGAAAGCGGCTCGCCGAGGAACTCGGGGCCGACCCGGGCCCGGACCTGCGGGCCCTGCATCAGCGGGTGCTGCGCGCCGACCTCTCGCTCGACCTCGTCCGTGACCCCGGGCACGGGGCCGCCGAACTGCGAAATGCTGGACTCAGGACCGCGCAGGACGGGGCCGCTGAGCGCGGTGCCGGCGATCAGGGAACCGGCGAACTGGGAGCCGGTGCACCCGCCGCGCCCGGACCCGGGGCGACAGGACCCGGAGCGACCGGATACGGGACGGCCGGCCCCAGGGCCAACGGCGACGGCCGCCAACTTGACGAGGCACTCGCGAGCGGGGTCCGCGAGAGCGGGGTGGGCGTCAGCGAGGCATTCGTCGGCCGGTCGCGGGAGCTCGCCATACTCGAGGACGCCGCCGCAACGGCCCGCGGCGGCCGTTCGCCGGTTGTGCTAGTTGATGGCGAGGCGGGCTCGGGGAAGTCCGCGCTGCTGGCGCGGTTCGGGGCCGGACAGACGGCGGCGACCGTGCTGCGGGCAAGCGGCAACCAGGAGGAACAAGGGCTGCCTTACGGGCTGGTCACCCAGCTGGCCGCCAGCGTGCCGGGCGGCGGTTACCTGCCACTACCCCTGTCCCCGCCCGGCGCCGAACCACGTGGCGCGACGGACCCAGCCGTCGTCGGCACCCAGCTCGTGGCGTGGCTGCGGCGGCTGAGCGCGGAACCCGGATTGGTCATCGTGATCATCGACGACCTGCCATGGGCGGACGAAGCGTCGGCGCGAGCGCTGCTGTTCGCCGTCCGGCGGCTGCTCGCGGCACCTGTGCTTGTCGTGGCATCGGCGCGGACAGCCGAGCTCGGCCGGCTGGACCAGGGCTGGCAGCGCTTCCTCGGCGGACATCACCAGGTGGCCAGGGTGCGGCTGGAGGGATTCTCCGCGGCGGAGGTGACACTGCTCGGCCGCGCACTTGGCCGCGGCGAGCTGTCCGCGCCGATTGTCAAGCGGCTGATCGCCGAGACCGGCGGCCACCCGCTGTACTGCAGGGCACTGCTGGAGGAATCCGGGCTCGAAACTGCGGGTCTTGAGCGGGCAGTGCCTGAACAGGCAGGGCTCGACTATGCAGACGAGCGCCAGAACGCCGCGGCGATGAGAGTGCCCCGCGGGCTGGCCGGCCTCGTACTGGGCCGGACCCTGGCGCTGAGCCCGGCCGTGCGAGACCTCATCATGGCTGTCGCGGTGCTCGGCAGCCCGTGCACGCTGTCGACGGCGGCGAGACTGGCGGAGCTCGCAGACCCGATGGCAGCCCTGGACGAGGCGGTGGCTGCGGGCATCCTGACGGAGCAGCCGGGCACGGAAGAATCTGGTGTTGGGTTCGCGCAGCGGATTGTGCAACGGGCGAGCTATGCCTCGCTCTCCCCGAAACGGCGCCGTGTGCTCCACCTGCGGGCGGCGGACCTCGTCGACCCCGAATCCGCCGCCGTCCACCGGATCGCCGCGGCGGGGGGTCCGGACGATCAGCTCGCCGCCGAACTTGAGGCGGCCGCCTGGGAGGCACACCGGCTTGGCATGCCGGCCCAGGCAGCGGTCCTGCTGTCCCGCTCGGCGGCGGTTAGCGCCAATGATGAAGCGGTGAGCCGACGGCATCTCGACGCGCTGGAGATGCTCGTCAACTACGGGAAGCTGGCTGACGCCGAGGCACTGGTCTCCCGGATGCCGGTGATCCGGCCGGGCGCACGGCGCAGTTGGCTCCTCGGCACCGTGGACTTCCTGGCCGGCCGGATGGCGGCCGCCGAAGAACATCTCGCGGACGCTTGGCGGCTGTACCAGCAGGGTCGGGACGCCCGGGATCAGGGCGGTCCCGACCATCGCGACCAGGACCCGCTGGGTCATGACGTCAAGGCCCATGACGACGCCTCGGACGGCTCTGGTGCCCGCGACCAAGACGCCTCGCAGCACGCTGACGGGGACGCGAGACCAGCGTCAGGCGCGGCCATCCGGCTGACCATCCTGTGCGCTTCCGCGGGACGCATCAGGGAGTCGATCGAATGGGGCGAACGCGCGGCGGCAGCCGCGCCCGATCTCGCCTGGCGTGCGGCCGCCGTCGGCGCGCTGGCCATCGGCCTGTGCCGCGCCGGACGCGGAACCGAGGCCCTCGGCCGGCTGGCAATATTTCCCGCTCCCGCCGCCGAAGTGCCGCTGTCCGATACCGACGCGCTGGTGCTCCGGGGCATAGCCCGCGCGATCGCCGAGGACCTCCGGGGTGCCATCGCCGACCTGTCGGTCGGCGCGGCCCGGTTGCGAGCTGGCGTTCCGGTACGGACGGCCAGCTGGTGCCTGTCATTCCTGGCGGGCGCTGAGTACCGCCGCGGGTCGTGGGACGAGGCCGCCCTCGATGCCGAGATGGCGGTTTCGCTCGCCGCCGGGCGGCCGTGGGAGCTCGCATTCGCACACAGCCTGGCCGCGGTCGTCCCCGCGCAGCGGGGCGAGTGGGAGGCGGCCGCGGCGCACGTCCGGCTCGCCAGGGAGGCCGCCCGCGCTAACGGCGATGTCGGGACGATCGGCGCGGCCAGCGCCGCACACGAATACCTCGCCCTGGCGCAGGGCGACCTCGACGGCGTGCTCGGCGCCGCCTCCGCCATCCGCGCCGCGGGCAGCTCGGAGTTCTACTACCTCGCCGCCAGCTACGACTGGAGGTTCCTTGAGGTCGAAGCGCTGATCCTGCTGGGCCGGGTGGACCGTGCCTGGGCCTCGCTGGCCGGTATCCAGGCTGATCTGGCGGTCTTCGGCCCGCCCGCCGCGCGGGTGACGGCGGCCCGGCTGCGCGCCGAGGTGTCCCTCGCGGTTGGCCAACCGGCGGCCGCCTCGATGGCTGTCGGCGATGCCTGGCGCTTCGCGAGGCACCTGCAGGCGCCGCTGCCGCTCGCCCAGCTCGAGATCACCGAGGCCCGGCTGCTTGACGAAACCGGGCAGGCCGCCGCCGCTGCGGCCCGGCTGGCCGCCGCCCGCCGGCGGCTCTCCCGGCTCGGCGCCGTTCCGGAGCAGCGGGCCTATAGCCGTCCCGTCGCCGTCCCGTGATCGGCCGGCTGTGATCGGGAGATCGGGCCGCTGTCCGCCTGGTTCCCGGCCTAACCTGACGCCGGGCGGTTAGCCGACGACCGGGAAGAAGTCGGCCATCGGGGACGCGGCAGCGTCGTTGGCGGTCAGCGGGGCCAGGTTCCAGGCGACCTCGATGGTGCGCAGCAGGCTGTAGTGGTTATAGGCAATCTGGGACCTGAACCCCTTGGGCACGCCGTCGGCGATGACGAGGGTGGGGACCTGGTTGCCCGCGGAGTCGTCGTTCTCGTCCCAGGTGATGAAGAGCAGGGACTTCTGTGTGGTGAACGCGGGCGAGGAGAGGATCGCCGGGACCGCGGTAGACAGCCAGGTGTCGCCCTGGGCGATGGTGCCGTCGTGCATGTCGTCGGTCATGTTCGGCGTGATCCAGACGAAGTTCGGCGTGGTGGCGGCGCTCGCCAGGTCGGTGGCGAGCTGGGTGTAGGGGACGACGTTGGCCAGCTGCGCGGGGACGGTGCGGATGTCGTCGTAATAGACGAACGGGTCATGCTTTTGCATGTACGGATAGGAGTCGCCGAGGAAGCCGGCGGACGGCATCGACTCCATGTAGGCGCGCCAGGTCTTGCCTGCCGCCGCGATGCGGTCGGCGGCGATGTTCGGTGCGTTCTGAAAACAGTCGGTGCAGTCGGTGGTCAGGTTGAACGTGTCGCCACCGGTCAGGGCAAGGTAATTGGGCAACGACGGGTGGGTGATCGCCGTATAGCTGGCGGCCAGGCCATAGCTGGCCGCGAGCTGGTTGATGTACGGGGCGTCGGCGGCGCCGATGATCTGCGCGAACGTGTGGTTCTCCATGATGATCACGAAGATGTGGTCGAAATTCGGGACGGCTGGCGCAGTCGGTGTCGTCATCGGCGCTCCTGGCTGATGCTCCCCCCCCGGGCGCACGGCCGGTCGCCGGCCCCGGCGGCAGCGCGGCTCGCTGCGCGCAGCAGCCTACGCGCCGCGGGCCCGCGCGTCCGTTGGGTCACCGAACGTTCGTTTCAGAGGTGGTCGGTGATCGCCGCGACGGCTGCGATCGTGGCGCTGCGCATCGGTGCGCCGAGCGCGCTGGGCCAGCTGGAAAGCTTGACCACGACGGTCCTGCTGGGAAAGTGCACGAAGACGTGCTGGCCGTGGATGCCCAGCGCGC
>Ga0123355_10005141_pt1 | contig 19093 bp, 10 predicted proteins | sample TergutEmb28metaG_3_FD_89872 | JGI IMG/M metagenome (GOLD analysis project Ga0123355, IMG submission 89872) | Embiratermes neotenicus P1 segment gut microbial communities from Petit-Saut dam, French Guiana - Emb289 P1 | ecosystem: Host-associated > Arthropoda: Insects > Digestive system > Gut ... | reverse complement strand
GGAGGCAAGCCGTATTTGTGCATAGCAAGATAATCTTCAAAGTCATTTGGATTCATGCCCAAAGATTCCATCTTAATTACTTGTGCATTGTAGTCATGAATCCTTTGCCCACCCGTTGTTATTTCAGCGCCGTTTAGTAATAAGTCAAAGCTAAGCGTCTTACTTGTATCTTCGGGGTCGTCCATCGTATAAAACGGCCTTTTTACAGTAGGATAATGCGTAATAAAAACAAATTCCGAATTATATTTTTCTAAAAAGTATTTGCCTATCAGCTTTTCTTCTTCTGGCTCTAAATCGTTTTCGTCGCGGAAAGGACGATTATATTCTTTAGCGATTAGTGCCTTAACCTCACTAAATCGTATCTTAGGAATATCTTTAACCACAGGCAGCTCAACCTTCAATTCATTTAACTCAAAAGAATATTCCTTTTTTAAAAATGCAAAGATAAAAGCCATCATGCGCGTTTCTAATGCCATTAAATCCTCGAATGAGTCAATAAAACCCATCTCTAAATCTAGTCCTTCAAACTCGTTGATATGGCGCGAGGTCGAATGTTTTTCGGCGCGAAAGACGGGAGAGACGCAAAATGCTTTACTAAATACACCCACCATCAATTGTTTATACATTTGGGGGCTTTGTGTCAAATATGCCTTTTTCTCAAAATAGTCTACCTCAAACATATCCGCGCCGCCTTCCGCACCGCCTTCTACAATTTTAGGCGGAACAAATTCCGTAAAGCCCTCGTCACGCATAAAATCTCTAAAGCCCTTTAGCACCCCGTCGCAAATTTTTAAAATACAACGGTAATGTTGATTGCGCAAAGTTAAGGCGCGATAATCAAAAATAGTTTCGTCAGACCAATTTAATTTGTGAACATCTTTATAAATAGCCAACGGCAAAATATCAGGGGGACTTGATAACACCTCGATTTTTGTAATAGTAATCTCAAAGCCGGGATTGATTTTACAAGGCGAATTTGCCACAACCTTGCCCGTAAGTTTTACCGCCGATTCTTCTTTAAGCGTTTCAATAGGAAACTTACAAAGCTGAGGGTCAAAAAAACATTGAAAAACGCGCTTTGCGTTTCGCACTAAAACAAACGAAAAATTCGATTTGACGCGGACATTATACACAAATGCCTTAAAGGACACCTTGTCGCCGTCCTTGATTTTTTTCTCATTTACACTCTTTACGATTGCCTCTAGGCAAAACTTGTCATTGACTTTTTTACTGCTGATAAATTCCATTGTGGGATTTTTCCTAACTTTTTTCCCAATTTACAAACTTTCTATCAATTTGTCAAATCTTTTTTAGCATAAGGGGTTGACACTATAAGTGTTGTATGTTATTGTATTTACATACTAGAAAGGAATCATTATGAACATCTCTCAAGAACTTCTTTCCATTATTACCGCCTTTAAAGGTAAGCCCGTTGAGGCGGACGCGTCTACCTCTTTTGATGAACTAGACCTTGACTCACTTGATAAGGTAGATATTTTGATGCAGGTCGAAGAAAAATTCGACATAACCTTTGATGACGATTTAGAATTAAAAACCGTCGGCGAATTGATTGCTTTAATTGAAAAGTTAATGAACTAATCCTCGCGTTCAAAAATTGTTTATTACTGTATGGGGTTTCGAAAAATATCTAATACTAATCTGTGTAGAGTAAAAACCCTACACAGATTTTTTTCTTTTTTCTCAAAGAAGAACATGAAAACATTTCTGTTTATTATTCGTCTTTGCGAGGCATTGCAGACTTTGTAGTGAAATTTCATTTGTTGCCGAAGCAATCCAGATGAAATCAGCATGTCACGCTATGTTAACCCATACAAATCTTGTCTGGATTGCTTCGACCACAAATCAAATCTCATGTACTTGTTAGCAAGGTCTCGCAACGACGATAACTAAGCCAACAAAACATCAATCCCCCACCGCTAATATGACACACACAAAAACAACTTCACAACTTCTTACAGAGCTTGAAACAAACGCCGAAACGGGTTTGTCCTCACCTTGTGTAGAAAAAAATGCTGCCGCATACGGCACAAATGCATTGCCGCCGCCAAAAAGGATTTCGCTTTTTAGGCGCGTTTTTAACGCATTAAAAGAGAAAATGATACTTATCCTGCTTTTAGCATGGGTCATATCTCTTGTCGTAAATTCTATATCAATGGCTCAAAACGGCTTTGAATTGGGCGGTGTTTTAGAAATTGTTGGTATTCTTATCGCCATTATCATATCAGTAGGAATCACTGTATGGATGGAAGGCAAAAGCGCAAAAGCATTTGAGGCGCTGTCCCGCGTCAATGCTGACAGCTTAGTAAAGGTAATAAGAAACGGTATTGCAGACTTTATCAATCAATGCCGCTTAGTATGCGGCGATATTGTTATTGTTGAAACGGGCGATAAAATCACCGCCGACGGAAGATTAATCGAAAGTACTTCCCTTTCTGCCGACGAAAGCAGTTTAACGGGCGAAAGCGAGCCTGCTAAAAAAGACGCATTATTTTCCCCCGATAAAAACGCGCCCGTTGCGGAACGCAAAAATATGTTATATTCCGGCTGCTTTATCACCAGCGGAAGCGGCAAAATGGTTGTCACGGCAGTTGGACAAAGCACCGAGTTTGGTTTAATTGCAAAAGAATTATCCTCCAAATCCACCACCAAAACCCCTTTGCAGCAAAAGCTGGAAAATTTGGGTAAGACCATTACTATTCTCGCACTTTTAGCCTCCGCCGTAGTTTTAATCGCGCAATTTATCGCACTAGCCGTCCGCCGCGACATAACGGTTGATTCAGTGAGTCAAACTTTAATCACAAGCATTGTTTTAATCGTTGCCGCCGTACCCGAGGGCTTACCCGCCATTGTCGCGCTAACCCTTGCCCTTAATGTTGTTAAGATGAAAAAGAAGAATTCTTTGGTGAAAAAAATTATTGCGTCCGAAACTTCAGGCTGCGTCACCGTCATTTGCAGTGACAAAACAGGTACACTAACCGAAAACAAAATGACCGTCACGCAAGTATATTGTAATTGCAGCGGTAAATTTATTTCCCCTGAAAAAAATATTAACGAAAACTTGCTTACAAATTTCTGTATCAATAGCACCGCCGATATTTTAGAAGACACAGACCGACAAACCAAATTTGTCGGAAATCCCACCGAGTGCGCCTTACTCATTGCCGCTCAAAAAGCAAGCGTAGACTATCATGATAAACGCAAAAAAACCGAGATTGAAAAAATATTAGCTTTTTCATCTGATACCAAAAGCATGACGACAGTCATTAAAAATGCCGACGGCACACACACCGTTTATGTCAAAGGCAGTCCGGAAAAAATTCTTGATTTGTGTAGCCTTAGTGAAAGCGAACGCAAAGTTATTGAAGATAAAATAACCGCCCAACAAAAAAATTCCGCAAGAATTATTGCCTTTGCATCTGGAATAATGACAGTTAAAAACGCAGATGAATTCTGCGCACTTTCCTGTAGGGGCGGCAATCTGCCGCCCAATTACGACAATATAATTCAATCACTTTCATTCGACGGCTTTGCAGCCATTCAAGACCCGTTACGCAAAGATGTCTTTGACGCTGTTCAAAGAGTAAATTCGGCAGGAATCGAATTAAAAATGCTAACAGGCGATAATATCGTCACCGCTACGGCAATAGCAAACGAATTAAAACTTTTAGACTCAGGCGGTATTGCCATAGAATCAAGCGAATTAGAAAAACTGTCTGACGAGGATTTTGCCGAAAGAATTAAAGCAGTTAAAGTTGTGGCAAGATGTACCCCTTCTGTCAAAATGCGAATCGTGCAAGCCCTAAAAGCGCAAGGGCAAGTGGTCGCGGTAACGGGTGACGGAATCAATGACGCGCCCGCGCTAAAATCTGCCGACATTGGTATTGCAATGGGTATTGCAGGGACTGAAGTCAGTAAAGAGGCAAGCGACATTGTCCTCTTAGACGATTCGTTTTCCACCATTGCCACCTTTATAAAATGGGGGCGCGGCATATATGAAAACTTTCAACGCTTTATCACCTACCGCCTTACAGCAAATTTAGCCGCAGTCGCAATTATTCTTTTGTCGGCATTACTCGGCATTTTCCTTGACGGCTTTGGAATAGTTTTTACAGCCATTCAATTATTATGGATTAACCTTTTAATGGACGGACCTCTAGCAATTACACTAGGCTTAGAACCTTTAAGCAAAGACTTAATGCAGCGAAAGCCTTTAAAGAGAAATACCTCAATCGTATCAAAATCTATGCTGTTTAGAATTCTCTTTAACGGCTTATTTATGACCGCCGTTATTTTACTGCAGCAAGGAATCAACTTTTTAGGTGTTGCAGAATACGAACGAAAAACCGTACTCTTTGCTGCTTTTGCTTTGTTTCAATTTTTCTCATTCTTTACCGCAAGAGAATTGGGCACTACTTCCATCTTTAAAACCATTCACAAAAACCGCGCCTTTCTAATAGTAGCAGCAATTACACTTATCTTGCAAATTGTCTTAATACAATTTGCAGGTGCATTTATGGGAACAGTCCCCATAGGAATTATAACATGGCTAAAAGTCTTTGGTGTAGCATTAAGTTTGATTTTAGTGAGTGAATTAACAAAATTAGTGATGTGGGTTGTCAAAAGAAAAAGGGTTGTTTTAATTTGCAACCCTTCGTAGGGGCAGAGCATTAACAACCCGAAAAGTCACGCAACACACTGTAGGGGCGGGCATTGACCGCCCGAAATAGTATTAAACAAATTCGTTTAGTAACAGCGAGCGGTTAATAACCGCCCTTACGAGGTAGCTTGTATCTAAAAAAACCTTATTGAGACAGCCCTAAATCAAAGGATTCCCTTTAGCATCTACCTTTATTTTATCACAAAGAATTTGCACTGCTTCTACAATATTCCAAATGATAGCCGCTAATGCGGGCGCTATGGCAACAAGAGAAATGATAAATCCTGCATCATATAACCTACCTAAAAAGCTATGGGCATCAGCAGATAATATCATCCATGGTTCAATTTCTTCTTTTTGAAAGCGTTCTAATTCCATTTCCCACGCTTCCCACGCTTCTTGATGTTGCCTTAATGCCAACTCATTTTCCGCTTCCCACGCTTCAAGTGCAATTTGCCATGTATTGAAATTATAATCGCGCGCTGCCCAATATGACTCCCAATCATCAAAGTCTTCAATGCGAACTTCTTCTAGTGTCGGCGATTCTCCCATTATAGGCATCTCCTCAGGCGCGCTAGGACCTATCGGCATAGGCGGTATATTGGTCGGCATAAAAAATGATAGTAACACCAGTATGACCCCTGTTATAAGAAGTGCTGAGGCAACTATAGAAATTACTAATTGTATGATACCTTTTTTCTTGTAACCTAAATAAAAGTTATATCCGCCAAAGCCCAAAACAAAAGCTAGTACAGCAGCACTCGATTTTCTTTTACTGCCTAGCGGTGCCGCGACTGCTACATTGCCGTCGGCTATGTAAGAAACTTGTTCCACAGATTCATTGCGACCACCTTTTAACAACTCGTCAATAGACACATTAAAAATGTTAGAAAGAGGTCCTAGCTGCGCCGTTTCCGGCATTGTTTCACCCGTTTCCCATTTAGAAACAGCTTTGTTGGTCAAGTCCAGCATATCCGCTAGCTGTGATTGTGTCATGCCTTTTTCTTTGCGTAGTTGATATAAAAAATCACCAAACTTTGTAGCCATAAAAGTCTACCTCCTCGCATTATTATACTGACTTTTTTAATGAAGGTCTAATACTTACGCTAGAAAAAAGTCTCTTTTAGCTAGAACTTTGTAAAATGCTATGTTTATTTCATATTCTTTTCGATATGTGTAGAAAAAAACTATACCCCCCCCCACCATCTACTTTATCATTACAAAAAGAAAAAGGGGCTGTCTTACGAGATTTATTTGAAACGAAATAACCCGTAGGGGCAGAGCATTAACCGCCCGCTTGTTACTAAACGAATTCGTTTAAAGGCTTTTCGGGCGGTCAATGCCCGCCCCTACAGTTTGCTAAATTTATGTAATCAGCCAATCAAAATGTACTCGGCTTTCGTAGGGGCGGTCGCCCTCGACCGCCCGAAAAAATGGAGCGCACGCTGCGAAAGCAATGCTTTCGCCCCACTTGCCTAAACATGAAACACACTCGTATGATAAAATTCTTTCACTGTTTACCATCGTCGTTGCGAGGCATAGCAGACTTTGTAGCGTGCTTAGTGCAGTAGCCGAAGCAATCCAGATACGATTTGCATATCACGCAAAAGTGAACCCACGCTAATCTTATCTGGATTGCTTCGCCCATATATCCTATTTCATGTACTTGTCTGCAAGGGCTCGCAACGACGAGAATCGTGTATTAACTCTGTTTCTTTACAAACACTCTCAATCGTCCTCAAAGCCCAAAATGTAATCCGAACTTACATCAAAAAAATCACACATCTTTTTAAGGGTTTGGAAATCAGGTTCCCTATCGCCCAACTCATATTGACTAACCGTTTTTTGTCCAACTCCTAACACTTTGCCAAGTTCTGCTTGCGATATACCTTTTTCTATTCTTAATTCTTTTAGTATTTTCATTCAATTATTTTACCTCAATATGAGCTAAAACAGTTGACCTTAGAGCGTTAAGCTCTTTACTACAACACGCGAATTGTACGATAGCCCTAAGCACCAACGCAGATATTGCAACACTCTTTGGCGATGCGTGTCTACATGCTCTGATTCGTATTAAAGATATCTTAGACGATGACTCATTAAAAGTTCATGATAAGATAAAACAAGCCAAAGAGTTTTTAAATTCCCTCAACTAAACCTTACCAAACGCTTGCTCTAAATCACCCAAAATATCATCAATATTCTCTGTACCAATCGAGAAACGCACAGTGGTAGGATAAATGCCCGCGTCCTTTTGTTCTTCGGCACTCATTTGCGAATGTGTCGTAGAAGCAGGGTGAATTACTAGAGATTTCACATCAGAAATATTTGCGACAAGCGAAAACAGCTCTAAACTGTCGATAAATTTCTTTGCGGTATTTTCGTCACCCTTAATCTCAAAGCTGAAAATACTGCCGGCGCCTTTTGGGAAATATTTTTTATACAAAGCGTTAGACGCATTACCTTTTTGCGACGGGTGATTGACTCTTGCCACTTTGGGGTGTTTTTCCAAAAATTTGACCACCTTTAGCGCGTTTTCGACATGCCGCTCTAAACGCAGTGAAAGTGTTTCAAGCCCTTGCAAAAACAAAAAGGAATGAAAGGGACTTAGTGACGCGCCCATATCACGCATAAGCGTCGTGCGGATTTTTAATATATACGCTAAATTGCCGCAAGCCTCAGTAAAAATTGCGCCGTGATAGTTAGGATTAGGTCTTGTCAAACCCTTAAACTTATCGCCCTGCTTTGCCCAATCGAATTTGCCGGCATCAACAATAACACCGCCCAAAACCGTACCATGACCGCACAAAAACTTTGTAGCCGAATGAACAACCACATCTGCGCCATACTCGATAGGACGCAATAAGTAAGGTGTAGCCAAAGTGTTATCCACTATAAGCGGCAAGCCGTTTTTATGCGCTATATCCGCAATCGCTTTAATGTCCGCTATATCGCTGTTAGGGTTGCACAAACTTTCGATAAAAATTGCTTTGGTATTGGGCTTAATAGCTTTTTCATAAGCCTTTAAGTCATGCCCGTCCACAAAAGAAGTTTCAATACCGCTCTCTTTTAGCGTATTTGCCAAAAGATTGTAAGTGCCGCCGTAAATTAGATTGCTAGATACTATATGATCGCCGCTGCACGCGATATTTTGAATCGCATAAGCTGTTGCCGCACTGCCGCTAGAAGTAGCTAAAGCCGCTGCGCCGCCCTCTAGCGCCGTCATTCGTTTTTCGAAAACATCGTTTGTAGGATTCATCAAACGAGTATAAATGTTGCCGCCTTCTGATAAGGCAAACCTATTTGCAGCTTGTGCGCAATTATCAAACACATATGCCGTTGTCGCATAAATAGGCACTGCCCTAGCACCTGTCGCGCTGTCCGGCTCTTCCTGACCTGCATGTAACTGCAGAGTTTCAAATTTGTAGTTTTGTTTGTCCATGATTTGTTCCTTTTAAAAATTGAGTGTCAACCCGCTTAAATCTAAACAGGCTATGCATAATTATACTTTATTATTGCATAATTATGCAAGCATTTTTCTATACTTTTTTTAATTTTTTTAAATATTTTTTTGTAGAGGATTATTTCGTTGAATAGCTGACAAATTGCACGCTCTCGTCGTTGCGAGGTCTTGCTAACTAATACATGAATTTTGATTTGTGACCGAAGCAATCTAGACAAGATTTTTATGGGTTAACAGCATTACTCGCTAATCTTGTCTGGATTGCTTCGGCTGCAATACTTATTTCGTTACAAACTCTGCAAAGCCTCGCAACGACGGGCTATAGACAGAGTGACAATTTTTAAACTTTACATTCTACCATACCTATTACTTACCTATTTCCTTCTCTTTTCCACTTTTCTATCGCGTCCCTTATAGCTTCTTCCGCCAAAACCGAGCAATGCATTTTTTGCGCAGGTAAGCCGCCTAATTTTTCAATCACCTGCTTGTCCGTCACCTTTAATGCGTCCTCGACACTTAGCCCTTTTATCATCTCACACGCTTGTGAGCTTGACGCAAAAGCCGCCGCACAGCCGTATGCTAAAAACGACGCGTCTTGAATCACATCATTCTCAATCCGTAAATAAATTTCTAATATATCGCCGCAAGCAGCGTTTCCTACGCTGCCTACAGCATTTGCATTATCCATTTTGCCCGCGTTGGGTTTTGTTGCAAATAGTTCTTTTACTTTATCGTTATACATTTTATTTCCTTTTCGGGCGGTCAATGCCCGCCCTTACGAACTCATGCCACAATGGTGAATACTCTCTTAACTTCGCCACACTCTCTTTAATCACACACACTGCCCTGTCAATTTGTTCTTTGCTGTTATGAATCCCAAAACTAAACCTAATCGAACCATGCGCCTCTTCGGGCTTTTGTCCCATTGCCACCAAAACATGGCTAGGCTCTAACGAGCCTGAAGAACAAGCAGAACCTGAAGAACACGCTATCCCCGCCATATCCAATGTTAATAGCAAGGATTCACCCTCTATAAAGTAAAATGTCACAGACGCATTTTGAGGCAAACGATTTTCCCTATCGCCGTTGTATGAAATATGGTCTACTGCGGCAAAAATCTCTTTTACAAAATAATCCCGCATTTCTTTTACTCTAGCCGCATTTTCCTTTTGGTTTTTTATAGCGCGCTCTAGTGCAAGCGCAAAACCTATAATCAAAGGCACATTAGTAGTTCCGCCGCGCATAGTGCGCTCTTGATGTCCGCCTGCAATCAATTTTTCTAACCTTACGCCGCCTCGTACATACAATGCCCCCACGCCTTTAGGTCCATAAAATTTATGTCCCGAAAGCGACAGCATATCCACACCCAAATCCTTAATATCCACAGGGATAGACCCAATCGCCTGCACTGCATCGGTATAAAAATACGCATTGTGCTGCTTTGCGATTTTCGCCATCTCTTTAATAGGCTGAATAGTACCGACCTCGTTATTTGCAAGCATTACGCTAACAAGCGCCGTCTTGTTACTCACTACTTTTTTAAGTGAATCCACTGATACAATGCCGTTTTTTCCTACAGGTAAAAAATTAACCTTGATACCCTTTTGGGCTAATTGCTTTGCAGGCGAAAGTACGGACGGGTGTTCTATCGAAGAAACAACCACCTCGTTTTTTTCTCTTGTCAGGGGAACACCCTTCATCACCCAATTGGCAGCCTCTGTCCCGCCGGAAGTAAAATAAATCTCACTCGGCCTTACACCCAATAAATCCGCTACTTTCCTTCGCGAACTATCCACCGCCGCCGCCGCCTTTTGTCCATAGCTATGAACGCTGTTAGGATTGCCGAAATCCTCGTAGAAATACGGCATCATTGCGTCCAAAACCTCTTTGCACACATGCGTCGAAGCCGAATGGTCAAAGTAAATATTTTCTAAAGATGGCTTATAATCGCACACCTTTTTTTTCTGGGACACCCTTGCTTTCGTTATTCCTTTCACTATAAATCAGTGTAGAGCGTACAGCAAAATAAGTCAAGAAGTTTTTTTGCAAAAGAATAGTTGTCTTTTTCAAAATGTCAATGTATAATGCGCTAAATGGTTAAAGGACACGATGATTGAATTGTGTTTCTGGGACAGAGTGCTGACAGAAACCCGTAGGTTTCCTGCTCGTAGTACACTAGTTTAAAACTTCACATTATACTTACACTCGTCGTTGCGAGGCTTTGCAAAGTTTGTAACGAGATTAGATTAGTAGCCGAAGCAATCCAGATGAAATTAGTGATTAACACTGTTAACCCATACAAATCTTATCTGGATTGCTTCGATCGCATAACAAATCTCATGCCATGCTCCGCAAGACCTCGCAACGACGAGTGTAAGCATAATGTAAACTTTTAAAACGGACAATGTAGGGCATTGACCGCCCGAAATTCAATATACCTTATTTTTCCCCTTGCTTCTGTGGCTCAGCTGGTAGAGCGAGGCATTCGTAATGCCTAGGTCAGCGGTTCGACTCCGCTCAGAAGCTCCACAAAAAAATCATATAAAAGGAAACACACTCTATGGAAGAACAAATTGATATTAACAAAGTAATCGCTAATGTAATAAATTACAATGTTGAAAGAATTTTTACTAGCATAAAACAAAAAGTAAAGAGTCTAAAAGATGCCTTTAAAGTACATTTTAAAACGGCTTTTACAAAGTACCTTAAAAATACATATGAAAAATATCATAAGGTAAAAACACTCTTTTATAAAGCAGCACCACAGGATTTATATGATATCTTTGTGTGTCCAACAATTTCTGGCAGCAATGGAGATTTTGATGCAGACAATGTTGATAAGTTTCTTGATGTTTCTAACTTTTTGATTTTGAAGGGGACAGGCGGTGTGGGTAAATCAATGTTGATGAAGCATTTATTTATAAACACCCTATTAAACAAAAAAAAGAATTTAATTCCTATTCTTGTCGAGCTAAAAGATTTTAATGACAGCGATGCTCCTTTTGTAGATACACTATATGCTATTATGAATAGCTTAGGTTTTGACTTAGAAAAAGAAAACTTTTTACATGCGTTGGATACGGGAGGCTTTTTATTTTTATTTGACGGTCTTGATGAAGTTAACAGCGTAAATGAAAAAAGATGCTTTAAAGAATTAAACGAATTGTGTGATAGGTATAATAATAGAAACAAAAAAAATGAAAATTATTTTTTTATCTCTAGCAGACCTAATAATAACAATCATTTTGTCCCTTGGCAGCGTTTTACAGTACTTGAAGCAAAACCTTTTTCTAAAACTCAAGCACTACAACTTATTGATAAAATCCACTACCCGTCTGATAAAAAAGAGATTTTTATACAACAATTTAAAGATAATTTATACGATAAACATAAATCTTTCGCCTCTAATCCGCTTTTATTAAACATTATGCTTTTGACTTTTGAAGACTATTCCGAAATACCGGATAAGCTGCATATTTTTTATGCAAACGCATTTGAAACTCTATTTGCAAGACATGACTCTACTAAATCGGGGGTATACAAAAGAGAAGTGAAAAGCGGTTTGTCCAACGATCAATTTAAAAAGGTTTTTGCGCAATTTTGTTTTGAAACATACTTAGCCGGCTTGTTGAAATTTGAAGAAAATGATTTAACTTCCGTTCTTAGCAAATGTAAATGTAATACAGTAAATTTCGAAGTTGACAAGTTCATTTTAGACTTACAAACTACCGTGTGCTTAATGTATAAAGACGGATTTAAATATTTCTTTACACATCGTTCTTTTCAAGAATATTTTGCCGCACTGCATATTCAAAGCTTAGATGACCAAGAACAAGCTGCTGTATACGAAGTTTTAGCCGACAAAGATAGCCGCTCTTCAGACAATGTTTTAAGGATGCTTCTTGATATGTCGCTGAATAAATTTGAAAAAAATGCATTTATTCCCGCCTTGGAAAAGTTAGAAAAACAAATTAGCGGAGAACAAGACAGATTTGGTGCAATTTTTGAAAATCTTTTTGATGAGGTTGATTTTTGCGCAGGCGGAATATTTGTGCATATTGAAAATTTTAGAATATTATTTATTACAAGAAGGACGAATTATGTAATGTTTAAAAAAAATAATTTAGTACAAGACGGTATTTGTGATAAAATGATATCTTTGTTTCCATCAGCAAGAAAAAACTTTGCCTTTTCTCCCGAAGAAATTATTGCCAATGATGCCGCTTATGCCCTACTAAAAGAAAGTTGGGTCGGAGAATATATTGATTTTATTAGTGATTTTTTGAACACTTTAAAAGAAAAGCATAAATCAAAAATGGAACAATTAAAAGAAGTTTTAGAGAAGAGTCGAAAAACAAAATTTGATTTTGAATTTGGAAGATTATACAATTCCAACTAAATAGCATTATGATATCGCGCAAACAAAAAAAGCAATATATCGCGTTAGAAAATTCTCTGGCGCAAAAATTTGACAGCACCGGCGAAAATGAGTTGACGCTGTCCCATGAGGATTTTAAGGACGGCAAATTAAAATCTTCTGCCTTTTCGCGCCTAAAAAACGAGTGCTGGTATATTCCGTACGAAGAAGAACCTGTGATAAAATTGCCAAAAGAGTATGAAGGTGAATTTAAAAATTCATTAGAATTTATGGCTAGCCGCGAATTGTCAAAAGTCAAAAAAGACAGACTTGATGCGCGTATTCAAGCCATTATCCTTTTTGCTATTGGCATCGTTATTTTGGGTGCTTTGGCGCTAAGTTTGCGGTTGATTGACAGTCTATCTGACATCATGTTTGTAACCGAACTAGCCACTATCGTATCATGGGTTTTTGTTTGGGCGGCTGTTACAAAGTTCTTTATTGACAGAAAAGAAGCAATGGACTTACGCTTTACGCTGCTGCAATTACTTTCTGCAAAAATTATTTTAATAGAAAACACCTAAACCTCTTGACCTATTAAAAAAACCATGTTATCATATTATCTGCACGGAGGGATACCGAAGCGGTCATAACGGGGCGGTCTTGAAAACCGTTAGGTTAAGAGCCACGGGGGTTCGAATCCCTCTCCCTCCGCCAACTAAAAGGTACTTTAATAAAGTATCTTTTTTTGATTTAGATAGCAAAATAAAAATGGCACCACACTGATAAATGCGATGCCGTTTTTATTTTTTCGATTTATATTAATCCGAGTTTACCCAATTACTAGGCTCCTTTTAAGCAAAACTTGCACACCAAATTATCTCTAACCCAGTGTGCAAGTTTTTTTGCTTATTCTTATACCGATTATTCTATGGACTTTGATTTGCTTAACACAGTATCATCGTCCTTTAACTCATTATCCAAACTATTCTTTTGCGCTAGAATCATCTGAAGATTCTATAGCATCTGCACTTGAAGATTCTTCGCCATCCGCAACTTGACTGTTGACCGAAGCATCAGAAGCACCGGCGGCTGCTGCTGCTCGTTGCTTTTTAAGCTTAAAGAAAATAGCCAAGAAGCCCCATACAGCAAATCCTACAAATAATAGAATATTGCCCACCAGTAATAGAACTCTCCACATCGGCATGGACATCCTGATTGTTACGCCTTGACCAATGCCATTCATCGCATTACTTTGAACAACAGTATATAAAATGCTGTGCGTTGCATCTCGCATTCTACCTACATGCGTCGGTGTTATGTGTTGCGACCTTAACGAAGGAACTCCGCCAAACGGTCCTGGCTGGACTAAATTCAGGTCTCCTCCTGCCCTAATCATTTGATCAACAGGCATAAAGTCATACAAATTATAGTCCGCGATAACAGTGCCTCTAAAGCCCCATTCATTACGCAAGACCTCTGTTAGCAATACATAGCTTCCGCCTGCCCAAATGGTACCTATACGGTTAAAGGCACTCATCATCGCAGTGGTTCTGCCTAGTTTTACAGCAATTTCAAACGGTCTTAGATAAATTTCACGCATGGATTGCTCGCAAAGCCATGTAACCAAACCATTGTTAGAACGATCAGTTTCTTGGTCATTCACCGCAAAATGCTTGATGTGTGTGTAAATACCTTTTGACCTAGCACCCAAAATAACATGAGCGCCAATCATTCCCGTCAAGAAAGGACATGCGCTGTAATACTCTGAATTTCTTCCTGAAAAAGGCGTACGGTGGATATTCATGCCGGGTGCATACCAACCACTATACGGACGATTTGTACTAAAGAATGTGCCAATGTCACCAAAATAGCCCTCGATGCCAATCATGACACCATAGTCAAAGGCTAAATCAGTATTGAAAGTCGCTGCAAAAACAGGACCGGAAGCATAAAAGGCTGTTCCGTGTACACCGGGGTCGCCCATAAAACTAACAAAGCCGGAAGGTCCGTCTGGATTAGTTGTACGAGGCTTGCCAATATGAGTCAAGTCTCTTGTTGTAAACGCACCGGTTCCAATTAAATCTGCCATTTCTGCGATAGAAATTTGGTCTAAAATTGCTTGCCAACGCGGATCGTTAAAATCAACCGCCATACCGCCAACATCATCTCTATTAAAAGAACCATCCGCATTGGGTGCTATTAAGTCATACAGCCTAACACCATTTGGATCTCTGACACCCTGTGTGGGCATTGTTTCTCTGTACCAACGCTCGCCTGATTCATCCTCCGGAATTGTCCAGCCTAATGAACGATAGTGAATCGTCTCAATGAATAAACTTGGCTTACGGCGCTGCATGGCACTAGGAGCACGAGGGAAAGTACCCGCGAAATCATGTCTTGACATATATCCTGTTGGTGTTACACGCTCTGGACGAGGACGAGAGTTAATAAAACCACTGACTGCATACTGTCCTACTTCTTGTGTCGTTAGTGCGTCCCTTGGAATCGGGTCCGAAAAACGATTCCTGATTTCATTTCCTGTGACAGGGTCTCTGGTGAAAATGATAGATTCTTCAATGGCAACACTAACTAAAAGCGTGTCACCAGTAGCAGAAACCACCGGATAACCCCAACCGTATTTCGCAAAAGGATTTCTCCATGCTGTGTGAGAATCTCTGCCTATAAATAATCGAAAATCTTGTGCAGGATTATGCTCTAAAACCCATCCGCCATTTGGAAGCAATGGTGCCGTTCCATATGCATTTAATGCTCGACCATTATAATCATAGGATGCCATGTCAAAAGAGTTTAACGACAGCGTAATTACTTCATAGTCATTTGGCGATAGTATTTGCGTTTTGCCAAAAGCCCCCAATCTGACATGCGGACTTTCTACATTGCCTGTCGGTGCACTGAAATATAACTGAACAACATCTTTCCCTGACACTGTACCTGTATTTCTTACCCTAACATCCACCTCAATTGTGCTATCCTGAATCAATGTGCCGTCAGCAGCAAATTGTGGATTTAGTAAGGGAATTGTAGTAGCATTTAGTGCTATGTCAGCTCCATCGACACTAAATCTTGTGATGTCCCAAGTAAAATCTGTATACGATAAACCAAATCCGAACGGAAATACTACATTATCTCTATGCCAATTGCGATTCCCTCCATATTCAACTAGTTGGTGAAACGCTTTAGTTTCGTAGTAAAAATAGTTGATATATATTCCTTCTTGATATTCTACAAAAAAGAATTGCGTCGACCCGCCTATAGAGGTAAGATACTCATTAGCACGACCGGTTGCATCTAAATCCGGATTAACTATCATGTTATAAGTACCATCTGCTCTACGCTCTCCGCGAATAACACTATTGTTAGCAAAATTGATAATAGCAGGATTTTGCAGGAAGTTTCGGGCAAATGTCGCAAACAATCTGCCTGATGGATTCACTTCACCATTTAATACTCTGCCAACGGCAAATGCTCCGGCAGAGTTTGCACTTCTTTCACCCGGCGCACCTATCCACAATGCTGCGTCAATATTACCAACAAAATCATCATCACCATATACAGCCTCAATAAACCCAGCCTCAAAAGAAGTGCTAAGATTCAACAACACAATAACCCTATCAAAAATACCGCTTGCCGTGATTTCTTGCAATTTTTCGCGTTCGTTGTTATCTAATTGCAAATAGTGATCGTTCGCATTAGCGCCAGCTACCGGCGTATCGGTTCTCCAATTTTGTCTCATGGTTCTGGGTAAGTCAAAGCCTTCGCCACTGATACGAGAGATGACCACGATGGCAGCGTCGCTGTATTGTGCAAAAGAATTTTTTTCTGTTGCAGTGTAATTTTCCCAGGGGGTCTCACCTGTGGCAAAGCCGGCAGGCACCGTACCCATTGAGGGATTTCTAGGACGCCCCGGACCCGAACGAGAGTTGCTTAAATAGAAACTCCTTAACACAGGATTTACGACAAAACCGGCCCTTTGCAAACCTTCCAGTAAAATCGTCCCGCCGTCACCATCACCACCAGACGAACCTGAGCCGCCTATGATAAGGCGCACAGAGTTTTTGCCAAACACACTAACCCTCATGGGGTTGGCAGCACTTGTCTGCATCGGCAATGTCGGTCTTGATTGACCATTGATAGTAATATTTTCGTTTCTTAATAACACAATGCCTTCTTCAACGACTTGCTGATTAAAGCGATTGGCTTGTTCGTATGCTTCTCTTTTAGAGTTTATTACAGCGCTAGGCTCAAATTGCCTAAAGCCATGTGCATCTCTTAGTATTTCACCTTCAGATGCATTTGATAAGCCCTGACGGTCATCATGCGGCGTAAATCGCTGAAATCTATATGTAGGTCCGCTAAGTGTTTGACGAGGTCCACCCAATACGATATTTAGCGTACCGCCCAAAGGTGCAACTGCCACCACGGATAGCGCTATGACAAACAGCATAACACTAACCGAGACAAGCAACCACACTCGGACATTTTTCCATGCCCATTTAAAAGCGTTTTTAATTTTTGTCATTTTTTTCTCCTTCTGACTAAACTGGAATTGCACCATGCATTCCGGGAGCGTAAGTGTTCCACCATTCAGGTGCAGCAGTACGCAGATTATAAGTATGGGGACGCCATGTTAAACTGGCAGCGCCTAAATTTCCGATAACCATTCTATCAAAGCTTGGGGCACCTTGTGCACTATGGAAACCAAAGCTATTGGGTAACACTCTTATAGTTACAATATTCCAGCCAACAGCAATTGGTATATTTCCTAACGAAAAGTTAGAAAAAGATGCTCCGACACTAAATGGCGAAAACATAACTTGCGTAAAACTTGCACCATCATCGTTGCTGACTTCAACTAAATAATTGTCTGGATTTAGGTGAAATACAGAACCCGTTTCAGATAATAGTCTAACCGTCAAGCCTGCATTTGCAATTGCTGCTGTAGAATGAAACCTAAACTCCATTGGGGGATTTACGGCAGAGCCTCTTATTCCGTTTTCATAATGCCATCCAAAATGAAAGCCCTCTAGCCCGGTTATACTTCCTATTGTTCCGTCGCGCTCTATCATACCTGTACCAGCCGCTGCACCACTGGCGCCTGAACCACTTCTTCCGGTCATATCCAAAAACTCTGCTTCAAATATTCCGCCGGTGTCTACAATACGCTCTTGTATGAAGGCAAACACATCCCCTGTAACAGGGGAATAGCCCGGTGCGTTTGCTGTCACTCTAAATGTGACAAGACCGTATGCTCTCTCAGGTGTACCAACCAAATTTCCTGCTACTATGCTCATGCCTCTAGGCATTAGTCCGCCTCCATGAGCATATGTTGCACCGGCTGCCGGACCGCCTCCGTCTGCTTCAGGCACCATTGCACCGGTAATGGAAAAGTTTGCCGCATCTCCTCTGGTAAATACTTCTTCGATACGAACATTGTTAAAATTAAGATACGCATAGTTGACCCTAAGTTCAAAACTGCGAGTTTGTGTAGCAGCAATTCCTTCTGCTGATGCTACTACGCTAAATCTAAACACTCCGCCTCTGTCTGGTGCTGTTCCAATGCCTGCAGGCGTTGCATTAGGAACATAACGATATGCATGCAACATTCCGGACTCAAATAACTCAAAGCCTTGTGGCAAAGTACTGCCGGATGCAAGAGAATATCTTATTGCCGGAGCGTTTCCTGGGTTTGTTCCGGGGATAATAGCGTTGGCTATAGCGCCTGCTGCCACACCTAATCTTGCAGGTACATTAAAAGGCACTAGACGAGTAGCAGTTGCTAATAATGCGTTTTCAACACCGGCAAAAGTAATCGCAGTACCTGCTGTTGTTACAGGTCTAGGATCCATGTCTAATCTCATTGTGGCAGTGCGTCCAACATAACCATAAGCATTTGCCATAACATCAAAAGTCATTGCTCCTGGCTGACCCGGCATAGGAATAGTCACAAAAGATGGCAATACAACAGATTCTCCTGCTAAAGTATGTACAACACCGTCTTCTCTAAGCTCTATGTTGGCTGCCGTTAACCGATATGCATGTCCGGGATAAACCGTATAGATAACCGGAGTAGAAGTCTCAACTCCACCCGGCAACTGTGCCCTAGGTACTCTAACAGCTAGCGGATCTCCAGCCCTAACGCGTTGCAATGTCGTGCTAGCCAAAATAATTTGAGGGGGTACTATTCTTAAGTTTACATACGCTTCTGTAGGGTTTATTAGTATGCCGGAGGCAGATGCTCTTATTCTAACTGTATAAACGCTGCCAATCTCTGCATCTGTTGTTCCTGTAAAAGTGCCTTCAACTGGATTTATCATTAGTCCATTGGGCAAAGCTCCACTGACATGCGTATACAAAAATACAGCCTCTGGATTTTCGTTAACTGCAGGAGGTATCGGGACATTGATTTCAATACCGGTGTAAATATACACATCTCCGCCTGCGAATTCTAAATATTCTTCAGGTCCATTGCCAGGAGGTCCATTTTCATATCCGTTGCAACCCACCGCCGCAAAAGTAAAAGGGACTACCAATAAAAAGCAGACCACCAATGCTATAATTTTTATTCTTTTTT
>Ga0123355_10005140_pt1 | contig 19096 bp, 22 predicted proteins | sample TergutEmb28metaG_3_FD_89872 | JGI IMG/M metagenome (GOLD analysis project Ga0123355, IMG submission 89872) | Embiratermes neotenicus P1 segment gut microbial communities from Petit-Saut dam, French Guiana - Emb289 P1 | ecosystem: Host-associated > Arthropoda: Insects > Digestive system > Gut ... | reverse complement strand
TCGTTTGACTACGCGTACCTCTCACCTATCAACAAGGTACGCTTCCACACCATCCGCGGAAATCGCCTTGTAAATAACCATAACTACAAATTGGCATTTGATGACTTACACGAAGCGTATTTATTGGACGAGGATGTAAACATTTCAAGCTACGGCCTGTATTCCGCTTTGGCACAATGTCTGACCGTCTTCGGTTTTGCCAATAAGGCCATTGACCTTTTGCTAAAGGCACAAAAGCTTTTGGCAGATTCTAAAGATAAAGCAATTTCAATCTATACAAATTTACCGCTTGCCTTAAACTACTCCCGCATCGGTAAATACGACGAAGCTTTGGATTTATTGGATGAGTGCTTAGACCAAAACTCGATGGCATCAATAGAACCTTCCATTTACTATAATTATGCCGTTGTCTATAAAGCAATGGGTGATTATGATAAGGCGTTAGAACATTGTGAAATAGCTAAAAATAAAATTAAAGCTGAAAGTAGTGAATATTTAAGTTTATTGCTTTTCATGGCGAAAATTTATTTTGCATCAAATAATTTGTCCATGATGAACGAGTGCTTGGACGATGGAATGTCTATATCTAATGTTGATGAAATTTCAGAAATTGACTTTACGGCGTTTAAAATTATGAAGGATAAAGATAAGTATAAAGCAGCGGAGTATCTAGAAAACACTGCCATCCCTTATATGATTGAAGAAAAACGCTATTTATCAGTTATTGAATATAGTATTGAGTTGAGTACTTATTATGAACAATATAACGAACCTGTAAAGGCACTGGAATACGTGAAATTAGCACTAAGTTGTGAACAAAAACTTTCAAGGGGTAATTTATCATGAAAAATCTTTCAAAAATCTTTTCTGTATTATTTATTACAATTGCTTTGATTACTGGTATCTATGCACCAGTTTTTGCCGGTGGGAATGATCCTATACTACCTCCTCTACCACCATGCCCAATTTGCAATCCAGAAGGCAGAAGCGTAGACCCACCTGGATCATACTCCGAGGAAAAGTAATCTTTAAAGATGTTTGAGTACATGCAGTTATCTCAAACTATGAACAAAAACTTACAAAGGGTGATCTATCATGAAAAAACTTATAAAAATTGTTTCTGTACTGTTAGTTGTGGTTACTTTAACTGCAACTACTTATATATCAATATATGCAGGAAAAGATCCTATACTCCCTCCTCTACCACCATGCCCGATTTGCAATCCAGAAGGCAGAAACGTAGACCCACCTGGGTCGTACTTCGAGGAAAAGTAATTAAAGGCATTAGAATACATGAAATTAGCACTAAGTTGTGAACAAAAACTTTCAAGGGGTGATTTATCATGAAAAATCTTTCAAAAATCTTTTCTGTATTATTTATTGTAATTGCTTTGGTTATTAATATCTATACACCAGTTTTTGCCGGTGGGAATGATCCTATACTCCCCCCGCTACTCCCACCATGCCCGATTTGCAATCCAGAAGGCAGAAGCGTAGACCCACCCGGATCATATACTGAGGAAAAATAACCATAATAAACTTCCTAAGATATAAAAACAAGCCTACAGATAAATATGTGGGCTTGTTTTTATATCCAGCTAACCTTTATAAAGAATGAAGCAAAGCAATCCAAAAACATTAATTTTACTGTATTCCCTGAATTGCTTCGGATAAAGCACTCTTCACAACACGGTATAATAGGCTTGTATATCCTAAGTTTATACGTTATGCCAAAACCTAGCTGTTTAAATGCCCGGTATCATTCTCCAAAATGAAACCAAACGTGCCGTCGCCCCGCCGCTGCATAACATGTATGGCCGTATTGCCTATGCTAAAGCGGTTTCTGTCGCTTGTCGGCAAAGCAAGCAAGCCGCAGATTATGGCGCGTATTGTACCGAAATGCCCGACGATGAATATATTGTCTTTTCCGCATGAAACGATTTCCTTTAAATATCCCTGTACCTGCGAAAAATAGGCGGGTGCCCGCTCGTCAAGAAATTTTATGAAAGCCGCGCCAACCACCGGGTCATGGATGCTTTTCCCCTCAAACTCACCGAAGCTCGATTCACGCAATAGCGGCGACATAATAACCGGCACATTGTGGCATGAGTTTATAATATCCGCAGTCTTTGCCGCGCGCTTTAAATCGGATGTAAATATGACGTCGCATGGCTCATTTGCCAATCGTACCGCCAGTCTCTCGGCCTGCGATATACCCGTCGCGTTAAGCTCTATATCGCGCGAGCCCTGCGCTCTGCCTTGCAGGTTCCAATCCGTCTCGCCATGGCGTATTGTCGTTATCCTCACTATAATTTTCTCCTCACATCACATTTATTTCCGTAAAATCTTATCCATGCTCTTACCCTTCGCCAATTCGTCTACTATCTTATCCAACCGCCTTATGTTCCTCATGACCGGGTCGGCGATTTCTTCCACACGGTAGCCGCAGATAACGCCTGTTACTTTATCAACGTTATCGTTAAGTTTAGGTATGCTTGTAAAAAACTCCTCCATGCTAACGTCACCCGCCAAACATTCTTTGATATCTTCGCAGCTATACCCAAGAAGCCAATGGATAAGCTCATCAACTTCCGCCCGCGTACGGCCTTTGCGCTCCGCCTTTTGAACTAGCGCGGCGTAAACCTTTCCAAACTTCATTTTATATACACGATCGTTATCCATCTATATTCATCCCACCCTGCGCTTCATAATTACGGAACAGCGTGCTCCTACCCTGCCCTGTCGGCTCAAATTTGGCGTAAAACGGCGCGATTTCCTCATCATGGCAGATATCCAGCATATATAGGTGTTTGCATTCCTGTTTCATCAACCTCACAAGCCATCGGCCAATGCCTTTGCCTCTGTACTCCGGCAAAACTTCCAAAAGCGGTATGTACGCGGACAAAATTCCATCCGATATAGAGTTTATAAAACCCACAGCCATACCTGTAGTCGCATCCACAGCAACTATGGCACGGTAGGAGTTTTGCATAATCCGTATATGCGTAGTAGGATTTGGCTTGTTTTGCCAGCCAGCGAAAAAGCCGTTTAACATATCAGCCGTAATTTTGCTCATATCTTTAATATAAATTACACTTGATCGCTTGCAATATCCGTTACCCTCGTGGTGTGCGTTGCAAGCATCGCAATTGCCGTGCCGCTCGCAGGCCGCATTCGGGCATGTGCAGTTTGACGAATCTATCACTTTTTAATCACCTCAAAAATTATTTTGATCTTGAGATTACGGGTCAACCTGGAGTAAATTTGCATAAAACACAAATTAACTCCAGGTAGCCCGCAATAACGGTACTGGCCGCAAGTTTATTCACTACCATCATAATAAAATAAAATAAAGCAGATATGGCAAAACCTGCAAGCACATCCCCAGTATAATGCAGTTTGCCCACCACGCGGCTTACCCCCGTAAGAACCGCCAAAACCAATAAAATTATGGCAATAGTCGTATTTATGCAAAAAAATGCCAACGCAATTGCTGACGCAGATGTTGCATGGTTAGACGGAAACGATGAACCAGCCTTATTTGCCTCACTAGGGCGTTTACGGTTTATAGCTTTACGGAGTATTAGACAGCATAAAAGCGAACCTGCTGGTACGGCAAGATAAAGCATAAACTGGAGCTTGTCCGCAATCAAGCAATAAATAAACCCGGCAATGTAGACAAAAAAGAAAAACGGCGCGGAAAACTTGTTTACGTAACCCGTCATTTCTTTTTGGCTTTGCGTAAATACATACCAAAAGCCGCGCCGCACATGCCGCCTATAATATGGGTAACGTAAGAAATATTTGACCCAGTTGCCGCGATTTCCCGGCTAATTTCCTGGCCGATGAATATGGCCAACGCCAAGACAAGCGTAAGCGGCAACTGCCCGCGCTGCGCATTTGTGACTGATGCAAGCAGGATAAGCATAAACACCACGCCGCTTGCACCGATAAGCGCGCCATGGGGATTTAATATTAAAAACGAAACACCCGTTATAAGCGCGGTAACGGCCATCATGATTATTATATCCACGCCACCGTAGCGTTCCTCGAGAAGAGGTCCAACGAGAAGCACCGTCATGAAGTTGCCGAGAAAATGGTTGAAATCCGCATGCCCCAATGCATATCCAAAAACGCGTATGTATGCTAAAGGATCCGCCCATGATGAACGGTAGACACTGAATAACAGCTCGTTCGACCGGCCGGAGGTTATCCACGATAAGCACAGAACTGCAAAAGACAAAAGCGTATACCATAAAATGACCGGCGAATTGAATTTTACCTTTTTAAGTATTTTCACATCGCTTCCCCCATATTTTCCCATTTATAAGACGGTATGTGGCAGTAGCCGCCAGGGTTTTTTATTAAATACTTCTGGTGGTATTCTTCCGCGCGACAATAGTTTATTAGCGGCAAGTATTCCACATTTATTGGCTTTTCATATAACTTTTGCAAATCCAAAAGCGAGGCCGCAACAACAGCTTCGTCGGATTTATCGGTAAAATAAACGCCCGTCCGGTACTGTACGCCGACGTCGCCGCCCTGTTTATTTAGGCTTGTTGGATCGATAACATCAAAGAAGTATCGTAAAACCCCATCAAGACCTATATTATCATTATCATAAACGACACGGCAGACCTCGGCATGTCCACTGGCGGCGCAAACATCTTCATAAGTGGTTTTGCCGGTTGGGCCATTTGCATAGCCAACTTCAACGTCGGCTATGTGTGGTACGTGGCGCATATACATCTCCAAGCCCCAAAAACAGCCACCCGCAAGGTATATTTCCTTCATATCATTTACCCTTTCTCTCATTACTATAATCCAATATACCGTTTATTATATTTTATTTAATAAAAAAAATCAATATGTAATCTGACTTTGTACTATTCCTAATAAAAAAAGCATAATTTAAAGTACCACAAAAAAGGACTAGCGACATGACGAAAGGCTCTACAATCATAAAAGGCGCGTTGATACTTACTTTGGCGGGCATTATCACGCGCATTCTTGGGTTTATCTACAGAATATATATAGCGGGCGAGATCGGTGCTGAAGGTATGGGGCTTTACCAGCTTATCATCCCACTGTACACTATGGCGTGGAGTATATCCTGCGCCGGAATAACCACGACGGTGTCTAAGCTAGTAGCCGCAGAAGCGGCCGACGGCAACAAGGCCAACTTACGGCGCATCACATATATATCTATTTTCCTAACGACCGCACTTGGTTTAGCCGTAATGTCCATATTATTTATCGGCGCGGATTTTATCGCAAATAATCTTCTTAATGACGCTCGCACAGTCATGTCTATCCGCATCCTTGCGCCTATCGTGCCGTTTATGGCGGCTGGGTCGGCAATACGCGGGTATTTTACTGGGCTATCCAAAATGCACATACCGGCAACCAGCCAGGTGTTGGAACAGGTTGTACGCATGGTAGTCATTGCAATCGCTTTACAGGCCGTAGCCGGGCGAGGCCTTGAGTTTGCGGCGGCGGCGGCGGTTATCGGCGTTGGCGCGGGCGAGGTTTTGTCTTTCCTGTTCGTGCTTTTTATGTACAGATGCGATAGGATGAAAAATAATGAGGCGGCGGCAGCAGACGGACCAACCATGCGGAAGCGCGTTGCGCTCATCACAATAGTCTCAATGTCTCTGCCGCTTACGCTTAACCGGGTAACGGGTTCACTCCTATCAGCCGTGGAGAACGTGTTTATACCGCGTTCGCTGCAGGCCTACGGTTTGTCGGCTGGCGAGGCTATGGCTGAATTTGGACGTATAACAGGTATGGCGATGCCTCTGATCTTCTTTCCGTCAGCGTTTCTCGTGTCGTTATCCGTCAGCCTCGTACCCGCCGTCAGTGAATCCGTAGCTAAAAAAACACTGCCCAACCTCGAGCCGATACTGTCAAAGGCCTTCTTCTTCACCATCCTCGTCGGCATTGGCGCGGCGGCGCTGTTTCTGTCATTTTCTGCGGAGCTTGGCATGGCAATATACAGCCAAAATATCGGGCAGATACTGTTCCTTATGGCCTTCGTCTGCCCGTTGTGGTATATAAACATAACCATAAACGGAGTGCTTAACGGCCTAGGTGCAATGGGAACCGTATTCAAAAACAACCTAATATCCTCAGCAATAACGATACTGTCCATCATCTTCTTCGTGCCGCGCTTTGGTATAGCGGCGTTTGCTGGAGGCTGGTTTTTTGGTGTGCTATGCCAGGTTATCCTAAGCATGGTAAAAATCAGAAAAACGATAAAGGTAAGAATCCAACCGGTAAAATATATAATAAAGCCCGCACTGGCGGCGGCCGGCGCGGGGCTTTTGGCGAGGCTTCTCGCGGGGCGTGTGTTGTTCCCCGCTTTTGGGCAAACCGTGGGTATTATTATGGCAGTTGCGTTAGTTTTGGCATTATATATTACGTTTATGCTTTTTATTGGGGTTTTATCTGGTAAGGATATAATTGTGGCAACAAGAAAAATCACTAATTCCATAAAGAGAAAATCTTAGGTAATCAATCTTTCGCCAAGAACGGCGCAACGATTTCTAAATCTTCAGAAGATAGGGGGCGTGCATGGCCTTCCTCCAAATCGTCCGGCAGGCTGATCCCAGCGAAGGACACACGCTTAAGCGTAACGACGCGCTTACCTACGGCCACAAACATGCGCTTAACCTGATGGAACTTGCCCTCCGCAAGGGTAACGAGAGCACGGCTCTCCGCGCCGCTTTCCAATATCTCAAGTGCTGCGGGGCGGCATTCGTACCCATCATCCAAAACGATTCCACGCTCAAACTCAAAAACGTCGTTATCATCCAACACACCCGAAACCGTAACTAAATAAACCTTCTTCACATTCTTCTTAGGCGACGTGCAGCGGTGGGAGAACTGCCCGTCGTTTGTTAATATAATAAGCCCCGTCGCGTCCTTATCAAGCCGCCCAACAGGGAACAGGCCGTATAGCCCCGTCTCCTCCTCCACAACGTCGGACACGGTAACGCTGCCCTCCGGATCTTGGCTTGCGGATATAACACCCGCGGGTTTGTTAAGCATAACATACACGTATTTTGTATACACGATCACCTCACCGTCAACCCTTACTTCGTCTATATCGGGGTTAAGGTGCGTCTCTGGGCGTTTCGCAATTTCATCATTAATCGTAACTTTACCATAGCCAAGCAGTTTCTTCACTTCTTTTCTGCTTCCAAAACCTGTATGAGCAAGGAATTTATCTAATCGCATAAAATTTTCTCCATTTTTCGTTTTTTTTATTATATAACGCTTGACAAAGTATGTCAACACGTTTATAATCTATATGTTAATGCGCGTCTTAAGTACGCAATTTACTTAAGACTAATTAAATGTTGATCATCCCCTAGCCCCGGATGTACGACGAAAATTTGATTTAACCCTACAGGAGGAATTTAAGTGAGAACAACATATATCCTTAAAGCCGGCGATATAAACCGGAAATGGTTTGTTGTGGATGCCGAAGGCCTCACCCTCGGCCGCCTCTCCACGGAGGTCGCGCACATACTGCGCGGCAAGCACAAACCAACATTTACACCTAATATGGACAACGGCGATTTCGTGATCATCGTAAATGCCGAAAAGATCCATGTTACCGGCAAAAAGATGGACGACAAAATCTACAAGCGCCACAGCGGCCATCCAGGCGGCTTAAAAGAAACAACTTTAAAAACCATGCTGGCGCGCAAACCCGCCGACGTACTTAAATTAGCGGTAAGAGGCATGTTGCCAAAAAACAACCTCGGCCGCGAAATGTTTAAGAAACTAAAAGTCTACGCCGGCCCAACACATAACCACGATGCGCAAAAACCGGAAGTTTTGGTCATCAACAACGAACTTAAGCATAACAGAAAATAAGAGAAGGAGGTAAAGTTATATGGCATTAGCAAGATATTACGGCACTGGCAGACGCAAATCGTCCGTCGCACGCGTTTACCTGCTTCCAGGTACAGGTAAAATCACAGTAAACAAACGCGATATAGATGAATACTTCGGCCCGGAAACGTTAAAGCTCATCATCCGCCAACCATTGGAGCTTACAAGCCTTACCGGCCGCTACGACGTACGCGTCAGCGTAAAAGGCGGCGGCTTTACGGGTCAAGCAGGCGCAATCCGCCACGGCATCGCCCGCGCATTAGTCGAGGCGGACGGCGAGTTCCGCCAGGCTCTCAAAAAAGCGGGCTTCCTAACACGCGACCCGCGTATGAAGGAACGTAAAAAATACGGTCTTAAAGGCGCACGCCGCGCACCACAGTTCAGCAAGCGTTAATAAATTTAATTCAATTATGAGATACACGAAAAAGCGAGCTTGCAGTTGCTCGCTTTTTTTATCCAAATAAAATTAATGACAAGAACGGAACCGTTAGCAAGCACAGCGCGTCACAAAGAGATACGATTTTAACGGCCATGTTGGTATCGCCGCCGTACTGTTTTGCGAAGATCGCCGTCAACGCCGCCGCAGGCATTGCTGACAGCATTACTAAAGTACCCAGCATGATTGAGTTTTCTATAAATTGGCTGAGCACGAGGAAAACGATGACCGGAAGTATAATGAGCCGTACCGTGATTATTGGATAAACGCGCCAATCCTTCACAAGCGCGATGACGCCGTTTTCCTGGATAGTTTTGCACAGAAGCGACCCTACCATCAGCATGGCGATTGGTGTCGTCATGCTGCCGATGAGGCCTACGCCATTCTCCACCGGCCCGGGTAGACGCCAGCCCGTGACGAAAAATATAAAACCGATGAACACCGCAACAAACGACGGTGCCAAAAACACTCGCTTTGCGCGAAATCCAAATGATTGGCTTTTCTTATCAATACTCAGCAGGTCAACACCAATGCTGAACGCCAATATATTAAACACAATCGTGACCATGGATGCGTACAGCATCCCGTCGTTGCCGTACACGGAATAAATCAACGGAAATCCGATGTATGTAACGTTTGGAAACATGAGAGCAAACTGCCAAATACGTTTTTCCCCACTATTTGACGGCAATAATCGCGACAGGAGTTTTGCAAGAAACAAGCCAAACAAAAACACACCTGTCATGATAACTATGGTTTGTAGGCTCTCCGCCAACAACTCGCGCGTAAACGGCCGCAGCATCGACATAAACACGGTACCTGGTAAGGTAAATTTGACAAGTAGATTCGACAAAATGCGGTCGCTATCGTCTGAAAAATACCGCGTCTTACGCGCGATAACGCCCACTAGCATACATGTGACTAAGGTTATTAAGGATCCAGCAAAGTTTATAAACATGTTATATTACTTCGCCTGCCGAAAAAGCGGCCAAAGTTTTGCCGTTGGTGAGAGGATGAGAATGTCCCCATACAGCTCGTACCCGAACTTGCCGTACACGCCGCCACCATTAAATTTGGTGCTTGCCTCTAGGTATGTAGGTTCACCTACTGTGTCCATCGCGTCAAGATGTGTCTTGAGAAGCGCAGTACCTACACCGCGGCCGCGCTGGTTTTTATCCACAGCAAAGCCAACAAGCTGTGTAAATGGTATATCCCTCGGCTCGCTGGCATGTGATGCATCTGCCACGGCCGCAAAGTTTGGCGCAAACCGCCCGGCTACGGCCTCAATATTACCATAAATCGCCTTGTCTACATCATGCGGCAGCCACACCGACGCGCCGATTACCACACCTTCCTCCACGGCGACGTAAACGTACGCACGTGCAACGGATAGGTAAACTTTGTAATAATCCTTAACAATACCGAGCCGCAACCCGTCCGACGGCACACACCATTTGAAAAAAATATCATCATAATAACCACGTGAAATAAAAAACGCGACCTCATCAATTTCACACGGTTTCATCAATCTAATCGTCATTACAGCGCCAAAACAATCTTGCCCGACTCCCCGGATTTCATCACACGGAAGCCTTCCTCATATTCGTCAAAGGAAAACTTATGCGTGATAATCGGCGACAGGTCAAGCCCGGACTGTAGGAACATCTGCATCTTATGCCAACTCTCGTACATCTCACGGCCGTAGATACCCTTTATCGTGAGCATGTTGAAGACGACCTTGTCCCAATCAATGCTAGTACCCTTGGCCTGCATACCTAGCATCGCAATTTTACCGCCGTTGGCCATGCTATCCACCAAATCGTTGAACGCGTGCGGCGAGCCGCTCATCTCAAGGCCTACATCAAAGCCTTCCTTCATGCCAAGCTGGTTCATATAATCTTTAAGCGGCGTTTGTATTGGGTTTATTGCGTGCTTGACACCCATTTTGCCCGCAAGCTCCAATCGATACGGGTTTAAATCCGTGATAACGACGTGGCGCGCACCTGCGTGGCGGCATACTGCGGCGGCCATAATGCCTATCGGCCCTGCGCCGGTTATTAAAACGTCCTCACCCAGCACAGGGAACATACAAGCGGAGTGGACAGCGTTGCCGAACGGGTCAAAGCAGGAAAAGAACTCTTCCGGTATACCGGGTTCACATTTCACAGTATTTATGGCAGGTATGGTTAAATATTCCGCGAAAGCGCCGTTTATGTTTACGCCGATGCCCGTCGTGTTTGGGCACATGGCCGGCCTCCCGGATCGGCAGTTACGGCACACGCCGCAAACGACATGCCCATCACCAGTCACGATATCGCCGACCTCAACGGTTGTAACGCCTTGGCCAACGCTTACGACTTCACCTACAAACTCATGCCCGACAGTCATGCCTACAGGTATTGTTTTTGCAGCCCATTCGTCCCAATCATATATATGTATGTCCGTCCCGCATATGGATACCTGGCGTATTTTTACAAGTACGTCCAACGCACCCGGCTTAGGTATAGGTACGTTCTCCATCCACAGACCAGGCCCGGCGTGTGATTTTACTAATGCTTTCATTGTGCTCATCCTATCTCCTACCTTTCAAAACCCGTTGTTCCGTAAAAATGGAAACTTGCTTGGTTTATATGCTCTATCGCTTCCTTCATCCAGGCTTGCTCACCGTATAGTTTACGCCTGTATTCAATATTACTTAGCTGTGCCTGCTTCATATCATATCCGCTAGGGCAGATTGTGACAAATCGTTGGCTCCGAAGATCAATATCGCCAAAACCGCTTATCTCTGTTGTATTTAAGTAGAACAAATTCTTTGCCAAATATTCTATATTATACTTGGCACTTTCCGCCGTCCATTCATCATCGTTATATTTTGCTTCTTTATTGAAAAATACAGGTTCTTGGTTGGCTAGGTGATTTCTAAGCTCCAATATACTCAAAATTTGCCCTTCCTCATCGCTCAGATAAGCGTTTAGCGTTGGATCTAACATCATCCATTTACCAAGCTCTTTTATGTACGCATTGACAACGACGTGGTTGTCACCGTCGTATGGCGAGCATGGCATAATAAACACCTTTCTGGCCTTTATTCCAATAGATAATAAGCATTCTGCCAGAACAGTAGACAAAGCCACGCAGTTAATGCCTTGCGCAATACATCTGCCTAAGGCGTAATCCAAATATGCCAAAGAATTGTCCGGCAAAGCGTTCATGTAGTCACCTTTATGGTAAATATTGCCAGACACCCAGTGAAGTAAGTTTACTGCTTTTGAAAAATCTCCGCCGTTGCCTGCAACGCTTTCTATCGGATATTTTGATTTAAGCTCAGCAAATTTTGGGTGATCATAAACATAGGAAAGGCTAAGCGACCCGTCGCCGTTTTGTTGCAAGGGAAAGGCCTTAAGGAGCCCTGTGTAAATATCGTAAGCCATCATTTACCTCCATTTGAAACATACTCTTCGGCAAGTATGGCGTAGAGCAGTTCATCCAGCCATATATTGTCGATACGGCCAAAGCGGCTTTTGATATGTACAGCCTCACGGCGCATCTTATTTTTCTCCATAATCCTATACGAACCGTGGTTTTCAGCCGCGCAGGTAGCTATAATGCGACGCAGGCCTATATCTTCAAAACCATAACGCAGAAGCTCCCGGCAAATTTCCGTACCTAAGCCTTGTCCATGGTGATCAATATGTAAAAGCCAGCCCAGTTCTCCAGTATCGCCGCCATAATCGAAGTAAATGCCACAGGAACCGATGGCTTTGCCATCCCTCTCTACGATAAAATCTTCACCCGGTGTCGTTGTGTTGATAAAGGCTTTGGTTTCTTCCTCCGTATTTGGACCGAAAGTCATAAAGCGTACATTTTCCGGGTTTGATGCCCAAGAGTGAACGGCTTGCCAGTCATTTTGCGAAAATGGGCGTAGATTTAAATGTTCGGTTTTCAACACATTCCTAAAATTCATCAGGCCAATTCCTCCCATTCAACCAAAAGCGCATTAAGTGTCGCCTCCACCGCTTCCTTCTCCGCGTACACAGCCATGGCTGCCGCCGCGTTGGTTGCCACTTCATCCGCCGCCAGCCTCTTGTCATACTCTGCGACTTCTGCTTCAAGCCTTACTATTTCCATTTCGATTTTTGCTATGCGCGCTAGGCGTTTCCGTTCTGCGGCTTCGCTTTCCTTACGTTGTTGGTAATCGTTTTTAGCAGATGAAATAACCCCATCAGATTTATCCGCATCCTGCTCTACACGTTTTTCCAAGAAATATTCATACCCGCCGTCGTAAGTGATCGCGCCGTTTTTATTAAGTTCTATAATCTTATCTGCGGTAGAGCTTATGAAATACCTATCATGCGATACGTACAACACTGTACCCGTATAGTTCCGCACTGCCTCCTCCAAAACCTCGCGGGAGAATATATCGAGATGGTTTGTCGGCTCATCCATAAGGAGCAGGTTTGCGTGACCCTGCATTAATTTACACAGCTGTACGCGCCCTCGCTCGCCTCCGCTTAGGCTTCCCAAAGATTTAAACACATCATCACCAACGAACAAAAACGCAGCAAGTGCTGTGCGGATGTCCGTCTGCGCCATATCCGGGTATGCGTCGTATATTTCGTCAAATATTGTTTTTTCCGGGTCGGGAAACTCCATTTCCTGGTCATAATATCCGATACGCACACCCATACCTAGACGAAATATGCCGCCGCCACGTAAATTACCCAAAAGTATATTAAGCAGCGTTGTCTTCCCCACGCCGTTTGGCCCGATGAGAGCGGCAACGTCTCCGCGCTTAAGATCAAAGTTCACGTTCTTAAAAAGCGGCTCATTAAACGCCATGCTAAGCCCCTCCGCGTGCAGCACATCATGCCCGCTTTGGCGGCGCGGCTCCAGCATTATCCTGATAGTATGCTGGTCTTTTGGCATGGTGAGCCTGGTGACTTTACTTAGCATCTTTTCCCGCGTTTTGGCTCGGCGTATGCTCCACTCCTGGCTGTAGGAACGAAATCGCCGTATTATTTCTTCCTGACGTTTTATCTCTTTCTGCTGATTGATATAGTTCTTGACCTGCTGCTGTCTGTCCAAATCCTTTTGGTGCGCAAAAGCGGAGTAGTTGCCATGGTAAACCTTACTCACACCGTATTCTATCTCAATAACTTTATCCGCGAGCTTATCTATAAAATACCTATCATGCGAAATGAGTAAAACCGCACCTTTGTAAGATTTTTGAAGGTATTCTTCCAGCCAATTAACAGCATCAATATCCAAGTGGTTCGTTGGCTCGTCCAATAAAAGCAGATCCGGTTCACTAAGCAGGAGTTTTGCAAGCATTATACGCGTTTTTTGCCCGCCAGAAAGGCTTGCTAGCGTTAATTTCAGCTCCTCGTCCGAAAAGCCAAGCCCTTTAACAACGCCGCGCACAAGGCTCTTATATTCGTAGCCCTTATTTCGCTCAAAATCGGATGTAAGCCTATCGTACTTTTTCAAAAGGTCGGCCGTATCGCGCCCTGCTCCGCTTTGCGCCGCAATCTCAACTTCCAGCCTCCTAAGCTCCTCTTCCTTTGCTATAACGTCGGCAAAAACCGTCAAAAGTTCGTCATATGCGTTATTATTTTCCGCAAACTCCGGATTTTGCCCGAGATACGCCACTTCCGCACCTTTCTTAAATGCAATGTCGCCGCCGTCGGGTAAATGCTCACCCATGAGTACGCGAAAAAGGGTCGTCTTGCCTGCGCCGTTAACGCCTACAATTGCAACCTTCTCGTTTTCCTTAATTTCAAAGGAGGCGTTGATCAAGACCTCTTGCTCACCAAAGCCTTTTTTTATGTCCTTGCAAGATAATATTATCATAATTTACCTTTCGGCCATTCTCCGTCTGCACCAAAGGCAGGCACATCCACCCTCTTCGTTCGCTTCGTTCACTACCGGGCAAAAAACGGATCCCTCCCTACGGTGGGGAATTGTTATGGACTAACGCGCCTGTACCTAAACGTGCCTGGCACGGTACCGTCTCTAAGTATAAACGTGTTCCTGCGTAGTTCTATATCGTACACCTCACGCGGTGACCCGTCTTGGAACACAAACAATAACCGGTTGGTATCCGATTGCAGATACCACATAAAAACTTGAAACCCGCGCCCCTCCACACCGCGCCAACCAATGTTATCACCTTCCGCGTTTACGGTGAATGTATATTGGAAGTCGCTACCGACGTTAATCCATGTTCCGTACAACTCGCCTTCCTGGTTGTTCCAAACGGTTATTACGATAAGGGCCACCAAAAGCGTAAACACAACTGGAGCGGCAATCCACAAAGCAAGCGATATTTTTTTATTCACTATAATGCCTTCCTTTCATATAAAAACTTACCATACACTAGTATACCTTTATTAAAACTTTACGTCAACTATTTTTATATGCTTTATAGACATTCATAGATTTTAGAATATTTTTTTAAATAGTATCTTGACATGCAAGGTACTATATGATAATATATATTCTATCGACATAAATACCATAAATTTTGAGGTGAGAAAATGAACCCACAACAAAGAAAATCCAACCTCGATCTGTGCGTACTTGCGCTGCTAAGCAAAAGCGATATGTACGGATATGAGCTGGTAAACCGCATTTCCGACGCCGTCTCGGTGTCCGAGGGTACAATCTACCCATTGTTGAAACGTATAAAGGATGAAGGGTTAGTTACAACCTATCTTAAAGAAAGCAACGAAGGCCCACCACGCAAATACTACGCTATAACCGACATAGGGCTTAGAAGGAAAGATGTTTTAAAAAACGAGTTTGTAGCCTATGTTAAAGGCATGAACGCAATTCTAGAGGGAGCGGAGATTCTATGATTACGAAACAGGAATTTTTAAACAGGCTGGCCTACGAACTGGGCAATATGAGCGAAGAAGCGAAAAAAGAGATTTTGACAGATTTTTACGAGCATTTTGATATCGCCGAACAAAGCGGCAAAACCGAAGAGGAAACCTGCCGTATGCTTGGCGACCCGAAGGAGATCGCCGCTGACTTCTATGGACGCGAAAATGGTGGTGAGTGGAACGATAAATCAAATAACGGGCGAAACAATGATAACCATGTTTTTACGGAATACGCGAAAAAAGATTATAAAGGCGACATACGCGATGCTTTAAAAGAAGCAGGGGACGCTGTGCGCACTGCACTTAACAGCGTACCCTTCATACGTGATTTGAATAAAAAACGCCGCCACGACGACGAACCACACACTTACATCAGCCAGTACCCGGCCGCCGACATTGAAACCTTGATTGTCGAACTTATCAGCTCCGACGTGGATTTCGTGCCGTATAAAAACGATTCAAACAACCAGGCCATGCTTTACATCGACATAGACAGCGATGACTGGAGGTATTTTAAAACCACTTACAATGCACCAGATAAATCCTTGGTTCTGACGGAAGCGCGAAACGCAAACACGGATATAACTATCAAAATTCCGCCAATTGTAGAGCTTATCGTAAAAACCGCCAGCGGTGACGTTGATATTCAGAAAGACCTTACGGCAACCAGCTTGGAAGTTAGAACCGCATCAGGCGACGTTGATGTCCGCGAGGCCGCGCTGGTTAACCTCACGGCAAGTACCGGCTCTGGTGACGTGGATATAACGGGGTGCGCATGCGTTAAAACGTCTATCAGCACTGGCAGCGGCGAAATCGACCTATTAAACTGCGCCAGCACCACATTTAATCTATCCGCTGGTTCAGGTGAAATCACGGCCGATAAATGTGCGGGCGAACTTAAAGCCGGTACCGGTAGCGGCGATATAACCGTCCTTAACCACAACGGCAATATCCGTGCTGGCGCCGGCAGCGGCGATATCGAGATTAAAACCGACGAGCTGCTGGGCAACGAAACGTACAGCACTGGCAGCGGCGATATATCAATTGTTTGCAATGTACTTCGAAACGATATCCGCATAAGCAGCGGCAGCGGCGACATAGACTTTACCGCCCACGAGGTAAACGGAAACATTACGGTTAAATCCAGTTCCGGCGACATAGATATCGCCTTGGCGGCAGGCAACAGCGTAAGGTTTGAAACAAGCGCAAACAGCCGCGGCTCGGATATAAACATAAAATACCAATCGCCGGAACAGCCGCGCTACAATGTTCTGCTTGAAACCCACTCCGGCGATATAGATGTTGCAACGAAGCGGTAGATGTGATATAATTGGTTATAAATGAGTATAGCCACTCGTAAGTCATTGCGGACTAGTGGGAGTTGACTGCGGGCTCAATCCGCAGAACATGCTCCCGCTTGATCCGCAATCTCCAGGCTGGAAAAGAGGACAACATCATGTTCACGACCAACCAAAAAACCTGGGCGGAGGAAATGTACGCCGTCATAAATAAAAAATTAGAGGCCACCTGCGCCCGTGCAGCCGGCAAATTACCATTTTATCCGGAGAAGGACGGTTTTTATAAAGACAATCCCACGAACGGCGGCTTGCATTGGTGGACAAACGGTTTTTGGCCGGGTATGCTTTGGCAGGCGTATAATTCCACAGGCAACGAAAACTTCCGCACACGCGCCGAGGAAGTTGAGGAGCGGTTCGACGATTTGTTCAACACATTCTCAAATCTACACCACGACGTTGGTTTTATGTGGCTGCACACGTCTGCGGCAAACTATAGGCTTACGGGTAACGCCAGATCCCGCGTACGCACTTTGCACGCCGCAAATTTGCTTGCCGGGCGGTATAATCCACTCGGCAAATTTATACGAGCATGGAACGCGGGGCCACCAGGCCGCACAATTGTAGATACGATGATGAATCTCCCGATCCTATATTTCGCATCAAAGGAACTCAACGACCCGCGATTTGAAGCCATAGCCCGAAACCATGCCGATACAGTAGCACGTGTAACTGTGCGTGCGGACGGCAGTTGCAACCACATCTCCGACTTAGACCCGGTAACGGGCGATATTTTAGAAACGCCTGCTGGGCAAGGCTATGCCTCAGGTTCATCTTGGACACGTGGCAACGCTTGGGCATTGTATGGATTCGCACTCAGTTATTTACATACCAGCGATTTACGTTATTTGGGTATATCAAAAAGCATTGCGCATTATTTCATTGCAAATTTAGCTTTAAGTGATTGGATAACTCATGCGGATTTCCGTTCACCAAAAAAACCGGTTAAATACGACTCGTCAGCTGCGATGATAGCCGCCTGCGGGATGCTTGAAATCGCTAAACATGTAGATGAACATGAAAAATCGCTCTATATAAGCGCTGCCATGAATACACTTAACGCATGTTCGGATAAATTCTTGTGCAAGGATACAGAAAAAGACGGGATAATGTTTGGCGCGTCTTCCTTATACCATGCTCAGGAAAGTTCATTAGAGACGGATACATCCTTAATCTACGGTGACTATTTCTTTACTGAGGCCGTACTTAGGATTTTAGGGAAGGATTTTTTGATATGGTAAGCAATCTTACGTATTCCGCGCCCGGGCGCATAGAGATTATCGGCAACCACACAGACCATCAGCGCGGCTGTGTACTTGCCGCGGCCATCAATAAGGATATCTCTTGTAACGCCGAAAAACACGATAAAATTGAGCTTTCTTCCGGTGATTTTGGAAATATAATGTTTGACCCAAACGATGGCGGGCAAGCCTCACCCGGTACATCCGAGGCACTGGTACGAGGCGTGGTCGCGTATTTTAATGAAAACGGCTATAAAGCCGGTGGTTTTCGCGGCGGTCTTAGCGGCGACTTGCGTATGGGCGCAGGGCTCTCGTCGTCCGCCGCTTTTAGTAATTTAATCGGCGTTATGCTCAACCATATGTATAATGGCGGTATTATACCGCAGTTGGAAATAGCCAAAGCATCCCAATACGCCGAAAACAAATTTTTTGGAAAGCCCTGCGGTTTGATGGACCAAGCGGCAAGCGCGGTCGGCGGCTTTGTTTATATTGATTTTTTACCTGATGAACCTGTAGTTAAAAAAATAAACTTTATCCCGGAAGACCACGGCCTTACCGTGTGCGTAGTACACACTGGCGGCAGCCATGCCGACATGACGGACGACTACTCCGCCATTCCAGCCGAAATGCGCCTTGTAGCCAACTATTTCGGTAAAAATAATTTAGCCGAAATAAATTTTAATGATTTTACGGCAAATATTAAAGAGCTTCGCGAAATATGTGGCGACAGGGCCATTCTTCGTTCGCATCACTTTTTTGGCGAAAACGAACGCGTAAGGAAAATGGCAAAAACCTTACTAACCACGGATGACACGGATTTACACGAATTTCTCCATATTATCAACGAAAGCGGCAATTCGTCCATCTCATATTTACAAAACATAAGTAACACAAAAACTCCGCAATCGCAACCTATCGCCTTGGCTTTGGCACTAACAAAACAGATTTTACGGGGCGAAGGTGCGTGCCGCGTGCACGGCGGAGGCTTTGCTGGCACAATTTTAGCATTTGTTCCTACGGATATTTACGAAGAATATGAGAAGACAATGAATGATGTATTTGGGGGAAATGCTTGTGAAATGATTAAAATCCGTAGTTTAGGTGCGGATATAATAAAATCATAGTGTGGTAATCGGAGATATTATGGAGTTTTATCATGGTTCATCAATAACAGGATTAACGGAATTAAAAACCTCATGCGTCACCGTATTCTAATCTACAGGAAGCGGTATTTTACCTTACAGCAAACAAGCAGTTGGCACTTCATTATATTTAGGA
>Ga0123355_10005139_pt1 | contig 19099 bp, 17 predicted proteins | sample TergutEmb28metaG_3_FD_89872 | JGI IMG/M metagenome (GOLD analysis project Ga0123355, IMG submission 89872) | Embiratermes neotenicus P1 segment gut microbial communities from Petit-Saut dam, French Guiana - Emb289 P1 | ecosystem: Host-associated > Arthropoda: Insects > Digestive system > Gut ... | reverse complement strand
TCACAGATGTGAAAAGTGTGTTGAAGTAAAGGGAGATTATATTGAAAAATAGCAAAGTTGTTTCATTTCTGTCACCTTTCAAAGTTGGTCAGGCCGGAAACTTATGGACCCTACCACGTAGATTTGCTTACCATCACTTTGGGCATGGTGTCCACTCTTGTCTTCATTATATTTACATCTGTCTTATGCTTAATGTTTATTTATATCTATGTATATCTTATCAGGGTTGCCATTCCTTTGTTATCCTACATTTGATTCTGCAGACTTCTGTTATATCTGTGACTAATGTATTTTCATGATTATTATATGAGCTTGGTTCTTCAGTGTCAGTAGTCTTGCTTTACTTTATAGTGATGAGTCTCATTATTCCGTGAATTAAAGCTGTCTGTTTCTGTCAACTTGTTTAGAGTTCTGGAAGTATGTTCCTTTTACTTATGGGATATGGTGCCATGTCACTGGGTGACTGGTGCCCATTGTTTTTGAGACAGAGTGGTGGTTTTATCTTCAGGGGTTGAAGAATTGGACCCTTGCAGATGACACCACCATGCTGGGCACTCATCAAGTGACACAGCATCATACCCAGAAGAACCAAGGCCTTAACTCTATCACTGTGGAAGCCCATAAAAACTTTCGTAAGTTCGGTCATGTTGTATTTTGTTGATCGTGGGTCAGATTATATTCCTTAAGTAAATGTTGTTACTGAACATACTAACTTCCAGCGTAATGTAATGCATATTAGTTTCAAGCTTTTCCCTCCCCCCTCATTTTAACAATTTGCTCTATCTTGTACCATCCATATGCTGTAAAATTCTTTAATAGTTGTCTAAAGCCCTTGAGCATGAACTGATTGGTTCAAAACATGTTGGACAAAATAAAATGAGAAACAAATAATAGAAAATGTGTTTACTCTAGGGTTAATGATCAATTGTAAGGTCATTGTTTATTATCCTTGTAGTGCTTCCTTGTCCTATCATGTGCCCAGAAAACTTACAGTATCCTGTGTACGTGTCTGAAATTTGGTAATTTTAATTGTGTCTGTACAGTAAATGTGAAAAGGAGACATTTTGATCACTTTTTCCGGAACCGTTAGCACAGAATCTGAAGAATAGTAAAATCTGATTATTCTTGCAGTGTGTAAACTCAACCAAGTAACAAGAAAGGGTGTGAGATATGGATAAATGTGCTTTTATTTCAGATGAGTGATAGTCACACATACAAAAGAAATGCACCTTTAAGTTAAAGTAAAAACACAGAATATTTATTTTTGAAAGATGTTCCAGCAACTGAGCATTTCTGTTCAGAATTTTCTTGGATGTGCAACAGAGAAAGCATTTGATATGGTTAGTTGCCCCCTCCTTGGTAATGCAGCATGACTGTTTGGCATTAATCTCCTGAGTATATAATGTGCATCTGTATATCAGTTATTATAAGACAACGCAGTCAACAAAACTATTTTTTATTATGAAAACAATGTTTTTACAGTAGTTCACAAAATGTTATGACGTGGAACCTTATTGTGCCTACTGTATGAAGGTACATTGTACTTAGTGCATAATACTGTGACCCTCATACAATAAGCATGATTAGCTTCACAACAGAATATTAGACTTCTATCCAAAGCTAAACAAATAACGTATTATCGCATCAAGGAAAACATAGCAAGTAAACTGCACTTAACCAACTACATGAAAAAGCATCATGCTAATGAAATCAACATAATGAAAATAGAGAACGGAAAGTCAGCATATTGAACCTTATGTTTTAAGAATGATAAATCATATCAAAGAGAATAAATTGATTTTGATAATGCTCTAATAACTCATATCACATTTTAGATTATGCAAGACAGGCAGTGTATGTATAATATAAACATTGAGGCACATTCATGCAACCATTGTTGCAGTGGTAAAGCAATAAATATTACATATTCTTGGTGTGTGTTTGTAGCCTGTGTATGTGTCGGCATATTGTCATCTCTGGTCTGTCCAGCTCTACAATATTTTTTCCATGTGATATCATAAATGGCACAATAAAAAAAAATTATGGCATATAAAATATGTGTTTTGATTTGCTGTACAACTTTTGTATGAAACATTTCTCATTCTGTGGAGAATTGAGATATGATAAAATACATGTATCGGTCTTCATGTAAGTTACTTGTTATTCTTGTCCGATATTAATTTGTGCAAAGTATTCAGATGCCAAATTTCATGAAAATCCACCAAGTGGGAGCCCAGTTCCATGAGGATGGATAGACATGAAGTTGATGGTCACCCTTCGCAATTTTGTGAACACACCTAAAAATAAATGTTCTGTCAACAAAAACTGATTTTATAAATAACACAGCTACTTAAATAAGAAGTGCTTATAGTTCATATAATTTCAAGCAATGTTACTGAAATTTTATACAGTCTCTGAATCATGACAACAGTTGTAAGAAGGAGATCTCTTTAAAAATAAGCACCCACTGCCTTCCTTTTATATATTTTTTACCACCTTTGCCTGATAATGACCATCTGGATCGAAATATGTTGTGAGCGACTGTAAAAACACACATTGTTTTAAAAATATAAACCTACTTTGTTGACTGAGTTACAATAATTTTTAACAACACAATGGTATGTTGTCTTTGAAAATTATGCATCTGTAATTTGGCCATTGTTCTTTTGCTTGCTATTCCATCACATAGTAGTCTTGCATAGGAATTTCTTGCATACTAGTGAAAATATTTAATACTACTAGATTACTAGATTTGAGATTTCCACAATAATAAGTATTTAGATCATTGTTTTCTGAGGTATGATACCATTATCATTTGTACTACTTCACAGTATCATATATTGGAAAATCATGTGTTTTTATTTTTAAAAATTTTGATCCATTAGTCTCTGAAACCGGAAAAGCATCTCGTGAGCAAATAGACTGAAGATGGTAACAATCCCAGAAGAAACTTTAATGAAGTGGTGTTTTTAACCTATGGGATTCTAATTATGGTCTATCACATTTGGAATCATTCACTCCTTGGAGTCTGTCTCTTGTCCCATGTTCACAGAATTATGAACATAGTCAAAAGAATGAATGATTACAAAGATGTTACTGTATTACTATACAAGGGTGTATCAAAAAGTTCCAAGACTGAACCTATAGACTAGAATGTATTTACTTGATTTACGTTTGGGCAGCATCCCCTTCAAAATAGTCCCCTTGTGCAGCGACACATTGATCCCAGCGCTGTTGCCACTGCTGGAACGCGTGCTGGAAGTCCTGTTCTCGAAGCCTACCAAGAACATTCTGTGATTCCCGCTGGATCTCCACTGTGTCAAAGCGACGACACTTTAGCTGCAGCTTCATCTTTGGGAAGAGGAAGAAGGCGCAAGGGGCCAAATCTGGCGAGTAAGGTGGCTGCAGAAGTGCGATAATGCTCTTGTGGGCGAGAAACTCACGTGTTACGAGAGCTCGGTGAGAGGGTGCATTGTCATCATGGAGCAGTCAATTGCCCGTGCGACACAATTCAGGTCGTTTTCGCCGAATATCCTCCCTCAGACAGTGAAGAACACTGCAGTAGAACCCGGCATTCACGGTCTGGCCTTGGGGGGCAAATTCATGGTGCACAATCCCTCGAATGTCTAAAAACACGATGAGCATGCTCTTGGTTTTGCTGCTGCTCTGCCTTGCCTTCTTTGGTCTTGGGGATCCTGGGCTCTTCCATTGTGAAGACTGTTGTTTAGTCTCGGGATCATACCTGTAGACCCAACTCTCATCCCCAGTGATGACACTTGACATGAAGGCTGGGTCATCCAGGACACGCTGACGAAGCTCTTGACAAATTGCAACATGGTGCTCTTTTTGTTCGGGGGTCAGAAGCCTTGGCACGAACTTTGCAGCAACGTGGTGCATGTTCAAATCACATGTGAGAATTGTCTGCACTGTTCCGTATGACACATTAACGATTGCAGCAATGGCCTTAATGGTTCTCCGACGATCCTCATGCACAAGCCGCCGAATTGTTTCCACATTTTTGGGTGTTGAGCTCGTGGAAGGTCGCCCTGACCTCTCGTCATCTTCGAGTGATGTTCTGCCTCTCTTGAAGCGCGCGTCCCACTTGAAACACCTCGCGTGACTCATGGCCTCATTTCCATATGCACATCGTATCATTTCAAAAGTCTCCGCTCCAGATTTGCCGAGTTTCATGCAGAATTTGATGTTTGCTCTCTGCTCCAATTTCACATCCATGCTGAAATTGCAAATGTGAAGGCACATGTGGTGACAAACACTCGTGTTGTGCAACTCCCAATGCTCACACAGCAACGCCACTCGGCATACTGAGTGGCAACGTTCCCTGCTCCCAAGCACAGTGCATGCATTCACGTACTGCCATCGGTTGGCGGTTTATGGAACAAGTCTCGAAACTTTTAGATACACCTATGTACTATGTATATTTGCAGGGTATTTTCTTATGTGTGCACGTGGTGCAACCATTTTGAAGGACAGTAAAATCTCCTATTCCTGTTTGTCTTATGTTATTTTGAACCTACAATTTGAATCTGTAATCCTTCATCAAGAACAATGTTGATTCTTTGTGACTGATGGTGTTTTTTGCTAGAACTAGCCAAATTTGTGAACGACTGGTAATTGTGTAATTGCTGTTTTAATTTTTTCACCACTTTTATTATTATATCAGATGGAAAACAGAAAGATTGTGCAGTGAAACTTCATTGTTGCAGTTGGAGGATCAATCACTGGAATTATGTTAACATGCTAACAGATGTAGATCTGTGTACAGTTGAACTCGGTTATAATGTCATGAAAAGGACCAAATAAATTGTGTCGTTATAAATGACTGACTGTAAGTGAGGTGTACAGTAAAAGTGAAGGAAAAATATTTTAAGACAAAGTAGAGGCCCAGTAGGCATATTACTTAAATGCTTGCATTGTGTTCTATTGTAAAATTAATTGCAATAAAAATTTAAAAAGAATAACACTTACTGTTATATAGTTGCAAATTTCCATCAGGCTTATGCTAAAAAATACAAAACTCAATTTAAATACAAGTAGAGCAAAAATTATGAGAAGGGGACTACTGTCTGGTACATTTTCACTTCTCTGTTGCTGAAACTTAAGCAGCATCTCATTGACATCACTTCATTAAGGTGTTCAAAACTGCTGTACTCTCAATCCATTTTGTTCAAATGCAATAGTAATTATGGTTGTGTTTTTACAAATTGTTTGGATCATAAAATTTACAAGACTAAAGTCCCAACACATAGCCCCCCCCACATGTTCTTTTCTCGTGTCACTTGAAAACTTTCCTTCATTGTTCAAAGTGTTCCTTTTGTTGGTCACTGTAGCCATGTTATCATTCTAGTAGTATCCTTTGAACTGCAGGAGTAGAAAATATGGGGCAACTTTACACACAGAGTGAATTACCATTGGGATTTTTGTTCTTCTGAGATGTTAAGCAGTGTAGATTGATAGTTAGTTACCCATGTTTTGGAACAACCTATCAGTCCCATCTTCAAGGGTCAGGCAGTCTGAGATGTCGGTAACTACCAGTCTGTGCTGCATTACATCCCAGAGGAGTGAAGATCTCATTTACAATTCAGCAGAAGCCTGAAATCATGAAATGCTGTTACGGTTGTCATTTTCCAGTCCTGGAATTTGTATAGCTACCAGAAAGAATAAAGGCTTGTTTTCTGAAGGATGCAGAGAGGGTTGAATTCTCAAAATATCCTGCTTCTTGGAATATTATACCAGCACAGATGATTGGCAATGTCATTATATTCAAGGTAGTTGCTCTTATATATGTTGTACTAAGCACAGCAGAAAAACTTGTGCTTTATGGGGAATTAGTTTGTGCCACAGAATGTATAGATTATAAACAACATGTTGCACAAACCGAGGTTATTATAACCGAGAGCAATTGTATTTCCAATTTTTTGCATTGACACTGCATTCTGGTCACTGGTTTGCCAATGTTTTTATGCAATTAGCAGTCTTCATCCTCAGAATAAAGTAACTAAGCGGAGGTAACGTGTAGTATCTTCACCGCCCAAAAACTGAAATGTGTTGCAGCAGTCCACCATAATAGCCTGATGACTTAAAGAAGTTTTTATATTTTTTTAGAACTGAGTAAACATACGATGTATGAAGATATACTAATGAAGAATGTACTAACAAAATGCAAGTGTAATTGGTCATGTTTTATTGAGCTTATAATTAAAAATATGTGATAATTTTTCAACAGGTTTTGCAGCAGAAAGGATCACGGATGTGAATCTTGGTTGGTGTAGACATCCAGTTTCAGTGATTGGAATCTGGATTCTGTTATTTATTCCTGCAGCTTTCATTCTAACCAATATGGTTGAAAAGTGTTGGGCACAGAAATAGCCCCAAGAGATTACTAGATGGTAGTGAGTTGCTTGTAGAGAACCGTACTTGTGTTGCTGGAGTTACATTGGAGTCTTGACAGTGGGATGAATTTGTTCTAGAAATTGAATTTTATGCTCAGAACTTGTCGTGCGTTATGAGGATTGATGTTAAAGGGTTTGTGCAGTGGGGTTGTGTGATATTCCCCTAGCAAGTATGGACTGTGTTAAATATCCTGATTACTATATAAAGGGGGATCTCATATTTTATTGCTACATGTCATGGTCTTGCAATATAATTTCCCTCTACAATTTGACTGTTGAGCACAGATATTTTCCATATTGGTTGTGTGATTTTCCCTTAGTTCATAATGGATGTTTGTGTGGTTCTCCCACTCTACCATTGACCTGCATTGGTTATTTTGCAGGCTTGTGTCATAGTGGTGGAGCATTTTTTAAAATGTTTTTGCTTTTTATTAGTCTACTGTGTGACCTGTAGTGTTTTGCCTAGAACAAAAGAATGGGAGAGATTAGTGTCAGGGTACCTTCTTTCCCCACCCCATTATGAAGCTTTTGACAGCAGAGCAGTAACAAACTGCTAAGACCTTGTATGTTTCTGCTGATCTGTTTGACTCATTAACTTATTATAATTGTTTACTTCCTGTCATCAGTGAAGAGGTAGGGCTACATTGAAGTATCCATTGTTCTTGGACATTGTTATGTGGGATTGATAAGATGGGAGCATTCATGCTATTTTACTTATTTTACATTCATTCGCCAGATTGTTTTCCTTTTTAATGTACATAATGTATATTAAAGCTAATTGTGTTCAATAAAATCCTCTTGGGCCAACCCACACAAGGCCAGTGGGAAGACTGGGTATTGAGTCGTGCCAGAATCCTAATGATTGAGACCGGTCCACCTCTGAAGGGGTTTACTGGACCACCATGTGCAGCTGTCATCCAAGATTATTTTAGTGAATATAGCTGCTGTGAACACCGCAAGATTTATATTAATTTCCGTTGACTTTGTTGGTTTGGGTGCTTCTTTCTCCGTTGTTTGTAAAAACATAGCTTGTTATCATGTCAGGAAAGGACTGGTGTACTGCGTATGTAATTTCTGAAGTGCATAAATTATGAAGAAGCAAAATATTTTTTCTACTACTTGAGAGTCCCCGGAAGAAATATTTTTCTGTAACTTCATATGACCACGCATTTAGTGAGAAAGAAACTAGTGACATGATACAGTAAACAAAAAATACTTGGTGAATTAACTAATAATGCTAAACAAATGCCATTACATCCTGACATGTCATCCTCACTGTTTTGTTGTAAATATACAAGAAACTGTGTGTAATTTTGTATGTATGCACTTTGAAATGTCAAGAAAGAGAAGGCAATTTGGTAAAAATTGTATTAGATATCAAAGATATCATCATCCATTGACAATTCAAACAGCCTTCTTTAGACAAGGTCCCCCCTTCCCCTCTTTTGTCCTGGCAACTACCATACACAACCCTCTTGTGTCTGTGTTGATTCCATAATCTGATTTGTATATCTCTCCTCACTTGGACTCCCAAATGGTTGTTTTCACTGTTATTTTTGACACTCTCATGAGGATCCAAATAGATTATGTAAAATATAATGTATGGAAGTCTGAGTAACTTCCTTCAAACATGACAGAAAGTTTAATGACATTTTGCTATATTTACAGTGTCCTTGAATAATGTTGATAAAAAGACACTTTATGTGGATGTTCCATTACTATGAAGACTGTGCAAGGCATGACCTTGCCATTTTAATATTTATATTATGGTGTGTTGAATGTTATTTCAAAAACAATGGTGTATGTTTTTTAATTATATTTATTTATAGTATGGAAACTTAGTGAAATATTTCCTGTTAAAGGAATAGCAGTCTTTTTTATAGTTACAGTAATATATAAAAGATACTGGCTTGGACATGGTGTTATTTTCTAGGGGCTGGATGCCTAATTGAACCAGTGCTGAATTACTTCTAAATGTGCAGAAACTTTACATAATTGCGGGTAGGTGAGATATGTCCATTAAATAACATTCAGGATAGAATGTGTTTAAAACAGATTGCTGTGTATTATATTTGTATGTGTGTGTGTGTGATGTAGAGATGACAGATTTGCATTATGGTATATAGGTCATACCCTAACAATGGCTTTAAAGAATTGGGAATGTGGAGTAGGGTATAAGCATTGACTCAGGTGTCTGATTTCATAACAGAGTGGACAGCACTTCTGAGGGGTTGTGCTTTTCTTGGATATCCAAGTAAATAACAGTTGTATCTGTACCAGTGTTTGCAGTCACTGGAAGAATAGGAGATGTGCATGAGGCAGGTTATGGCAAAAACTGCCCATCACAAATTTTACTTATTCTAATTTTAGAATATTTTATGTGCAGTACTTACAAGTAACACTGTTCATTTTATACTAGCTGTAATGTTTCTCTTACTTGCTAGATGCCTTTTTAACCATTCGTAGCATTTTGGGACATACAAAACCCTAGTAATGCCATGGACCAGGGTTCCTCCTGAGAATCTAACAGTTCTTCAGCAACTGAAAAAAATGCCTGCATGTTATGGAACCCAATGTTTCTTGCCCAAATCCATGCCCTCCTACCATATGTATTGAAGATCTACTTCAATATTATCATGCTAAATACACCTAGGTCTTCCAATCGGTCTGTTCAGCTTTCTGTACCATAACCCTGTATGCATTTGTCTCCTTCCCTTCCCCTGACCATATGTGGCGCGTGCCCTGCCCATTTCATCATCCTTCATTTTACTGCCCATATTCAGTGAGGAGGTCCTCATTATGTACTCTTCTCCAGCCTCTTGTTACCATATTTTCTAAACTTTAGGGTGCATCGAGATTGTAGAAGGCATATTTAGGAGGAAAAAATATTTCAACATGTTTGAAACTCAGAGTCATGTGTACTTAACAAAATGGCAGTATGGACAAAGTTTCTGCTTGTTATACAATCACTACTGCCGTCATACACATAATCATTAGTGTTAGTCTGAACTTTTCACTTCTTGCAAATACTACATGTCCTCAGCACCATCAAGGTCATTACAGATCTCACATTTCATGAAAGACTTTACAATTGCCTTGTGTTTCACAGTGCCTCTTCATAAAACTGTAACATGAAGAAGCTGTGCCAGCAAATTCAGAAATGCTGTATGTGACCACTCATTTTATTGCTTCAGAAATAATCATTTTTGTGGATACAGAAATCCATTCTTCATGCATTCTATTTCTAGGTCAAGCCATTTTGCAACATTCTTATGAAGAGTATTGTTGCCCGACTTCTGTAGCTCCTCCTTTCGCCTCTTCCATGTACCATTTTCTGAGTTGGTGGAGTAATACCACGTGGTTTCACATACCATATCACATTTAGTTTGAAACATACAATATACAAAAATCCTGGTCAGTTTATAAAAATTCTGCAAACAAGTCTATTTTCAAAAAGCTCACTGTCACTCCATGCCACTGAACAATTAATGCAAGAAACAATAGAACTGTTTTTCTCTCCCTCAAAGGAGGAGACATTTGATAATTACCATTGTTCCAGCAGTGAACATGGGAATCTTAATTTCTTGGAATGTCATTTTGATGCACCTTCAGACTATCAGATGCAAGAGACTTATATAGTATTTGCCATGAAAAGAAAAAGTGTCTTATGGTCTGGCAAATACAGTTTCCTCCCTTTTATTTTGATATATCTCTCTCCTCTTCCTGTTCTTGAACACACAGCCCATGCTCTTACTGTAATGTGAGAGGCCAAGTTTTAAACCCGTACAGAACAGCAGGCAGAATTATAGTTCTGTACATTTTAATCTTTATGGTTTTGGATAGTCAACAGGAAGAGTGTAGATTCTGGACAAAATGATAGCAAACATTACGTGTGTGCAGTATGTTCTTAACTTCATACATGCTGTTTTTGGTTGTCTGTGTTGTTCCCAGATGTTTTAACATTACATTTTCAAACAATTTATTAACGTTGTTTTGTTGACAAGACATGCACGTACTGTCCCCAGCATTCACTTCTAGACCACCCTCCTTGCTAGTGACTAATAGATTCCATGTTTTTCAGTATAGTGTTCATGTTTTCACCCAATAAATTAACATCATCATTGTAGAGTGGAAGCTGTTGTGTCCAATTGAGCTTCAGTCCATCCTGGTTTACTTGGATCACACCAATGGCATTCTGAAGAAGAAATGAAGAACAGTGTATATAAAGCATCTCTGTACCCCGGGTGAACATTACACAAAATTTCCCTCCTAACCACATCACAGGCTTTATTGAAGACTATAAGTAGCTGGTGTACTGCTGCATTGTATTCCCATTCTTTCTCAGGTATTTGAGGAATGCCGAATATTGCATTGGACGTTAGGTATTACATCAAAATTCACACTCATGATCCCCTTAATTTCATACTGATAGAAGAATGTTGGATAAAATTGTGAATATAGTTAATAACAGTGATGTGCCTGGTTAATTAGTATAGTTAGATCTATCATTTTGTTTATAAATATGTAAAATAATAAGAGTCCTTCCACTGATGAAGCAGTTTTCCCGTATTCAGAATAGAATAAATAAGTTTATGTTTTTCAGGCATGTACTGTTCTGCCTCCTGACTGAATAAATTCTGCTAGAATTTGATCAGTGTCTGGTTCTAATATCTTTTCACCTCTCCAACCGATCAAATATCCTGCTGGGAATTGGAAAGTACATAACCTTTTTTATCCTTTACCAAGTTGCTTCCTGGCTGGTAACCCTACTTAAATGCAGGTTTGCCACAAAACCTCAAACATTCTTGCTCTTGATTTTTCAAGATCAACTTTACCTTTCAAATGTTATTTTTCCTGAAATATTTACTCCTTACGTGCCATACGTTTTTAAGACTTTCCATTAATTTGCCTTGTTTCCTGCAACCACTGCATTTTAGCCTCTGTTGATCTGCAAATTTTGTACATTTTTTATCATACCATGATTTATGCAGCTTCTTTTCATACTGCACTATACTTTAGCCTAGATTTTGATATTCTAATATTTTCCTAAGTCCTTTTGATATCTCTACTATAATCTAAGTCCTCGAAAGCTACAAACCTGTTTGATATTTTAATCTGATACTTCTGTCTTCCACATCGTGACTGAATTGGTCCGTATCCAACTTACATGTTGCTTATATACCTACTGACACTGTCCCCCAGTCATAATGCAACCAACAGATAGTGATCATTATGACAGGCAGCTCCTCTGAAATAATGGACATCAGGTATGAATACCTTCTCCTTTCATCAAGACATGATTGTGAGTCCTCCCATCAGTAGAGGTTCAAGTGCATTGGTCAGGGTTTAAATAAGGCAACACTATGATTTGACAATTAGATTTTTGGATGTAGCAACATTTACTACTACATCACCATCGTCATTCCTATTTTCCTGCACTCATTCCCAGTTGTCAGTGTGAAAGTATTTTGAGGAATCAGTTTATGGCATGTGATACTTTGTCACTTGACATTCATTTGCCAACATTTGGAGACGGCACAGTGATCTCAACTTCCACAGTTATAAGGTCTTTGTAATGTTGCACTGAACTCTCATAACAGAATTTAATGTGGTGCTTGGGGAACTGATCAAATGGGTGCTCTAATTCCTCGCAGAAACTCTCTTGTGAGTCATCATATATATCCTGAGATGGGGCATGCACATTCAGAACAACAACACACCATCAACCTCTTAGCACTGTGTGTGACATACTGTTCCTACACGTAGGTGATACTTTTCATTGGCTTTTTCCAGGTAAGACAAGACTGCAAATGGCATACTCTGTGACGTGAACAGACATTACCATGGTGTTCTTGTACTTTCAGAATGTTTTTTTGCAATACACAGGTAAATGTAATTTCACTTAATACTTCATTTACACCCATAAGACAAGTGCAGCCTTCTCTGCATCAGTTTTCACAAAACTGACAAATGCTCAACAGTAATATGTGCAGATCTCTGATATGGAGTTTCAGAGGTTAAATGTTGAAAGTACAGGTAGTTCATATGTTCCATATCCGTGCATTAAAGGAATATTTAAATTTAGTAGTAGACCAACAAATGTACGCTGGTATAATATGCTTTGTCGTGTATTATTAATTACCCATATGTTGTGGTTGCTATTGCAACCATCATCAAATAAAATTTTTTTAACAATATATAATCTGACATTTTTGACCACAGGGAGAACTTGAGACATTCGTTGTAACATTAAGTGATTTTACTTATGTAATATGACAATTTGTTATATTTTATTAGTACTCTTGCGAAGGTACCATGATGATGATCGCAATAGTGACTGAAACATGTAGGTAATTAATAATGTATAATACAGCATATTTTACCAGTGTGCATTAGCTGGTGTACTACATAAATTTAAACACAGGTAGTTCATTTACACCCATAAGTTTGGATTTAACTGTTTTGATCTTCACAAAACTCACAACTGCTTAACATTATGTGGATTTTTTTTTTTAGGTGAGACATCCCTGTGTGTATTTTCAATGAATAATAGAAGTATAAATTTTAGTCTAACACCAATTCAAATACTTTCACGTACTACATGAACGATGCTAATTATACAAGAAACAAAATGCCGATAATTGTATATGCACCAAAACATTACGTCAAAATTAATCTGAGTGATCTGCGCAAATGATACAACATTTCTACTAAATATATTGAATGTATACTCCACATTCACCTTACAAAACCCTCGACAAAAACATCCTATCATATGACGAAATGGATCCAAACAACATCACACCAAAACTGACAGCAAGATATATTTATGTCTATGAATGCTACCCAGTACACACAATTCCCACAGCCCCATATATTATATTCAAGTTTTACATTACATGTCTCTTTATCTATGTTATTTTATATTTTAATATATTAATTACTCAATGTAAACAAAATCTCATAATTTTAAGGTGTTAATTATATATTTAACTCTTTTTAATTCAAAGCCAGAAGATGGCTTTAAGTAAGCTGAAGCATGTAGCTATGTTCTCTTAAATTTGTTCATATAATTAAAGTTCTTGAATTTGATTGTTTCCATCCCGTTGGGTATATGTAACAAATTTATTGAAATGAACTGTCTTTAAACAACATACAAATAACAGTTGCAAATCTGCAACTGGTTAATTAAGTGACATGTTTCATCCTTGTTCAGCCATCATCAGGCTTTAATAAAGTTCTGTTAAACCAAAATTTATACATATGTTATTCAGAATTATGGGGAGGTATTATTTATCAAACTTCACCCACATGAGTCAAGAAATACAGAAAGTATGGGTAGAAATTCAGTTATGCTGCAAGTATGAGTGTCATTGAGCCATTTTTTATGAAACTTTCTGTAAAGGCCTGTACATAGAATTTCATAAAAACCTGACAGATACGTCATGGGTGGATGGATAGACATGGTAACCACACAAGGCATTCATTTTTCGACTTCTCAAAGAATGCACAAAAATATAATCTGTTGATTCAGTGCCACCCTCATTGCATCTGACCTCATACACTCCTATTAATCTCGTGTCAGTTTTCTGTGGCTTAGGTCTTGCCACATAATGTATCCAAGTTTGAAGCTCTATGTTAACATTCTGTAACATACTTTGTATGGTGAGTTAGTAGCCCTTCACCCAACCCCCAAGCTTGAGGACCACCCCTTGTCATCTGTCCAAGACTGCTTATTCAATATACAGTTACGTACCGTATCTGGAGGATGCCTTCACTGTCTACAACCTGAAGACATGCCATACCATGGTGACAGGGACCCACTTAACATTTAAAACCTATGAAGTCAATGAAATATGGGCAGGTAGATTGTCTAAAGCACTGTGGTCACTATGCCCACAAATGTTGTGTGTTTTGTCTCTCTCTCTGTAAACAGTAACATCAACAGGCTGGCCTTTACGGAAATGTATCTCTTCTGTGAGATTTTGTAATATATTATTTAGGTGAAATTGGTGCCTGAGGAGGTTCACTTCAAGGCAATGACCTAGTGAAGAAAAACTGAATCTTGAGCAGCCGTTGTGTTGATAATAGTACATGTAATTTTCTTGTACCACTCAGTTTCTCTCTCATTACAGTCTGTAGGTATGAAAAGACAGTTGCGACGAGAGTTCAGTATTAAGTCATGAGAAATGAAACTTCATGGCTTTTTGAAATGGCTCTCTTATATGTTTGTTTCAGTAGGAAGTAGTTGTGGAGATGGCAGATCTAAGGTCTGCCTGGGAAACAGGAATTACTTGCCAGGCAATGTATAACCTAGAACATCATTTTACACGTCTTTTGGATAAGCGTTCTCTGGTAGTGGAGGAATTCTGGTGTGATCTTATATGGAAGAGAGTAATTTGTAACTTCTTACACAGGGTTCCACTGCATGCCCACAAGCACCACAGATCCTTCAGAAATGTGTTTATTGTTATTAGGAGTCACTGTAACAAGCAGAAATTACATACTATTGCAAGAGATGTGGGAAGTCTACTTCAAGAAACACACCTTTATGGTGGAGATTCAAAACTGGGTAATGCCTAATTACTATTAAACTGATATGCTTTGTCTATACTGTGATGTGTACATATAAATGCATAAAAGCACCCATTGGCTGTTCAAAATTTTTTTTCCAGTAACACTTCATCTAAAAATATCATGACCCCTGGCATGCATTCATTCATCAGTAGTAGATGCTTATGCAATGATGTCCCATTGGTCTTTGCATATCAGTTTAGACAATGAAGGTTAGAAATTTTTGTTTCCATGTTGAAGTATTTCACAAGCCTGCCCAAAACAAATTTAGGTTTCAGCCTGAGATATTCAGCATATACCAAATGGGCACAATGCACTCCATGAAAGAAGTATTAATGGCAGAAGAGAGAAATGTAATCAAATTTTATGAACTGCAGTTTGTAAATGGGAGAGGAAGATGTATAAAAGGAAAAGGCAGGAGAGCATCAAGACTTATTTCTACTATTTTACATTTTAATACTTTTAAGGATTGCACTGCATATGTAACTTTCCCACACTGTACTGCTGCAAATATGACAGAGGGTTGAACAGTGCTGGTTGTGTGCATTTCAACATTCATAATGTACATACACAAAAAATATTTGTGTAATTCGTGGTCATGTTTCAGTCACTTTTGGATCTGCCTAAAAAAAAAGTTCCTATACTCACAGATCTTATAAAAAATAGTCTAGAATACTGCATGTCATATACTGTTTCAAATATTTTATTCAGTACAAGGCATATATGAGTTGATGGGAGTAAAATTCATGTTTTTATTTACTTTTACAGTAACTATTTACAATATATATATGTACAAACCAGCAATAACATCAGAAAAGGTAAGACAACCATAATTCACAATACTGTAACATATTGTTACATTATGTCATCTCTACATATTTTGTCCTTTAAGTGACCAAGCTAATAAACATGAATGAAAAATATATGAATATTCATACAAAGGAATGATCAGGATGTTGCAACTTGCCTCAGAGGTGCATCCAAATATTCAGCCAAGGCTTGTGCCTTCTGTTTGAGAAGGCCAAACCCAACTGTGTCTTTTGCATAAAGGCATAAGAGAAGGTTAGCAACTTGAGTGATGGCTACTTTCCCTTCCTGAAAGAAAAAACTGCATTCTCAGTACCTGAAACTCTTGAAAACTTTTAAGTGTAAAGGCTACAGATCTCAGCTAAATGTAGCATGTATTTATTCTACCAGAAGACTTCAAAATCTGTCTGGATCTTGCATGTTCCACCCTCAGCAGCTTCTACTGTTATTGCTATTGGTGCCCATTACACAAATGAGTCACTGGATTGCATTTAAATGGAAATATTTTACTAAATTTTCCCTTAATTTAGATTATTGAGCTGTCTTGTTTTTTAGGTTCTATGTAGCACTGAGTGAAATGATGACCAGTAATGAACTGGAAAGGATGTGGAATGTCACAATCATGCCCTTATTGTGCTATTCCAGTGTTTTCCTGGAGTAACAAGATAAAACCAAAAAAAACTCAGGATACCCAGTGTCTGGCAGAAATTCAAACCTGGTACATCCCAAATAAAAATTTGTGCATATTACTTATATGCCAACCTGCTTGGTGTGGACATTATCTATTCTGCTAAAAGGTCAATGTAAAGCAGTCCCATTCCAGGAAGTTAAGGTTCCCAGATTTCCTGACAACGGCACAGGTTAGTGGTAAGGTTGTCGGCCTTATGCACCTGACGCTTTTACCCCCAGAAAATATTCCTGGTACTCTTTTCTGTTAGAGGCTGAGTCGACCCCAGGGCCATAGTGAAATCGGAAAGATTTTATGTCAATGAAAAATTCCACTGACACCAGCTGGGATCGAACCAGTAACCTTCTGATTTGTAGCACAGCACCTTAACCACTGTGCCACTGCGGTCCCTATCTATTCTGCTAGCATACTGGAAAACCCAATGGTAACATCCAAGACATTTCTTCTGGAACTATGGATTGTGACCTACTTTAAAAGGGCATGGCAGGCTTTCAATTACCGTGCAAACCCTACATCTATCCACACACAGTTTTGGCAAGTTAGTAGATTTAATATATGTGCTCTCTACATACCATACATTCCATCAGAACTAACCGCAGTCTATCTTCCTTAAAAGCATTTCGACCGTTCTTCTCGTAAGCTGTCCATATATTGCTGGCTATGGCTGCAGTTACTCGAGCATCTCTATCTCCATATCCACTGTATGCCAACAGTGCACCTTCATGGTTAATCAACCTGTAAAACACATGAAAAACATGGAATTTTAAATATTCGGATTCACAGCATAAAAATGCATTACAATACAATGCACACTGTTCAGTATAAACGATAAAATAGATAACATACTTTGCACCTCGAGCACTATCTCTCTTTAATATATCACAGCACGCAACAAATTATGAAGAAACAGGCCCGTATATACATTGGACATGCAAGTCGTACGTTTATTACAGACAAAATATTAGTAATCACATTATTCTGACAATAAATGTTAGAGGTTATTTAAAACAATGAAAACTCACAAGGTATTTTCCACGCCACCAGTATCAGCTTGGCTCAAAACCTGAGTTAGTGCCTTGGGCTTCAGCATTCTACTGCACGTTCTACCTCCTCGATGACAACCCGTCTACTGCATGCAGCTCACAACTGGTCCTTTCTCTGGTAATTTCGACCACAGACTAAGATTTCGTGGAATTCGATTCGTCCCTTTCATAGATGGTACACGATGTAGACGTTACGTAGAGCATCACTCATGATTCGTACAATCGAAATCGAATATTTATTCGATAGCCAAAAGAGGTTATCGAATGAGTTACGTATGCAACTAGCCTGGCTGCTACATGGGGCGTGTGTGGCCGTATGTGATTGCAGGTCTATCAGAATTACAGAATGCGAGGAAAGATTACCACCACTAATGTACAGGTCAAGTCCCTGTGCATGCCATGTAGGTATAGTCGGGGTGGAATCGGGGGTATGGAGATAGGGGCTGTGATGTTTTTTACGTAGATAATCCCTTCTTAACCTTGCCACTGCATGGTCGTGATTGGTCAAGTAAACATCCTGGCTGCTTTACATCAACTTTTCATCCGAAATGCAAACCTCACAAGTGTTCAAAAAGGTATACCTACTCTGATATTAATTTATATAATAGTTTGCCCAACAATATTTTAAGCCTTACGATATGAAGCGATTTAAAAAATGAATTGCGGTGGTATCATCTAGGTAACTCGTTTTACTCTGTCAAAGAATTCCTGGAGTATAGCTGATATAAATAACTTGATAAATTATTTCTGTTCGTAATTTGTATTGTATTGTTATTAATTTATGCACAGTATTGATTCTGGAAACAGTAAATTTGACATTTATTGTATTGTGTCATGTTTTGTATTTTCTGACTAGTTTCATGTCTGACCATTGTACGACAGAATTCATGGACCTACGAAATGATATGTTATGTTTATTGGACCGTGCATCATCTTGATAGTTGAGTAAAGAGAGACCAACTTGATGTCACTTGCTTTATTATTTCTTTATATAATGCTCAACATGTTTCCCCCAGAGACCACCACATCCCACCCCACAGTAAACTGATATGTAACACATGTAATGTCGTATGTAGGCCAGACTAGCCGCAGCCTGAGCATACGTTTCCAAGAACACATACGATACATTAGATACAATAATCCCCAATCAGCCTATGCCCTACACATTCTACAAAACCAGCACAAATATGGCCAAATGGATAGTACAGTGACCCTACTCAAACCCCTAAATGACCCAAATGTACTCCTGCCTTATGAACAATACTATATCCAATCCCTCCACCAAGTAGGCAAACTCATTCCGGAGCAGAGCCCAGGAGAAACCAACCCCCTGTTCCAAACAGTCATTAACCCCCAACCCCCACATTCTACATGAACGGGTCAGTAGTGCTTCAACCTGCATACGTAGACCACACCACCACAGCCATACCACAATGTAACTCCAACACACATCAAACCAGGTATGTGTAAACTCAGATACATGACATCAGAATATATTCAGGAAACACTATCAAAAATATACTACACACTAAGAACACTCTATAACCATAAGACACCACAGCAGCCAATATTTGCAG
>Ga0123355_10005138_pt1 | contig 19100 bp, 7 predicted proteins | sample TergutEmb28metaG_3_FD_89872 | JGI IMG/M metagenome (GOLD analysis project Ga0123355, IMG submission 89872) | Embiratermes neotenicus P1 segment gut microbial communities from Petit-Saut dam, French Guiana - Emb289 P1 | ecosystem: Host-associated > Arthropoda: Insects > Digestive system > Gut ... | reverse complement strand
GTATATATATATATATATATATATATATATATATATATATATATATACCCTTTATCAGAAGCTGACTCTCTTCTTTAAAAGGAAGAAGTCGAAATACCTACTCGGTCGATTTCTTTAAACAAAGACGGAAGAAGAGTAACCTTCTGTGAGTTTATAACATCAACTCCAGATAAGGGGCAGTGTCCAGAGATCTTGTGCAAATATCACGAAGGCAGGCGAAATGTGACGTTACAGTAGTTGTGTTGCTGAAGATCTAAGTCTTCTGCGATGTTACATTGTATCGATTAGTAAACAATTACGGACGTTTCGACAGCTCATATTGTCTTAATCTTGGCAGCAATCTAACCTTTCGAAATGCCAGCTACTATTTACCTGTCGATACAACGTAATATATCGGAAGCTTTGAATGATCATGAATGTATTTTAAGCTTAGGAAAACAGGTAGCTGACTGTTTGATCACATACCGCTGACAGTGGTAGATATGTCGATCCTTTTCAGACCGACGTTGTGAGCTTGCATCTGGAAGTAAAATATGTGTGTTCACTTCACGTAAACGAAGTAAGAGTTATAAAAAACTGATATGTATGAAATATATATTCATTTTTAATTAAATATGAATATTTGTAGGACGAAATTAATTATTTTTTTGTTACGGAGCAACCCGAAATGAGGTTACAATTAAACATTTCACATAAATTTGTGTGGTTTAACCGACTTATTGGAAAATCATTACATGTACGTGGAGACCGGAATACAGAGTTCTGATGTTCATATGGATATGAAGCAAAACTTTTCTATCTAATGTATATGTGTTAAAGTAAATTGCGCGTGGAAAGACGACGATGTAAATATTACAAGAATTTGTTCGGTAGGTTTTCAAATAATAGAGAATGTAGTCAAGTTAGATATGAAGCAAAAAGGCAGAGATAAGAAATACATCCAAATATGATCGGGAAATGAAGACAAAATATGACTTTGGAAGACTAGGCATAAATGCCAAATATGACGGATATAAAAATGGAAGTTGCAGGAACAGCATTTGATTGGGCGGAATGGACTCATCTGGGTCAGGATAGATCTAGTGGCGAGCGGTAATGAAGCTTAAGATTCCAAAAAGTGGAAACTCCTTAATTATACGCGCAAATGTCAAATTGTCAGAACGACCTTAGCTGCAGCACGCAACAACATCTTTTATTTGAAGCAGTGGGAGTACTTGGACGACAATGCGTAAATAATCTGAACTCTAAAATCACTACTAAATGCAACTCATGTTTTCGGGTATATGTTTAAGGTGACGAGAATTAAACTTGAAGATATAAGCCTTCGGAGATGTTAGGTCGTGTCGATTTAAAATGCATACCAACTGCACCATTGTGACTAATTCAGATCTCGCAAAACTGAAGCTGTTTATATATAAGTTGTGTTAATGAAGTAATTGTTTTTGACACAATGTGAAAGTTTGTTTTTATTATAAATATTATTGTAGCATCGTGCATTTTCGCAGAATCACTTCAATTTATCAACCAACGAATGCACATATAATTTCACATAAAACACTTTTAAAACACTTTAAAACACTCCGACATGTTTCGATCTTGTCAAATCATCATCAGGGAACTTTGTTCCTTGCTAAACTTATATTACGTTATTCACAATTCAATTCTTATTTGCAAACGAGGTGTTGTGGCAGCATATCATGTTGTGTGGGAAAGTGTTGTGAAGCAGTGGTTAGGTGTGCGTCGTACGACGCGTTATCACAGTGGTTAAGGTGCTGTGCTACAAATCGGAAGGTCGCTGGTTCGATCCCAGCTGGTGTCAGTGGATTTTTTATTGACATAAAATCCTTCCGATCGCACTATGGCGCACTGGGGTCGACTCACCCTCTCACAGAAATGAGTACCAGGAGTAATTCCTGGGGGTAAAGGCGGCCGGTTCCTAAGTCTGATAACCTACCACCACCCTGTGCCTTTGTCACGAAATATGGGGACTTTAACTTCCTGGAACCCTCTGGGCCACTCCGGGCCTGTAACGGGACTGCTTTACCTTTTACTAAGCCAAGGAATATAAGAATAAAATATGCTTTGCGTAATAGTCTAAACTTAATATCAGTTTATTTCAGTCTCTTTCCATCGACCATCTTCATACTATCGAAAACGTTAAATTTCCTTGTCTGTTTCTACTAAGTGCCAGGTAAGTGTTGAAGCCCCCGCTACGAAGAGTGACTGTGCCGGTTGGTCAAGCCTGTCGCATACATCAGAGGCGGTGATAGATGAGTATGTTGTACTGGGGAGGAATGATGAATTGCAAGGATAAACCGAAGCGTTTGGAGCAAAACCCATCAAGTTCCACTCTGATGCCCACAAAATTCACATGAACTGCCGTCGAGTTGAACCTGGCCCTGTGGGATGAGAATGAAGGATCCTAAACACGAAAGTGTACATGACAAATATGTCTGGAGATATGTGTGTTACATCTACAACCTTTAGTTTTCCTTTGTACATGTGCAAGAAGAGGGGATATTTTGCACCATTTGTTTTGTTTTAAATTGAATGATATTTTACCGTCAAGTATTCCGTGTAGACTTGTTTTCGTGGACTCCGTCGCAAATGTATCTGCTGCTAACAGACGCTACTGTTTCTTCAGCACTCCGACTTTATGAGTAAATATAAAAGAAATTTAATATTCCTTTGACAAAACTTTAACCTTATAGCTACCAACTTCTTGACGTGATATGTCACGGCTTCGTGTATACTCCAGTCAATATATCAACAGGACTCCCTTTCGTATGGCTGTACTGCCTCACCATGCGTCTTTGCTGGAGTGTTTTCTCACAAACATTAACTGACTTACGTGTTACATCAAATGGCTATTCTATTCACTCACCTACAATTCCCCACATTATTTTGATGCTCAAATTTGGGAGGGGAAGTCTTATGTAATAATAATAATAATAATAATAATAATAATAATAATAATAAACTGCAATTTGGTTGTCACCCGGTGGCAGTGATTATTTTACATGTATACAAAATATGAAATTGGTTACTAATAAATTTAAGTCGGGAGGGCTACATGAGATGCATGTAGTGGCAACTGTGAATCTTGGGAACCGTCTCAGCATTTGCTTATAGACACGAGGAAACCAAGAAAAACCTGTGTCGAGTTGGCCGGTCGCAGGATCTCCCGAGTACTGACTTCTAACCAGCAGTCAGGCATCTAAAGTAAAAACAGCAATACACACACAGTACAACAAATACACATAAGATGACAACAATACACACAAGACAACTACAACAATATACACAAGACAACTAACAACAATACACACAAGACATCTTGATTGAAGATTACGGTTCTCTCGTTTATTTCGCGGTGACAATGGTGGTTGAACATTTCCCGAAGTTTCAGAGCCTACATAAATACCACGTCCCACCAACATCTCCCTGATTGTCTTACTAGCCTTTCTCGTCTTTCACCACCTCACGATTACGATCTGTGTGTGTTTGTTCGGATAGGAACTAACCAAAATTTGAATATGAAGGCTCTGTTTCCCACGAAACGTTGGGATGTGTTAAATTACTCCCCTCCTTCAAGCGTAACTTCTTAGAAGACTAGAATCATGGACATCAGCGCTGTGGAAACCTCGGACCTCGCATTATGGAGATTGCTTCCTGAAACGTTGGTGGCTTTTAACCAGTACCATCACACTTAGTGGAAGTGGATCAATTGATTGAGAGGCCGCAATGTACACACAGCATGCTGACGTACAAAGTACACGTTTCCCTTTATTTTGTTTTTAGGTAGAAAATAATGCAGGCACATTTTGTTGTCGTTTATAATACCTATACTTGCATATTTATATACAACCTATATTATGTTAACACTGTAATATGTCCACATTACACACGCTTTAGTTGACGCGCGTTAAAAAGGCATACAAACAGAACTTCTCTTGTGGTTTCTTAGGCGCCAAGACACAAAGTCGTATAGAGAATGGAGGTATAGTAAAGGTAAAGGTACAGCAATCCACGTACAGGCCTGGATAGGCCATTAGGTTTCCAGGAGGATGAAGCTCCCAGATATCATGACAATCGGCAGCTTCACGCAATGGCCGCCTTTACTCACTAGGAATTATTTCTGGTACCCATTTCTTTTAAAGGCTTAGTCTACCCTGGTCCATAGCGCGTCGGGAAGGGCTATGTCAATGAAAAATTCCAATTACACCACCGGGAATCGAACCTGAGACCTTCCGGTTTGTAGCGCAGTGCATCAACATTTTAACGTAAGGACTAAGTGGAGAACTGCCCTAAGGCCAGTTTGATGGTTTTGGCGGAGATAAATTCCACGTCCTTCTACTGGGGATCGAACCCCAAATCTTCGGTCATCCAACCCGAAGCGTTGTTACTGTACTGACCGATGTGAACGTCGGCAACCAGCGTTAACCTTATTAAGTGTTCCTGAAGGGTATGTAACAGATGAAAACCTGTTGTGTATCCTATTTTCGTTGTTAGTTCGTACTATATTAAGTACATGACACGAATTCAGCTCCACTACAAGAACTGTATTTGCTGATAGCTAGTAGTTATGTTTCACAGAAGTGAGTTATTACTTAATATTTATCGCAGAATACTTAGCTAACTGAAGACGCACGTTGCAAAGTACATGCCTCGTGAAATGAAGTAACGTTTGTCTGAAATGATGGTTGGGTTGAATACAATGAAAATTCTGAAGTCTGGCACTCATCTGATTTCAATTCAAACTCAGTTCCTACCTGAATGGAAAAAGTTGTTTCCAATGTAAAAACAAAACTTTAATACTCTATACGAAAGTAATAGCTACACTGTGGAAAAATGCTGAGTAGCGAAATTTGAGGTCCAGGTCCAGTCCAAGTAGTCCTTCAAATTCTTCTTGGACTGCTTGAACTGGACATTGAAATAATATTACTTCTTCGATGGCATTTGTAATTTTGCATTTATTATTATCTATTTTTATACAGTTCTGCCATCTGTTTACTTTTTGGTCGTCCTCCTAGTCGACATCCCTGAGGATTATTGTTGAATACATAATTTTCTTCTACTCTCCATTCTGTTAACATGACCAATCAAATTCAGCCTACTTATCCTGACAAATGAAAATGTTTCTAAATCTCCAAACAGCTGCACTTAATTCTTTATCATATCGCTTTCTCCAATTTTCGTTTACTTCAAATCCTCTAAACATTCTTCTTAAAATTTTTCTTCCAAAAGTAGCCAACCGTTAAACAATATATTTATTCGATGTCCAAGATTCTTCTCCGTATGTTGCTACTGGTCTTATTAATGTCTTGTAGTTTTCATGAAAATACTAAGAATATTTGAAATGACGGGAACAGCTTGCCCAAAGGCGCAATGATGCCTCCCGGAAATATGGATCTTCATTATCGGGAGTTATTAAATGTTGGAACATGTGTTAGCTGTGAGCTTTCAAGGGTTAGATGTACTAACTAAAAGAGTGCTGGAAATGTCATAAATTGTGACAGTTATAATTTTTCAAAGTAATCTAGCATTGTGACCATTATGTTTATATTTTACAAAATTTCTTTACTTAAAATTTTATGTAATTGTGCCTGTAGTAAATAGATGGATTGGCTGATAGAAAATCAAGAACTGCTTATTAAGTCTTTTCTCTCTAGTCGTTTTACCCCAAATCACTTATTTTTTAAACTTATAATATTAATTACATAATGTTATTTATGCCTATTTATATCTTTTAATTACGAAATTATGTACATAACCCACGTCATCAATACTGCAAAAGAATTTCAGTGGTGTTGTAATGCTATGTTCGTAACACACAACTCCTCTTGCCTAACAACCCCTCTGCCAGTTAATTCATACTGTATAGAATTCTATCACAAGTTTATTTAGTATTCCCATAAATTAAACTGATGTAACCACAGTTTTATAGCCATGGATTCAATATTTAATGCACGCATCAGAGGGGAATGTGTGTCTAAACACGACACTACAAATCCACGACTATAATGCCACTTCCCAATAAACAATGTTAATGTTTACCACACTGACATCTCTTCTACTACACTGGTCAACATTTTTTTATTGGACCTGTGTTTTTACCACTTGCTACCCAACCACAATGAAGTGGGTTAACTAAAGCATGCTTGTTATATTGAGTGAAACTTTAGTCCCACCTCTTGTCCAGTGACTTTTGACTCCTCCATAAAATACTTGCTGATGACCTCTAAAAGCTTTACACGCCGTCAAGCTCAATCTCGTTGGTGAGACTTTGTCTTTGCTCCCCATAACAGAAGGTTAAGAACAGACTTATCGAATTGTATAACTAACACAGGCAACGACGGAACGAGCAACATGGTCTGACGTCGCTCAACGAGAAACCTGGTTGCATGAAAGTTGAACTTTGGTCTAAGACTTTACTGTCTATCACATAATCCACTTTTTGCGTTCCTAATGTATCCTATTTGCTAAAGTCAAGTAAATCTCTATGCTCTTGTCCCGAGGTAAAACCTTAATAACGTTCGCGTACTCAGCACCTCAACTTTAATACAGGATTAGAAATTGAAAACTGGATTAAGTAGAAACATGTGAGAGGTATTAGAGACAGAGGACTTAATATATCCCAGAAAGTTGGTTTTATCATTCGCGAGTTTGTGCTCTGTCCTTCCTTTCGTGACATTGTTCGTATAGGCCTCAATCGTGTCAACCACTTTCGTAACTCAATTGGAAATTTTTGTGAGGAGGAGGAGGAGGAGGGGGAGGAGGAGGAGGAGGAGGAGGAGGAGGAGAAAGTGTAAGGAAAGTCTTCTTCGCCCCTCCCTCCAATTTTCTCTTATACTAGTTTCACGCCAACTCTTAGACAGACTCACTCACAGAGAATTCCCAGCAGAAAATTGTCAATTATTGAGTTGAAGAAGTACTTTGACACTGGGTATAGGCAACTACAGAGACCCACGATTTTGGATCAGAAATTACACAAGTTTTGAAGATGATTGCTACATTGGTTAGAGTTTCTTGCAGTCCTATATTTGTCAAGAACTCATAAAATTGATTACCGAAGTAAAAGAGCCAAGAGAAGGAATAAAGAACGTGTGTCGCACTAAGACACATATTGGAAATACTTCAGCAGCCAGTAGTGGAACCTGGCGATTTATTTCTTTTGAATAGACACAATGGAACGTATTTCACAGCGTTCATCCTTATATGAGGTTTTATATTCAACATCCTTTGTTGTGTGTAACCTCGAATGGAAACCACAGAATGGCTGAGAGTTTCGAAGACATGTAGAGGTACTGCGTCTAGACCTCTAGACATTTTAAAGGCATGTTTGGATGTTTTTACAGTGATATCACAATCGCAATGAACGGTGTCAAAAAGTCATCCTTAGGACAACGTAATGGATTATGCTTCTAAGAAATCGTCACCAGCTACTTTCTTAATATATCGGTTTGTGCCGTACCTTCAAAGAGCGGCTTGCTTATTTACGCATTTATGTTTATATTTTAGGTGACGATGGCATATCTTGTGATTGTAAACAGCGTGCAATATTCAGAATTCGCGAAACGTTACCACTGTACCGAATGTTACATATTTACGTTATTAAACCACATTATATGTGTCTCTAAATATTACAGTCCTTAAATGTCTTATTCATATCTCGGCTGAGAAAAATATCTTACCTGGAAAATATCGTGGCTTTTCTGTTTCTCTTTAGTAATTATTGACTTGTCCTTAACAGTGGACCATATGTGCTAACTTGCACTTCCAATTATATTGTTAAAATCATCCTGTTTTTCGAAAACATGTAAAAAGGTCGGTTAGAATCAGTCTAATGAATACTGGTAGATTTAGCGTTTTTTCAATCCCAGTATATGTGCTTACGAATTAATTAAGCAGCGCTTCAGGTCATATCAGAGGTGGGCTAAGACAAACACTATGAGTAATTCAGAAAATGGAAAGAATTTTCATGGAGGCCTGTGTTCAGTTTCTGTTTAAATTTTACAATCTTAGTATTCATCAGCAATAAGTGACGGTTTTCTAAAATCGTCACAGCACTAATCTCATTCCAGAACAAATATATTTCTTAGGACTCTTTTCAGGTGCTACTGTTAAAACCAATTTACCAATTATTTTATTTTATTTTATTTTTTGGTCGTGGCCCCTCTCTCTCTAAGCTCAAATTATCTGTGTGATCCCCACTCTTCGCAGACACTATTACTTGTAAAAATGACCTTATTTCCACGTCGTTGACTTATACATTTCGAACATATTTATATTGTTTTTATTTATAATATATTTTAAAATTATTTCGTGTATGTATGTATTTTTTACTTTAGAGGTAAAAATAGTCTGTTAATAATTTGAATTATTTTCATTGTGTTCTATGGGCCTGATGAACAACTGCAAGTTTCTGAATGTCTGGTTGCAGTGTGGTCAGTTATAAGACAAGACCTTCTCTCTCCACAACGTCTAGGCAGTTACGTACTTTTGGAAGAAAACAAGTCCCTCAAATGAAACCAGATTCAACTGTATAAGATGTGGGAACAGCAAGAAAATACAACTTTGTCTTATTTGATACGGGGAATGCAGGCGAGAAGGGAATCTGTGATTCAGTTTTAAACTTTAAATATTTTATTCAGGCAGTGAAATTTCTGTGGCCCATTCAAAATTTACTGTGGCCCCCAAATTTTCTTCAGTCTCCTGTGGTCGCTTAGAAAATTGGTGTGGTCCCGTGTGAGGTCAATTAACACACGTTGAAAACTACAGGTTTAAATTAAATTAGTATCTTCCTGAAAGCCAACTTACCGTAATTCACATCCGTACTGAACATGTAGGGAATAAAATGTGTTCAAGTAATGGAAGCAAGGGAAAACCTGGGCGTACATTTTAAACATAAACTTGAGTTCACGACGTACAATACTCTCTTATATTCATCACGGAACACGTATGTAGAAAGGAAGAAGAGAATCGTTTTATTTAATGACGCTCCCATTTGGTATGATTGTATATCGGGGTTCTACATGAATGAAGTACGAATGTGGAACAATAGAAGAATGATTCTAACAGAGGCAGACCGAAGTACTGCGAGAAAATTCCCTCACATTGTCACTCTGACCACCAAACATCCTAAATCGACGTTTACATAAAACCGAATTTAAGGATCGCTTCTGGAAGGAACCGAATTTCTTTTGTCCTGTTTTCAGCCTTGTAAACTTTTCGACCGGGCGAAGACCGTCACGTTCTGTGTACAAGACGTCAGTCTACTCTGAACTTTAATTTGCTTTATTTAAGGCATTGCTGTTAATTTCCCAAGTTCTGGAGTCGTGCTCTAGGTTCAACAAACTAACTTGGCGCTAGTATTTTAGATTGAGTTGCAGACATTTTAAGACTTATGTATAAGTATTTGAATTTTATTGTAAACAATACTTGCTAGTTTCGTACGGTTTAGTGTTGCAGCTAAATGGGGACAATTGTCTTCTCTAGACCGTGAGTAAGCAGCTATTCTTATCATTCCCATAGTGTTCTCCCAGTGTTTCATTTTGCTCATAAACGTCAAAACATAGTTCTTCTCTTCCCCCGAGAAGACCGACGTTTGTTATTTGAATTTCATGAACATGTAGAGACACGGTTGCTTGTACGTAGTCGCTGTACAACAGATTCTTAACCTACGGGTCGCGACCCAGAAATGCATAGATATACAATTTAGGTCGAGTCGTCTCGATCCCCTTTAATAGACAGAAATTTATTCTTACACAACAATGTACTTGTTGAAACAAAGTTCTCACCTTCGAAACTGAGTGAGATCAATGCATACTTAAGACGCAGCATGTCGAATATACTGTTGTCATTTGATGAACTTACAAATTTACACAAAGTCATGGTTTATATTAACTTTAATGTATAGTTTATTTTAATTTTGTGTTGTTCTCCTCGTGTTCCCGATTTTGGAAAACGAGTGTGTACTAACAGTTTCTGGATTGATTATTAACCATGTTAAATTATATTACTTTATATGTACCTAATAACCTAATCTTACGTTATATTTAATAATAATTATACCCTTGTGTTTATTGAACCATGCATCACCTTGATAGTTGAGTAAAGAGAGACCAAGTTGGTCTCTCTTTACTCAATTATATCCTTATTTTTGGGAAACATAAAGTGATTCCAAGGAGATATATTCATTAAAGACAACAGCTGGGCACAAAGCTGACGTAAATTAAAACTGTCCAAACCATAAAAGTTTAAGGAACCCTGTTGTAACATTCAACAGTGTTATTTTCGTCTAAACTTACACGTCGCCAATTATACGTAACTAGTAAAGGAGGCACGCCTGCTTGCAGCTGTTAGCTCAAGTAACCTTCCCGTAAATGATTGAATCCTTAATTTATTGTGACACTCTTAATAATACACTTGCCATTTAACCGCTATTATATTGCAACGTACTGAAGATGAAACCCGACAGTGATTTCTTTTGGATGTTAAAACAGACCAGTCCTATCTGGCTTATTCTTGACAAAGTTGAAGGAAGAAGTGTTCTCTATTCTGTTCGCTGTACGAAAAACAGGAAATTGAACATTTGCGTTAAGTATGAAGAAAATATAATTCCTACTTCATAGAGAGTACTGTTAGTACCCATTACGAAGACCAACTTCTTAATGTATGTGGGGGATACAATTCTGCTAATCATACGACGCACATAAGTGAATGCAGTGTGTGGCAAGGTGCATAATCCTTGGGAGAGTTCCTTTAAATAGCAAAAATCGAAAATCAACTTCGTTATATTTCTCCCATTGGAACGAATTTCGTGAAAGTTGATATTGGGAACTTTAAAGTCTCCCGAGACAGCCCAAATTTATTTAAAATCGGACAAAACATCCGACACCTTACATTAAGACATATATAGATTTTATTGTTGTCGACATAAACTCGCCATAAAATATATATGTGCAACGCTGAATACTTACATATTGCTGACAGCTATGTATGAGTCAACAAAAATACAGAGGAAACATACTGTTGAGTTTCCATAAGAACAGTTTTAAGCGAACGCGCCGTAATGTAAAGTTATAACTTCATTGTCTGTCTCGTTTAATGTCAGAGAGGGTGGTACCGAGATTAACCACTAGGCTCTACAGTTCTTTCGTATTATTGCGACATCATCGGGAAGGGTCAAAGGAACATTAAACGTGCTGGAACATTTAGACCCTGTCGAGTTTCGTATATCTTTGCTAATACGGTGAGATAATTTCGAGAAATTTAGATATACACGTTGAGGCTGTATGAAATTTACTGTAATTGTTTTTGTTTTATCATTACATTATTAGATATCACCATAAAGAGTCATGTAGGAGTCTTCTTCTTCTTAAGCGAATAATCACTTAGCTTCTTCACGTTTTGTGGAAGTCGAAATATGTTCTACGTTTCAAAAACCTTCTAATATTTACACAGTCCATGCCCTTTAACATAGTTGAGCAGTATATTGGAGTTGCTGGGAACTCTAAGTATGCAACGAAACAGAATTCAGAGAAGGTTAGACTTCTGAAGCGAGGGTGGCCGTAATATTTTGCACGCATTATTACTTTTATTACGATACCAGCAGAGTAGCAAAACTTGTTTTCAAGTGCCATGAAACGTGGTGAGCCATAACAGATAAGCACGTGAACGCTGTTATGGTAAAAGGGTATAAATGTGTTTACAACAATCAGTTCGGCGCTTTTCGTAAATGCGTTTTTAGTTACACTACTTCTTTTAACATCAAAACATAATTTTGTGTTGCTCTCACTGTAAGTTTGAGTCTGCGTAAAAACGATTCTCTTATATCTCATTGCTTCTAAATGCAAATTTCAAACAGGTTAATGTCTTTGGAAACGGTCAAACGAGAAAGTGTTGTTCGTCGACAAAATTCTTGTGGGTCAAAGTCAACGTTCCTATAATTTGTTTGCAAAAAGAGGCCCTTCTTTTTTATTTTTGTTACACAAAACCCACGGTTCGTGAGATGTGCGAAGTGAAGTTTTGGATAAAAAGGGGATATGCAAGTAAAATTTTTTGAATTAAAAATAATGTCTTATATATACCTTAATTCTTTAATAGAAAATTACGCATTTCTACCATGCATACTGTAGATCGATTGCGAAACTGAAATTACCTAAGTTCAAAAGTCCGGGAATACATGGCCAACTTTATTATGCCTTTCAAATTTGTCGGCGTATTTGGGCTTTTATCATGGAGTCACATGTGTACTTATCCACGATTTACACATTTTAAACAAAATACGTACAAAAGGTAAAACAAATGACACAATGTAATAGTTATTGACAAAAGTGTACGCGTATACAACAGTGAGAAACCAGCTTACGTGCCGGAAGTCGAACTTAATGATGTGGGGTAAAATGGGAGGTCTCCGAGGGCAACTTATAAGAAAAAATTGGGTAATTCTTTTCCAATCATCCACGAATGCGTAAGCATTACATATCTTGAACCACGGACACGTTACGACCCAACAAATATTGCTGTGGAGCTTAGTGTCAACTGATAAAAAGACTGGAGAATGAATATCTCCCGAAAAAATATAATTTATTTCCGTAATAAATAATGGACGAATTAAGACACAACTGTTTGGAGAACAACCCATTGTTGGAGATTAAACATCGCCTGACATCGTAGCGCGCATGTGTTTATGGTAGGGTACGATACGGTGATGTTTCTTTACTGGCCCCACTTTACAGTGACGGCGTAGTGTCGTTACGGGCTTACGCCACTATTCATGAATCTCTCAGGTATTTAAGTGTAAATATTTTATTCGTGCAGAGAACAGTGTTCCTTAATATACTTTTGCGTGCGTCGTGTACAAGACTTCAACTTGGGATTTGTCAAATAAATCGTTTCTGGTCTTACATGTAGATTACAAAATAACTGCTTTTAAATAACAGCCGGTCATTTTAACGGCAGGTGTATGGGCAGTTTATTTAATCTCGCTCACATGTCCTACCCTAAATACTGTTGACAGGTGCCATCACTATGGAGCTTGTAACAGATGGATGACATCACTCGTTACATACGACAACTTTGTAGGACTTCAGTTGCACCACGTTTGCAACGTATTTTAAACATTTCACCGTTTTTGCTGATGTTTGAACACAACGCTCCTATATGCTATCAGGATACAAATACGGTACATTGGACTAGACAGTAGGACCACCAGTGAGTGTTGGTTACACATATTAGGGAAACTTAACACGGAATATACTGCATACATTTATTGAGGTTGATATATTTTGGAATCAGCAATACTTTTAAATATAAATTTTAAAAAATACACTTCACGTTTTTAAAAATTCCACATTTCTCTCTTGACTTTTATCTGAATATACACGCAATATTTAGATATATATGTTGTGTGTATTCATATGTATATATATATATATATAACCACATATGCAAACCTTTGGTACATTAAGATGTGCCGAAATATGCTGGAGACATAACGAAGGTTGTTGAGTAACCCCGGCCTTGTGTATGTAGTTTTAATTTACAAATGGCGCCATAGTCATTCAGGTATTTATGATATGACGTCTGTTGTATTGGAACCTAAATTTTCGAAATATTTGTCGAAACTGAGACAGTAAGCTACAGAAGCTTCTAATATGCAATGTTAAGATAACACGCACTGTAAAAAGAATTTCCTAAAAATATTTCACCCACATAAATCAGTTTCTAGATATATCTAATGTGACAAAACGTATTTTAGAGTTACTTGGTTTCGAAATCTTTGCTTTTGCATTGGCATGTTTCATGTCTCTCCCTGTACTTGTAATTCCACCTCTGTCTTTAGTCAGTGTTCATTCAATTGACAATTAAGCCTCTGGTTACTTCATAATGCCGGATTATTAGCTATAGTAGTCAGTACACATAATTCTAAGTATTCCTTTAAGATAACTTGTCAATTACGTTTATACAGGGTTGGGCAAAAGTATGTTTACAGTTGTTCGTATGGAAAAAGATATGCAGGTTATGATTATTACAGTAACTTTATTAACTCGAAAGAATGTCACAATGTCACAGTGCAATTAGGTACAATCTTGTAAGTGCTGAAATTGCTGGCCTTCATTATTACACATTCTTGTAGTCCACTTGCTACAATCAAGAACACTTTGGCACAGAGTTCTTTATCGTCATCAATTTATTGACATGCTTCTCTTATGCAGAGAATCATAAACTCCGTGTTTCGCGTACTCACAACTGTAAACCTACTTTTGCCCTTCCCTCTATTGTATATTGAAATAACCCGTCTATCACAACTAAATTTTCATTCTTGTCAATATTTAATATACTTTGTTTATATTGTGTACTAACCGAAGATTGTCAGACCGGCCGAAACATGTCGTAATGAATGCTAATTCTGAAAACAATAAAAAGTTATTTTTTAAGTTTTGCTGACCGTAACTTTCAGTATATTTACCTTAGTAATTAAACAACTTGATGAACAAAATTTGTTTACAATTAATTTATTTCATGCTTCTACATGTTTCGAGCACATGTGCTCGAAACATGTAGAGGCATGAAATAAACTTATTGTAAAAGAAATTTGTGCATCAAGTTGGTTAATTACTAAGATAAATAAAAAGTTAGTTGTTATTGACGGTTTATTTTTGTATAGTTTATAATATTCACCTTCCTCTACTCTCGAGATATGCTGAATGTTGTTTAATAGGGAAATTTATTATTCAAATCTTTGATATAAATTATTGAACTACTAGTAGAAGCTTATGATTAAGCACAGTGAAGGGTTAGTCTTTGTTCGTGCCTCAGATATTCATTAACGTTGCCTCAAAATTTGATATTATTTGAAGTGATATCCGAGGCATTTGTTGATTAGAAACACAAAGATCCCACCTGTAAATTCAGTGGAGAGTGTTGTTTTTTTATCTCAATTCCACTAAAAATTCAGACTGTACTTCACCTGATATTAACAATTCAAATGAATCCCTGTGCGCGGTATGTCGATATTCAGTCAGCGGAATTCTGTTTGAGGTTTCATTCAGAGTTCAATTTTAAAAATAAATCAAACTCTTTGCCCAACGCAATTTTTTTAACGGGTGGTACAGAAACCGTGTTTACCTTCGTAACAATCTTTCGAACAGGGATGTGATTATAGTGTGATTTTAAACCGACATAATATTTAACCGATTATTCAGCAATAAAGCAAAAGCGCAACATGAAATAATCCACCCGCTTGAAATTCGGTGTTTAGTAAAAGTGTGGTAAAGCGTGCATTGCTTGTGTGGGTAATTGAGTATGTCCATCTGACTTAATGCAGCTTGTGAATGTGATAAAAATTAACTATAAAACCACAAGTAATGTAAAGAATCTGTACGAGTTTCACCGTCAGTTGCCACTATATGCTTCTCACGTAGCCCTCCAGAATTAAATTTAGTAGTAACCAATTTCGTATTTTGTATACATGTGAAATAACCACTGCCACCGAGTAACAACCCAATTGCAGTAAATAAATAAATATTATTATTATATATTTTGGGATTTCAACATTACATTTTATCCAAATTCTTAGGTGTCTGAAATAGGACAGTTTCATAACAATAGGCGGTAGTACATTAATTACAACCGCACTTAACAGTGCAATTATAACCCCGGATAATCTTATTTACTTCTGTACAATAGAAAATTTGTGAGGTCATATATATATATATATATATATATTGAATGTAACAGTTGTACAGTTTAGGCTGTACTGTTAACGGCAGGTTAGCAGTAAAGACTGACACAGTAAATTACTCGTATTTTTCTCTCTACACTCTTCTTGTAACGAAGTTTTAAGACGGTTGAGTAAAGAGAGACCAACTTGATGTCACTTGCTTTATTATTTCTTTACTTAATGCTCAACATGTTTCGGATGTTAATACATCCATCCTCAGGAGCTTGCGACTTATGTATTGAGTTATTTCGTGGGTTACATTGATCTGGTTCGATGTGTGTTGGAGTTACGTTGTGGTTTGGCTGTGGTGGTGTGGTATCCGTACGCAGGCTGAGGCACTAGTACCTCAGCCTGCATAGGGATACCACACCACCACAGCCATACCACAATGTAACACCAACACTCATCGAACCAGAGCAATACAACCCATGAAATAACTCAACAAATAAGTCGCAAGCTCCTGAGGAAGGATGTATTAACATTCGAAACATGTTGAGCATTAAGTAAAGAAATAATAAACAAGTGACATCAAGTTGGTCTCTCTTTACTCAACTATCAAGATGATGCAAGGTCCAATAAACATAAGATTTTAAGACTGTGTTCCAGGTTAAATAAAAGAACTGACATCTAACTATGCTAATCGCATTGTCACGGTAGCACACTTGTTCATCCACTTTATCTAATGTCATGTCTTTTTTCAGTGTTTTCGTTTGTCCACTGAAAAAATAACAAACACTCGCTTAGACAAGGAGACAGGAAAGTTCTTATCGGCTTCCTAGTTCTAACTTTCTATTCTTTTATTGTGTCTCATGTTCCTGCTCCGTGATACGTATACTGATTTCTTGCAAGGAGATAAGAAAACGACGCAGTACGTTATAAACGAACATTCTGCATGCTTGAATGTTCTGATTTACTCATAAAAATAGCCACGTGCCTGTCACGTGACGAGATGCTGCAACATTTTGCTCGCTTCCTCATGACTACTTTCATCAATAGCTTCCATATTTGTACAGCAAAGCAAGCGTAGGTGTGCTGCCATAATAACATTTCTCTTTGTGAGATTTTAGTGTAACAAACGGCAAGGACGTGCTGAGGGGCGTGTTGATATTTCACGTGTTAATTACTAAATTACATCATTAGGAGCTTTTGAGAAAAAATACTTATTAAATCTAAATTACAAATTATATTTTCAAATTCCAGATAAGTTGGCCTATTTAACTAACACCCTGGAAACATGCTAACAGTAAAAATGCGACCTAAAACTAACGGAATAATATTTCTCGCTCAATGGGTAAGATGCAGAAGTGTTGCAGCTTAGCATTTCAAGTTTCTAAATGCAGTGTCGGTATGAGTTTTGTTTGTTTATGCCGCGACAGTCGCCATTGGGCCAGGGCCTCCTCATTTACGAGATTTCTAGATCACACACAACGACACATCACAGTCCGTAGAACTCCTCTGGACGCTTGATCAGCTCGTCGTAGAGACCTCTACCTGACAACACACAACATTCACAAATGACAGACATCCATGGCCCCCCTCCCCCCCAAGAGATTCGAACCCACAATCTCAGCAGGCGAGCGGCCGCAGACCTACGCGTTAGACCGCGCGACCATGGGACCGACGTCGGTATGAGTAGGTTCGCGTGTTTAACTGTCAGCAGATGCGCACACTATAGATGCAATTGAAAAATATTCCCCTACGGTTCTATTATGGCCTTAAGAAGGCAATGAAATAATTTGCGGTGGCGAATTCAACTTTATTTTACAAATACAATTTACCCCTTAATTACAAACCCCAGGAAAGTCACAGGAAACTAAAGCAGCCTGCAACACGGATACCACTCCAACCCAACCACACCGAAACTCCAACACACATGGAACCAAGAACAATACGACCAATCTGGTAATTCAACAGAATAGTCGCAAGCTCCTGATGATGGATATATTAATGTCCCAAACATGTTTAGCACATGAGAAGTGAAATAAAATAGCAAGTGACAACAAGTTGGTCTTTTATTCTTCAACTATCACAATGATGCACGGGGCAATAAACATAAGAGATTTGACTGTATGACTATATCACAAGTTGACACATTTTGACAAAGACGGTCGGACGCCTTGTTTTCCAAAATAAGAGATAGATACGTAACATGTTCTTTCCAATTATGTATTGTGAAAACACTGTCTGGGCATTAGCCATGTAGTAGTGATAACTGTAAGTAATTAAATCCCAAAAGGATATCTAACTTTCATTAATATTTGTTTAATAATTCTAGCGTAAATTAAATACGTTGTACTTAATGTATATAATCAACGACACTGAATTGCTTGTAAATTATTCCTTTTTGGGTAATTCCCCGGCGTCTGAGTTCTAATTGCCGACGTTTCGGAACTCACTATCGGTTCCATCTTCATAGGCAGGTGAATGAAGTATACCTGCCTATGAAGATGGAACCGATAGTGAGTTCCGAAACGTCGGTAATTAGAACTCAGACGCCGGGGAATTACCCAAAAAGGAATAATTTACATTTAGAACAAGGCGAAAGCTTAAGAACAAGACTGAATTGCTTGCTTACGTTGATACACATTTCAGACCACTTCCGGAAACAATTACACCTGTAGCTCTTAAAGCGACACTGCCTTTTTTATAAAGTCGTATACACATGAGTGAAAAAAGAAGAATAATGAAATGTTATAAATTCTATGTTTGTATTTAGAGGATGAAATGAATATACATTCAGATCGAGTAGCATGTGAACAGAACATCAGTGTTATGGCGCCGAATGTAAGTATCTCTAGAGTGTCATTTTTTTTGTTGCTTTTGTGGTGGTAGTCGCGATAAATTTATCAATAAAAATGGGGTTTATAGAGACGCTGACGTATTTAGTAAACTAAATATTACTTTTCACAAAATTTTATGTTACCGGATATATTTTGTTTTTCTTATCACGCAGCTTTTCCAAAATTGTGTTCCTCATGTTAACGTACAATCTTCTCGTTTTAACTCTGGTTTGTTAGTGAACTGGGTTTTATTTATTTTGTTTTTATTCATATTTTATTCATAAATTAGTGCTTGTTTTGTAATAATTAAGCAGTCTGTTAAATCTGTACATAAATATATTAGAATTGAATTATTATCATCATAATCATCATCACCATCGATATCATCAATATGTCCAAATCTGATTGTGGAATTCTTCAGGTTGGTAGCGTGCATATCCAGTGAAATCCTGATATCAGTGTTTCTTTCAAGGATCTTAAAGTACAAGGGCGGATAAATGCTAGGTTTGTCTGCGGGAAGTCTAGCCACAGACGGGTTTTGTCAAATCTACCCTTCTTATTTTGAATTATTTTTTCACTACTTATGTTAT
>Ga0123355_10005137_pt1 | contig 19101 bp, 16 predicted proteins | sample TergutEmb28metaG_3_FD_89872 | JGI IMG/M metagenome (GOLD analysis project Ga0123355, IMG submission 89872) | Embiratermes neotenicus P1 segment gut microbial communities from Petit-Saut dam, French Guiana - Emb289 P1 | ecosystem: Host-associated > Arthropoda: Insects > Digestive system > Gut ... | reverse complement strand
TCGCTTGCGGCGCATCGGACGCTTGACAGCTACGGCCAAAGAACTCGGCTATCAATTGGTTCCAGTAAACGCTTAAGTCACCTAAAGAAGGAGGTCACAGGCCGAAGGAGGTCACAGGCCAGGCTGCGAGGGACACTGTCCTGCGCAAGAAACTCCCGCCGCTCCATCCATCAAGCAATGCCCAGCTGTGGGATCGAAATCGCATTGCACCACGAAATCGCCGTGGCCATGGTCGAGTGAGTAGGCGGCCGCCAGGTCAACCGGCAACGGCTCAATGGTTCCTCCGTTCTGCCGTTTGTCGAGCCAATCGCTCGTTTGAATGTTGTACTGGGAGTTCGTCGGCTTAATACTGCAGGCGCTTGAGTTAGTACAAAGACCACGGAAAAGGTTGTCTGGGGTTCGGTTTTCCTGGACCACAATGACAATATGCTGAAAGCGTGCAATCTGGGCGGAAAGCGCGGGGGTGGCGAATAGGGCGAAGATGACCGGCAATATTTCAATGAATTTATGTCGCATCACTGTTCCTCGATTTTTGAAGATTCGCGTACAACATTCAACGATATGGCGCAGTGATTTCTTGCTACAGGGCGGTGATGGACGAAACGGTGGGAAGCCTCACGCAAATGTTACTTTGCGCGCTTTGATCTCGCGGTTAAATTTTCCTTAAAATTTGCTAAGGGCCCGCGAAACCAACCTGTTTGAGCACTGTAAGAAATGACAGGTGAATGGGAACTAAATTGACTTAGATTATCGATGAATGCTCCGTCTAGCTGTTCATTCCAGCCACCTTAGAACCGAAGACAACAACTGCAAGAGCGGATCGCACCTTAAGCACTTACTGTCGGCGGTTGCGTAAATGTCGGGGCTTTACAAATTTGATGATGTCCGAGTACACCCGGAGGAGCGCGTCATCACCCGCGGTGGAAAGCGCCTGTCCCTCTCGGGCAAGGCCTTCGATGTCTTGGTAGTGCTGTTGAAGAATCACGGTCGGCTGGTTCGTAGAGACCAGCTCAATTTGGAAGTTTGGCCGGACACCCATGTTGACGGAGGCAACCTCAACGTCTACATAACTAAAATTCGTAAAGAGCTCGGAAATGGCTACGTCGAGGCGGTTCCGAAGCAAGGCTATCGGTTCGTCGCGGACGTAATCGAGGGCACCGAGGCATCGGAAGAGGAGTCCACCGCGCCATCGAAACCAAAGCGCCCGGTCGGGTTGATCGCGGCCGTGATTCTTGGCGCCCTTGGTGGCAGCCTCTACGTTCCATTTCACAGAAAACCTCCCCAATCACTTCCTCCTATCGGTGCCGAAGCGTTTTATGAACGCGCACTCGAATACGAACGCATCGGAGACGACGAGCAAGCGTTGGCCGCCCTTGACCAGGCACTTGCGCTGAAGCCGCATTATGAAGCGGCTTGCGTTCGAGCAGCTTCTCTTGCCTACGAGATAGAACAGGATCAAAGAGCACGTGACTACCTTGCACGCTGCAAGGCGACAGATGCGCACGATGAAGCGCTGCACCTCAAAGCACAGGCGCTTAGTGAAACATTGGCGGACAACCCTGATCGAGCTCTCGAAATTTATCAGCTCCTCATCGACAGATATCCGCACGATACTCACGGTTTGTACCGTTTTGCCGAGTTGGCGACCAACATGGACCGGTTGGAGGAAGCTCAAGGTTCGTTGCAACGGTGCCTGGTCGACGAGCCGGACAACCCATACTGCATATTTCAGTCGATGTACGTGAAGATCAAACAGAACAAGTTCGACGATGTTCTGTCCCAATACAAGGCATTGCCAGCTCGCGTGCATGATTACCCGTGGTTTGATGAGCCGGTCGGAATCGCATTGTTCGGAAAAGGGGAACTCAATGATGCGAAGCGAGCGTTTGCCCGCCTCAGCGAGTCACAGCAGCGCCTTCACGGGACAACTCATTTCAGCACAGCCAGGGAATGGCTTGCTGATTTGCTCCTATACCAGGGCCGACTTGAAGATGCGACCCGCAGCATTGAGCAGATCCTGGGGACCAGCGACAACGCCCAATCTCGCGCCCGGCTCCTCGCTTATCTGGCTCAGATCTATGCGTTAACTGGCGACGAAAAGCGAGCGTTGATGTATGCGAACCAAAGTGCTTCCGCGACACCGGCGGACCCATTTGCAGTGGTCCAGGCGGCCATAGTGTTGGCGAGTTTCGGTGATTCGCATAGAGTGGAACGCCTTTTGAAGCTACATTCCGAAGTAGCGGATGCCCCTCTATCGGCTTCGAATAACCACTTGATCCGAGGAGTTCTTGCGGCAGCAAAGGGGGGTACTGCCAGCGGTATCGAGGAAATCCGACTGGCGAGGGATCTCGACCCGAGAGACGAGGAGGCCATATTCCAACTAGGAGTCGCGTATTTTCGTGCTGGCGATTACGAATCTGCCCTAAAGATGTTTCAACGCGTCATTGATCTCAGGGGAAATGTCCTGCTGGAGAAACCGCCGCTGTTGATCCCTCTTTCCATATACCGAATCGCACTTTGCTATGAGCACCTCGGCAGCTCAGATTCGGCAAAGCCCTACCGCAAAGAAGTGGCCGCAATCTGGAGCCGTGCGGACGAAGATTTACGACTGAGATACCTAAACGGGGGAGAACGCCATCACTTGACTGCTGAACCCGAGGCTGTCAGGATTCGCAGACGCCAATTGGTTGATGAATCAAGGCGATAGCGTCCGTAAGGCTCTCGAAAGATCAATAGTTAGTGCCTGATGTGACCGCCTGACGCCCGCCGGTAACACCGCGGAAAGCGGTGGCGCCGACTCTTTTGCATGCGCACTCGCCCAGAGGCCATATAGCGTGCGACCAGACGAGTCACTTGCGCCCGACTGAGCCCGTCATTTTCCCGATGTAGCGCCGCAATAGGCCCGGCCCCTGCGTCCTTGGCGCATGTATTCTTGCTGACACAGCAAACGCTCGATCCAATTGTAAACCTCGCTTCGCTCACTGACCTCGAACCGTACTTCCTTCGTGGCCCTTAGAAATCTCTCGATCTGTTGCAGGTTTAATTTTCTGTTTCGTGCACGCTGATCATTCATCGTCAGCATGCGTTACCCCTTCAGGCTCATCTTGTATTGGAAACAAGTGCTCACCTGCATTGGAAAAGACTCTAGTTTGCTCTCAGGCGGCTTCATCGAGTAGAATTAAAGATAACATCTCTCCTCGCACTAAAGACCTGGGAAATGCCCGCCAACGTTCCGACAAACGTAGTTTCTGTAGATGTTGAAGACTACTTCCACGCCGAGATTTTTTCTGGCGTGGTGCAGCGCTCCGACTGGGACCGATACCCCACCCGCGTCGAGTTCAATACGAAGCGATTGCTGGAGCTATTCGCCGCGTCTAACGTCCAGGCGACGTTCTTTATCGTCGGATGGGTGGCAGAGAGGTTCCCCAATCTGGTGAGGCAAATTGCAGCCTCTGGGCACGAACTGGCCTGTCACTCCTACTGGCACCGACTCATCTATCAACTGAAGCAAGCAGATTTTCGCGAGGACACACACCGGGCCAAATCGATCATCGAACAGATCGCCGGACAGCCCATCAACGGCTATCGCGCCCCCACGTACTCCATCGTGGACGCGTCCCTTTGGGCCCTCGATATCCTGATTGAACTGGGATTCACCTACGATTCCAGTATCTATCCCATTCATCACGACCGCTACGGTATGCCCGGCGCTCCTCGCGCCCCATTTCGCATTCGCACAGCATCCGGATCTCTCACCGAGTACCCGCTGACCACATTTCGTCTCGCCGGATACCGTTTTCCTGTCGGCGGCGGTGGGTATTTGCGTCTCCTTCCGACATGGTACACATCAATGGGTATCAGACGGGCTCATCGTGATGATGTACCGATCATCACCTACATCCATCCTTGGGAAATCGATCCTGAGCAACCTCGCCTGCCTATCCGGTTTCCCTCTACTCTGCGCCACTATTTAAATTTGTCGCGAACCTATGACCGTCTGGCCAGGATGTTGCGCCAGCAAACATTTACGAGTTTTCGAGAAAGTCATTTAGCTGAGAAAGCCGAGGAGGTTGACCTGAATGCCTGTCGAAACCAAAACTGACGAGTCTCGCCAAATTTCCGATTACTGGAATGCTATCGCACCCGAGTTTGACGCCATTTATACAGGCAAGAAGAATTTTGTATCGCGCGGCTTGGATCACATTCTCCGCAAAGACATGTATCAGCGTTTCGAGTGGGTAATGCGCAAAGCTGATGAACTCCGCCCGGCCACGGTCTGTGACATTGGCTGCGGTTCTGGTCGTTTCGTCAGTTCCCTGGCGAAACGCGGCGCTCGAGTTACGGGCGTGGACTTCGCTCCTCAGATGCTCACTCTGGCCCGCCAGTTGACCGAAAGGGAAGGCGTTGGCCCCCGCTGCGACTTCGTACTCAGCGACGTGCTGGACTGGAAAACCGATAAGACTTTCGATATGGTCATAGCAATCGGGTTCTGGGACTACGTGGGTGATCCTCTGTCGCGGCTGCAGGTTATCCGCAAGCTGGCAACCCGCACGTTCCTCTCCGCGTGGCCGAGGACTGGTACGCTGCGCATGGCAGTCCGCAAGGTGCGATTGAAGGCCGCGGGCTGCCCTGTTTACTTCTGGGAGCACCAGCAGGTGGAAAACTACCTGCAACGGGCGGGATTCCGCGTGGAATCCGTTGAAATTCTAGGCCAGCTCTACTGTTTTCAGGCAAAATCCGTCTAATTCACTTTGATGAAGACTCTGTTCTGGATCTCGGCCGGCTTTGTCGTGTACGTGTATTTTGGCTACCCCATTTTGCTCTGGGTGCTGCGACTCTTCGCTCGTCATCCTTCGATAAAAGAGCAGGCCGAGCCCTCAGTTGCTCTTCTCGTTGCCGCGCACAATGAAGCGGATGTGATCGCCTCCAAACTCAGGAATGCTCTTGCCCTCGACTATCCAGCGGAGAAGTTACAGATCGTGGTCGCTTCCGATGGATCCCAAGACAACACGGCGGAGATCGTGCGGTCCATTGCACAGGGAGAAGGGGTGGGGCGCATTCAACTGCTCGAGTTCATGGAGAACCGCGGCAAGGTGATAACTCTCAATGATGCTGTTGGCAAGCTGACCAGTGAGATTGTCGCCTTCTCTGATGCATCGAGCATGTTGGCGCCGGACTCCGTGCGCCGCCTGACCGAACACTTCGCCGACACGAGAGTCGGGGCCGTGAGCGGGGTTTATCGTCTTCTTAAGCAGGATCAAGCCAAGCTTGGCGGGCAGGAAGATTTCTACTGGAAGTATGAAACCTTTCTAAAGATCCAGGAGGCCCGTCTCGGAGCCTTCACCGGCGCACACGGCTCATTGTATGCCATACGGCGAGAACTCTATCCATTTCCCCGAGCCAACACGATCAATGACGACTTCGTTATCCCCATGCGCATTCGGCAACGAGGTTATCGCATTGATTACGAACCGGCGGCGGTCGCTTACGAGGAAGCTCAGGAAATGGAGGGCTTCTCGCGGCGTGTCCGCATCACGGCCGGAAATATCGATCAACTTCGCGAGATCCCAGGGATGCTCTGGCCGCCGCAGCTTATGAGCCTTTTTTGCCTGCTCTCGCACAAAGCCGCGCGCCTGCTCGTACCCGTCTCTATGCTGCTGGTGCTCGTCCTGAATTGCTTGCTCTGGAAGGATTGGCTCTATCGATGGCTTCTCGCCGGTCAAGTGATTTTCTACGGATTCGCCGCGCTGGGTGCCCTGGTTGCGCTGCGGCCAAGATCCCTGCGGCTACCCTATTACTTCTGCATGATCAACTTCGCCTTCTTTGCCTGGATCTATTTTGCACTACGCCTGCGACGTCTGGTTCCTTCCCGCATCGCTCTGGATCGCATCGGAAAGACACCCACTGCAAGCTAAGACGCAGCGACGTTCCTGACGCACAAACGGAAATCTTTCACGCCGATGATAAACTGAATATCTCGACGAAATACTTAAGACCGGGCTTGGCTTTCCGTGGATCCTGTCTGCCGAAGGATATTCGTGTTATCAATTATCAGAGCCAAGGAGCTGAGCCTAAAGTTGGCCTTATTCGAATCGCTGATGCTGAGCAATGAAGAGCACCTGAAGCGCTCGGTAGAGGTTGTGCTCGATACCGGAAAGCGAGACGTTTCCCCCCTAGGTCTCAGCTTCAAAACGGCGACCGACGATCTGCGCGAGAGTCTGCAGGTTGACCTCGTTAAGCATCTGCTCGGAGAGGGACGAAAACTCAAAATCTGGGACGATAATGTCTTCGTTCGCCGTCTGATCGGCCCCAATCGTGAGTACATCGAAAAGGAGATCCCTCATATCGGGTTGCGACTTGAGACCGACCTGCCTGAGGCTCTGAAAGACGCAGAGGTGGTCGTGGTTGGGACACGGGGACTTCCATCCGAAGTTCTGCAGAAACGCCTTCGCCCGGACCAGACGCTTGTCGATCTGGTAAGTCTAGAAAAAAACCAACGTCCCTGGGCAGCTCAGTACGCGGGTATCTGCTGGTAAGAGCGTGCGAATCCTCTGGGTCAAATCGGGGAAAATGCTGCCGGTCGACACCGGTGGCAAGATTCGTTCCTACAACATTCTGCGTCAACTGATCCGGGCGCACGAAGTCACTTTCCTTTCCTCCTATAGCGGGGACCCTGACCCGGCGTACGAAGCCGATATCGCGAGAGAACTTCCGGGAGCTCGGACCATCCGCACCGTCTCACCTCAACCAGGCACACTGGGCCAATACCTAGGTTATTTCGGTGGAATATTCCGAGCGGCACCTTTCGCCGTGAGCAGCTTCGCGGATACTGCGGTGCGGCAACAGGTTACAATGTGGCTCAATGAAAAGCGCTTCGATGTCGCCGTATGTGACTTCCTAATGCCGACAATCAACTTCCCGCTAGCGCTCGCCACGCCCACGGTACTTTTCCAGCACAATGTCGAGTCTTCGTTGTGGAAGCGCCGCGCCTCCACCGAGTCCAACCCGGTGCGGCGAATTGCATACAAGCTCGAGGCTGTCAAGATGGACCGCTACGAACAGCGTGAAGTATGCCGCTTCCATTCGATCATCGCTGTCTCCGAACATGACCGCAGACAAATGCTGGAGATGGGCGCTTCAGACATCACCGTTGTGCCTACCGGCGTGGACACGCAGAAATATCAGATCTCACCGCCTGCGACCGACAATCCGCCTCGCTTCGTTTTCACCGGTTCGATGGATTGGGAACCGAACATCGATGCCGTCAACTATTTTTGCCGAGCGATTCTTCCGGCGGTGCGCCAGGAACTGCCTGACTCGTTATTCCAAATCGTAGGGCGGAACCCTCCCGCAAGGGTGAAGCGTCTCGCTTGCGACTACGTTCAAGTGACGGGAACAGTGGCATCGGTCTCAGATTACCTCCGTGATGCCACAGTCGTAGTGGTTCCCCTACGCGCCGGAGCAGGTACTCGTCTCAAGATTTTCGAGGCGATGGCGATGGGAAAGGCCGTGATCTCAACCTCCATCGGGGCTGAAGGACTTGATGTGCACGACGGAAGCGACATCATCCTGGCCGATGAACCGATAGCATTTGCCAATGCCATTGTCCGGCTGACACGTGACGCGGCTCTGCGAAGGCAGTACGAACTCGCCGCTGCAAAGTCGGCATCCCGGTATGATTGGTCGAATATCACGGGAGTTTTCGTGGACGCGCTGCAGCGGATGTGCGCGAAAGCTTAAGCCACCGTTCCGAACGTGCCTCAACGGGTAACTGGCACCGCGGCAGGAAATCGAATCTCATCTTCCGGTCCGGTCATAGCTTAGATGTTGCAATCTGATTTCGCGCAGCTTATGAATGTGGTGTCTGCTTAATGGTCGTTCCTTACCCAGCAAGTGCGTGACCAAAGAAATCTTAGCAAAGTGTTCGACCGTCTCCATATTCATATAAGCGCTAAGTAAGTCTATCCCACAGGTGACAACGCCATGGTTTGCCATAAGGATGGCATCGTGGTCAGCAACCAGCGGCGCCAGCGTCTCCGCAAGCTCAGGAGTGCCTGGAGTCGCATAATTTGCAAGCGGCACCGAGCCCAACGTCATAACAATTTCAGAACACAACGCGCGGTCAAGTGGAATCCCGGCCACCGCATAGCCTGTGGCGGTGGGCGGATGCGCGTGCACCACCGCCCCGACGTCGCGACGACCATGGTAAATGAACAGATGCATCGCAAGCTCACTGGATGGCTCGCGCCAGCCCTTCACCTTCTTTCCGTGGCGATCCACGATCACCAGGTCCTCAGGCGCCATCAATCCTTTGCTCATCAGAGTCGGAGTACAAAGGATATTTCCGTCGCTCAGACGCACCGACAAATTGCCATCGGTCGCAGCAACCAGGCCGTTCCGATGAAGCAGTCTGCCAAAGTGGACGATTTCGTCTCGGTGATGTTGTTCGGTCTTCACATCGTGGAGCGGCAGTACCGAATATCTCATAACTCTCTTCGCTCGATCCGTTCCACATCTCTAATTAGAAATCTGGAATATGTAGGCTGAGCCATGTCCCGTTCCTGGGTGGGGACTTACTTCAACTGCTCCAACGACCACAATGCCGCTCGTAATAGCCACGGAAAAACCAAAATCGTCATACGGTGCCCCAGAAACCTTAGTTAGCTTTGCGGTTTGGGTTGTATTTACCCAACCGGTCAGCGGCTTCACGAACACGTAAGCAGCGCCCTGACGTGTATTGCCTCTGATGGTAGCGTTAGGTGCCCCGAGCACCACGGTGTTGCCTACGACAGACGCAGAAAAGCCGAGTTGGTCACCCACCGCTCCGTCCGAAGCCTTCAATACCGCTGTCTGGGCTGTGTCAATCCAGCCGTTTGGCGGCTTCACGAAAACAAAGGCCTCCCCCTGCTGTTTATGGCTCCCTACCGTGGCGGAACGGATCCCAGCGACCACGGTGTTGCCATTGATAGCCACCGAGGCTACAGGGTAGGGAACAGAGAAAGAGGGCGCGAGCTTGGCAGTTTGGACCATGTCTTTCCAGCCAGTCGATGGCCTGACGTAAACAAATGACGTGCCTGACCGGATTTGTCCGGCGACGACAACGTTACCGCTGATAGAAACGCCCCCCCACCCGAGACCTGTTGCTTTGCTTACGGCAGTGGTGGTCAGCTCGGCAGTCTGGGTCATATCTCTCCAGCCACTCTCCGGTTTTACGAACACATACGCCGCTCCTGGCAACGAATAGGGTGTTTTGGTCGGCGCACCGACCACCACTGTGTTGGCGGTCATAGACACACTGTAGCCAAAAAAGTCCCCCGCGAACCGATCCGACGGGGTGAGCTTGGCAGTCTCGGTCATATCTGTCCACCCACTCTCCGGTTTCACAAACACATATACTGCGCCCGGCGAGAAAGGGGACTCTCCCGGCGGGCCGATGGCATGCGGTGCTCCAGCCACCACCGTGTTACCGCTGATGGCGACGGAGTTACCCAGGTCGTCATTGACTTTCGGGTCCGAAGCCTGGAGCTTCGCCACCTGCGTCCCACTTACCCAGCCGTTGGATGGCTTCACGAACACATATACCGCCCCCGCGTCGTCCCCGACTCGCTCGTTTCCAATGGTGGCGTCTTGTGCACCGACCACTACAGTATTACCGCTAGCGGCGACGGAATAACCAAATTCATCGTAGAATTTCCCGTCTGAGGCGGTCAGCTTGGCCAGTTGTATCCAAGGATCAATCACGATCGGATAACGAGCTCCCGCTTCTGAGACTCTGACCAGCAATTGTTCACCCTGAAACTCAATCCAGGCTCGCAGCGGCACTCCGGCACTATCGAACGCGGTCAATCCGCTGTAGCGGAGCTTTGGCGTTTGATCGTAATCGATCAGCGTCAAGCCTGTCCTACTCCGGTCTACTGCAGCAGCCGTACCTCCCGACATCACCAACGCTATTGTCAATGGCTGATTGCTGCGTCTTGCTGGTGGCTCATATACGGTAACGCCCTGCTCCAGGCCCAGTGGTCCGTTCGCATACCATTCACTTAACCACTTATGCTTATACTCTATCCGGTTGAGCCGCTCTTCTGGAACGGCCTCGTCAATTGCTTTCAGATCGTTGCCAAACCCAACAGCGCGTAACGCCAGTCTCCAGGTCGTACACCCTGCGTGTATGGCAACGCCCTTCGAGTCAAAATCTGCGACCAACTGGTGCCGCGGATTCTCCACGCGGAACCCCACTCCCGATGCGTGTGCCCGGTAACCGCGAGTATCGCGTCCTATCGTCTCAGAAATCACAGACTGGGCCGCCTCATCCAGACTCCCTAGATCCGTCGAGGCGAGCCGTCGATCACTTCTGCCCTTGCCGGTGGAAACAGCTGATACCAGGCAGCCTGGAGCTTGCGCTTGTGCAAGGAGTGCGATGACACTTAACAATCCCGCGAGACTGACCACTAAACGATTTCTCATTTTCCCCTCCCTCGACTTTACAGGAGAATGGTTTCTATTTTTGCATCCCGCAATCCTTCCGTATCCTCAAGAGACCTCCACCCACATTTGAGACTGAAGGGGGCTGCGACTCAATATAAATGCTCGCGCTTCGCGTCACGCCCAAGCTCTAGTTGGTTTGACTCTGAACTCTCCAATAGGTACACGACATTCGTTTTAGACCCTCTTACACTCCACCGCTGGCGATATGTATCCCACAGAAGGTGGAACACACCTATTCCGGGACATAGCTGGCGTGTTGTTGTCTCTGGTTCTAGGGCTTCCTCGGAAACAACAACTCTTCCTCCCTTTGCGAGCTCATCATCAATTACAGATTGCACTCGTCGAACCGACGCCAGCCCTACATCACCAGTTTCACAAAGGTCTGTCAGGCTGAGAATACGGCCCCGACCGTAATCGCGCAGATACGACCCGTACTTCCATTCGGTTCCGATGACAATAAGATCGTTTGGTCGACTAAGTTCGACCAGCGGCTTGACCCGAAAACGGTAGTAATCGTTAGCTTCATCACGAGTAAATCTGATGGAGCCCATATAGTTCACCCAAAACATAAGAACCAGCGCTCCGGCCAAAATGACCTTAGGCCACTTGCTCCTCTCTTCGGGGTTGACTTTTGCCTTAAGCAAGAATATTTCAAACACCAGCCAGAAACATACTGTCGCGACAATCCAGAACTTAGGATTGATAGATGTGTAAAAGAAGCTAAACATTGCATAGGTAGCAAACCAGACACCCAGAAGACAAACGACCTCTCGTTGTCTAGATGACAGTAGCCGCCAATAGCGCAGGCGCCTGGACAGAGTTACCACCACGAGCAACAGGCCGGCTGCGACTAACGCAATCAGGAGATACGCATCCTCAGTTCTAAGATTTCGGACCAGGAAGGCTTTGTCAGCGAGGTAATGATCACGAAGCAGTCTATCTATCGAGAATCGAACACCCGGGAGCGCAAATAGGAAGTGGGAACCCACGAACGCTTGACCGAAGCCGATGGCGGCTTTGGTCACAGACGAGAGCGCCAAGGGAGACCAGTAACGCGGGTTATGAGCGTATAGAGTTAACCACGACCACATGCCAGTAACTGAAGTTATCTTTATGACTCGTAAGATTACCCAGGCATAGGGAACTGCGGCTGTGGGGACAGCCACCAATAAATAACTCGCCAACGATTGTGCCAAACTGCCACCACGGCGGCGATAGTTGAACCAAGCACAGATAAATACAACCGTCGCAAACAGAACGGACATTTCGGCAAAAACTACTGCTATGCCGTTGAGGAATCCGACCAACGCGAATGTTCTTGCGTCTAGATGCTCACTGGTCAGCAAGCTAAAGGACAGGAGGAGAAGAAAGAGTGGGATGATATACACTTCAACGCACCCGCTGTAATACCAAAACGCCCAGGAGAAGGCAGGCAGAGCTGTTCCCAGTAGAGCGGTCATCGAATCACATCCGAGGCGGCGGCGGAGGAAGCTATAAAAGACGCATAAGCACAGAGCACCGAAGATCGCATTCAGTCGCGCCACCAAAATGGCGGTGTCTGTGTGAACGCCTACAAGTCTCCACATCGAGACCCACGACCGGGCAAACCGGTTGAAGAGGAGATGGTGAGGGTGAAAGAGACTCTTTCCCGACTCGATTTGATTAATGTAAGAGATACTATCGGTGGCGGCGGACGGGACCCGAGAGAGGGTAAGCATGTAGAAAAAGAGATAGATACTAAAAGGTAGCACTAACTCGCGCCAGGTTAGCGGCCGGATTTTAGCTGCGGCTTCCATCGCGTTTCATTGAGTAACGGAATCCTGGGTCATTTAATCCCGAGTGCTCCGGCCCTCTCATGCTTGCTCTGCCTGACCGCTCGTCGCGCACCAATGCGTTTCAGACTGTGCCATGCGCGGAACCACCAGAGGCGCACCAGGAGCAAGCACGCTTCGAAACCAATTGCAGCACTCATCTTGGACTGGCCCTCGAAGCGGTCAACGAAGACGATAGGAATCTCGGCCACACGATATCCCTTCGACCAAAGTCGATGGGTGAATTCGATCTGAAACCCATAGCCGTTAGACTGAATGTGGCTCAGGTCAGCGTCTTGAAGCACCTTGCTGCGAAAACATTTGTAACCGCTGGTTGCATCCGTCACCGGCAATCCCGTCACCCGCCGCGCGAGAGAGCAGCCAAAATAGCTGAGCAACAGCCTCCAAAGCGGCCAGTTCACAATGCTCACTCCGTTCAGGTAACGCGAGCCCACAACCAAGTCGAACTCTGAGGCCTTCTCAAAGAACTGCGGAAGATAGCGGGGGTCGTGGCTCAGATCCCCGTCCATCTGCACGACTAAGTCGTAGTCCCTCGTTTGTGCAAACCGAAAACCTTCCACATAGGCCGTGCCGAGCCCTAGCTTTCCGGGGCGTCGCAGCAAGTGGATTCGAGGATCGGTTTCGGCCAGGCTAGCGACCACGTCGGCCGAACCATCAGGCGAAGCGTCGTCGATGACAAGAACTTCGACGAGGCGATCCCTGTTTCCGTGACTAAGAACCCCGGGAATGAGAGTCACCACGTTATGAGCTTCGTTGTATGTCGGAACGATGACCAGTACTTTCATGGAGAATACCACCTCGAGAACCGCCCTCCCGCTGCTCATCGCCTCGCTGAAGGCCGTGCCAGACTGAAGAGAGCCAGCAGAAGAAGAACCTCCAACCTCCACTCAGCATCGCAGCAGTTGCAACCAGATGAATTCCCAAATACGCGAATATGCTCAGAGGGCCGTATATCCAGCGCCGCTGTGCCATCGCCCTGTAAAGGGGGACGCTCACCAGGGTGAAGCCGCCTATCGCCAACACCCAGGGCACTCCCCACAGAGGATGAACCCAAACAGCAAGGGGACCCAACCCCAACGTTGCCCATGCGCAGACCAAAGTGGCCCAGTGCTTTCGGCGGGTCCAGCCTTGATTGTCAAAGGTTATGGTGTGGTGGGAAAGGAGAAGAAACGCCAAATCCCGGCTCTTGCGAAAGTAAGCCTGGGCTAGCCGAGAGAGCGTGTAGTGAACGGCATGGTCGACCCGGGCAGTTCTGAGGTGATATGAGAGCAGGCCATGAGCCGCGAGCCGCCATCCCAGTTCCATGTCCTCAAAGGTGGCGCTGGTAAAACTCGTATCGAAACCGCCCATTCTAAGGAACAGGTCTTTCCTTATCGACGCGCAGTAAGAGTAGAAGACTGGGGTTTGCTCCCCTGTATCCCGAAGGCTAAGACAAGACAACGCATGATACAGCAGCGTAGCGAAATTGCGAGTCACGGGCTCGGGGTCATAGGTCGCAAAAGCCGCGGGCCAAGCATCCAGTGCATTCAGCAACAGACTTAAGGTGTCTGGACGGACGAATACATCAGCATCGACAAAAATCAGCTTGGGGCCGCTGGCGACTTGGGCGCCCCTGTTTCGAGCTGCTGCCGGACCCGCCCCCTGTCCAGCGCAGATCACCTTGCAAGAAAAACTCGAAGCGATTGCCGCCGTCGAGTCGCTGGAGCCGTCATCGACGACAATCACCTCAAGCTCGCCCACACCTCGGCTGGCAAAGATGGCTTGGAGAGTGCGCCTTAAGGTCCGCTCCCCATTACGGACCGGTACAATCACGCTGGCTTGCGGACCAGCATCCCAAGTCTCCGTTTGTGGGCTACCTGGTGACATCCGCAGCTCCTGTTATGGCAGGGGTGTGTCTGGTGCGGGAACTTAGAATGCGGAGCAGTGTCTTGATCGGGGAACTCATCATAGAGGGAAAGCTCTCACAATTTGTCCAGCACTCGTGGCAGGTGGAGCACGCTTTCTGCACGGAGCGGGCCTGTGGTGTGCGCAACAAGCCCAGGAGGTTGTATCCACTCTGTTGGACCTTACCCATAGAGTTATCCAAGAAGAGGCACCCTGACACCACTCCTGTGGGACCAATCGTAATTGTCGAAGAGCCGGCGGTGCAGGGCACTGGGGAGGATCGTCCTTGTACGAAATGTCTCATTAAGCGCATGTGAGACCACTGCAGCAGATCCCTTGGACGGCGTATAGCAAAACGCGGAATTAACTCATCAAGGACGGGCGAAAGAAACGAGCCGTCCACAGTGACGTCGTGGCCCTCGCCGTAGTTCCAGTAGAGCTCCGCCTCCTGGGCAAAAGTCAGGATATGGTCGTCCGCGTGCTGGGAGCAGTAGTCCAGAAGCGCAGGGAGGTGCCTCAAATTGTGGCGGCTCACCGTCGACTGAAAGGCCAGCCGCAGATTGGGGAGAACTTGCTTTAGTTTTCCTAGTCGGCTGCAGCATTCCTCAATGCTCAAAAAATTTCCCGGAACCCCTCGAATGTCGTCGTGTAATTTGCCCACTCCATCGAGACTGAAGACTGCGACCACATTGGCGCCCGAGCAGTGTGAAGCGATGCTCTCAAAATCCTTCACGGCTGGATTGGGCAGAATGCCGTTTGTGTTGACCGTGATCAGAGAAAGATGAGGGCAGGCATCGTAGATGTCGTTGACGGTCTCCGCCATATGAAGCTTCAGAGTGGGTTCGCCTCCGGTCACAGTGAGCCACAGCAGGTGTTTGCCCAGCGAGGCGATGATGCGACTCACCTCGGCTCGCTGGATCTCGTCCTTTTGTGAACCGCCGTTCGCGGGATAGATCTGCCAGATGTTGCAGGTCTGGCATCGGCTATTGCAATAGTAGGTGGTGTTCCAAAGGACTTTGTACGGGATGCCTGGTAGACCCAACTTCCGCCGTACCTTGTTACCAACCAGGCGCCGAGCGAGATAAAAATAGAAGCCGGACTTCACTCTTTTGTTCTCCTGGTCACGGAGCGAATACGCCCGATTGCAGCTAAGGTGACAGTACGCGCTACTCGGCGCTACGACCCACCTTCCCGTACTGGAGGAGGTAAGACCCCTGTCCGGGGTGGTTCGGGCTGTGGGGATGCCTTGAGTTTCGAACGGGCCCATCTTAGCTTGGCCACTTCACCCACCAACTGAGGGTATAGACGCGGATTGAACAGGATATTGGTGCTCATAAAGCACTCGTGGGTGCAAAAACACTTGTTCTCAATGATGTCTTTCGAAATCGCTCGTGCCCTTGGACTGAGCCAAAGCCGCTTGAAATCACAATCAAAGTCTCGTATGTTTCCGAGCTTATCGTCGCGGAGCTCGCAAGCCATCACGTCTCCGTTACTCTTTATCACACCTATCAGATTGGCAGCGTAGCAGGGGATCTGAAACCGATTTTCCTGAAGTACTTTCAGCTGTATTTGCCGGCCCACTAACTCACGCGCAGTGATCAAATCGCTCATTGGATACACAGCCTGTCCATAGTAAGCACCCTCTTTGATGCCACGCTCCAGCTTTGTGATGAACTCCTCAACCGTTCCAAGGTTAACCTCCTTCTCAAGGGGGTCACGTGGCTTGCCGCGTACTATGCGCACCAGGATGTTGTAAGTTTTTAACTCTCGGACAAAGTAGTCGTACATCTCGTGCAGTTTGTCTTGGTTATATCTTTGGATGGTCAGTTCCACACAAACTTTGAAATTGGCGTGGTGTTTTTCCACGTCTTTAAGGCGCCAGTAGGTTTCGGTACACTTTTGAAACAGGCCTTCCTGGTTTCGGATTGTGTCATGATCGGAACCGATACCGTCGATCGAAATGTCTAGACCGAACCGGAGGTCGGGACAGCGGGATAGGATCTCTTCCACCCCTGCCACAACTCGATCGGTGAGTGAGCCATTGGTAGGCATGCCCACGTTTCGCAAGTGGCAGTTCTTGTAGTAAAGCTCAATAATTTGCGGTAAATCATGACGAAGGAATGGCTCACCACCGGTAGGAAGCAAAAAAAGCAATTCTCCCATGCTGCGAGTCATGCGGTCGATCTCGTCAAGGCGGAGTTCGTGAGGCTTTCGCCTGGGGCCCTCCTCATAGAAGAAGTCGAAGCAATGACTGCAACGCAGATTGCAGACCTCGGTAACGAAATGAATGAGGTAGACGGGCATTGCATTCTTCTTGGCGAATATCTTCTTCGCGTGGCGGAGCATCTCAAATTCGTTCCGAACATTCATAGGCCGACCGGAAGTTGGTGAGCGAAGCGATGGTACGTTAGCCGCGCTTGCCTCCAAAAATTGGAAGACACTACGCAACCAAGGAAGTGTTGGCAAACTTTAGCAGGCCGGTCGGAACCGTGCCACCTGTCAGTACTGACAGGGTGCCACAGCAAGTCGAATTCTGCAAGAAGCTTCCGCAGAAGCTTCAGCAACAGGGAGCAAAAAGGGTCCGACCACGAGCTACTGTAGAGGGCTCCATCCTGGCAAAGTTGGACAAGTGCACAAGTGAGCACCCTGGTGAACACCTTATTAAGCAAAGCGGCGACTGTTGTACAAAGTTCTGCCTAGATCTGTTTATACCGAGTCGAAATTTCGGAGATTGGAACTTGCAACTGAAAAACACGCCAACACATGCGGGCGTGATCCCATCGCGGTTGTCCGCCGAGCGGACAACCTGCGCCGGAGAAATAGCACTCTGCATGTACTCTTGATCTTTCGATCGTCTTTGCGGCATTGCAGAAGATCGTCAATAAGCTTATTTATTTCCGTCAGATAAACTGAGAGATCCGGATTGTATTAATTTCAGCGCAGCGGATAAGGATTTGAATAATTGCCTTCCATTCCACAGGCGCCAATTTTCATTTACCACAAGGCTACGCAGACTCACCGGATGAATGGCTGCGTTCTCAGGTGCGGTTAAGCTGGCTGCGGATTCTGGACTGGGGCCGCGATCTTTGGCAGTTCTACCCGGAAGGTAGCACCCTCTCCAGGGCGGCTTTCGACTGTGATCGAGCCGCGGTGTTGGGTCACGATCCATTGGGCGATGGAGAGACCGAGGCCGGTGCCACCCAAGGCGCGGCTTCGCGCTTTGTCGACACGGTAGAAGCGTTCAAAGATTTTGCTCTGATCTTCCTGGGCGATGCCGACACCCGAATCCTGCACGGTAATGACGGCGCTGTCAGCTTTCTGCTCGAGCGACAGGCGCACCGAACCCGGGGGTGGTGTGTATTTGAAGGCGTTGTCGAGGAGGATGTCCGCCAACCGGCGCAGCATGGTTTCGTCGCCCATTACAAACGCGTCGGAATTGTCGATGGCGGCGGAAAACTCCAGCTCGCGGATGGCGGCTACCTGTTTCCAGCCATCCACGACGCTGACCAGCGTGTGGCCCAAATCCACAGGTTCCATATGCAGCGCTTCACGGCCGGAGTCGGCACGAGCCAGAGCCAGCAGTTCTTCGATGAGGACGGTGGTTCGTTCGGCTTCGAGCAGGATGTGGCGCATCGATTCCTGGTATTCGGCTTCTCCGCGCGAGCGGCGCAGAGCGAGCTCCGCTTCGGTGCGGATGAGAGAGACCGGCGTTCGCAATTCGTGCGAGGCATCGGCGGTGAATTGAGTTACGCGCAAAAATGCGGTTTCGATGCGGTCGAGCATCTCGTTCAACGTGTCGGCGAGGCGCTGCAGTTCGTCCCCGGTGTTCAGCTTTTGCAGGCGGCTATGGAGATTGGCGCCGCCGATCTCGCGCGCTGTTTCGACCAATGCATCCACTGGACCGAGCGCTCTGCGGCTCATCCAATAGCCAACGACCGCTGCCACCAGAAGGAGAGCCGGAGCGAACATCAGCAGCGAGGAGCGGAACAGGTGCAGAGTCTCGACGGCATCGTCGGCGGGAACACCCATTTCGACCGTGTAAGTGCGGCCGTTCACACTGAGCTTTTCATAAGCGAAGCGGAAGCGGCGGCCTTCCACCCTGCGGCCGCGGAAGATGGGGCGCTTGATTTGACCTGGTGGCATCAAGACCGCCGAATGTTGCTCAAAGAACGGAGAACGATAAATCAGATCTCCAGTGTCCAGATGAATTTGCAGATAGTCTCCGGAATGCTCGATGGCGTAAGTTTCCTTCACTTCTTCCTGCAGCTTGGCGACCGTGGCGTCTGGTTTTTGGGAGGCGAGAAAGTTCTTCAGGTCTTCGATTTGGTCTTCCAGGCCGTCGTCGACAATGTCGTACAGGTTGTGGCGCAGGATGAACCACATACTCGCGCCAAAGACGATCTCTCCCATGGCGAAGATCGCCAGGTACCAGAGCATGAGACGCACGCCAATGGAGAGTCTTTTCATGCCTGGCTCTCCGGGCGAATCATGTAGCCAATGCCGCGCACTGTGTGTATCAGCTTCGGTCGGCCCGGGGGATCGATTTTGTTGCGCAGCAGGTGCATGAAGGCGTCGAGGGTGTTCTCTTCAATGTCGCGGTCGAATCCCCAGACCGATTCGATCAGCGAACGACGGGATACGACCTTGCCGGCGCGGTACATGAGGCGCTCGAGCAGATTGTATTCCGTGCGCGTGAGCGACAGGCGCTCTTCTCCGCGCAGCACTTCCCTGCTCGCTGGATCAAGAACGAGGTCTGCTACCCGCAGATGCGTGTCTTGGCCGACTAGCGCCCGGCGCTTGACAGCACGCAAGCGCGCAACCAGCTCATCAAAGGAAAACGGTTTGGTCATGTAATCGTCAGCACCGAGGTCGAGGCCGCGAACGATATCGGGGACGGAAT
>Ga0123355_10005136_pt1 | contig 19101 bp, 8 predicted proteins | sample TergutEmb28metaG_3_FD_89872 | JGI IMG/M metagenome (GOLD analysis project Ga0123355, IMG submission 89872) | Embiratermes neotenicus P1 segment gut microbial communities from Petit-Saut dam, French Guiana - Emb289 P1 | ecosystem: Host-associated > Arthropoda: Insects > Digestive system > Gut ... | reverse complement strand
TTTTTTTTTTTTTTTTTTTTTTTTTTTTTTTTTTTATTTTTTTTTTTTTTTTTTTTTATTAATTTTTTTTTTTTTTTTTTGTAACATATCTTCAAGTAAGTTTCAATGACTAGTTTCACTGATTCAGTGGTTCATTAGTTGTCAAATGAAACACACAGATTTAATACTAGCCCTGTGTTTATGATGTATGTTAACACTTGCATACATTCTCAAGACCCATTATTATACAACATGCCATAATTGTATAATTGTACATTAATTGTCACTGGCATTGCATCTGTCTCACAAGTTTGCGTGGCCATCATGTTTGTAGTATTAAGATTACAACAGTGGAGTGACATCCTATATTGATACTAGACTTTATAAAAATCTGTCAACCTCAAGGCTGATCCCAAAGGCTGCCTGGTCTAAGGCATAGGTGTGCAGCCACTCACTTGTTAGTATTGCAGGTTTGAATCCTGCAGCAGCGTGGTTGTCTATCTCTTTTGAGTGTTGTCTGTTGTCAGGTAACAGACTGATCCCTCATCCAGAGCAGTTATGTTTGGTCTACGTGTATGTCACTGAGTGTGATCAAGTACAACAATCACCTTCCATTTTAGGTAGAAGGGACCAGACCATTATCAACCAACTATTCAGAAATTTATAGGAGGGAAAGATACTGTAATGGGCACATACACATGATGATGCCATAAGCTATATTTGTTTTATAAAATAATAAGAGATGTTAAAATGTGATCCACTGTGATCCCTGTGTAATGTTTTAACAGTACATCTTCAGCTGGAGACACAGAAACTGCAGAGGCTGGCTTGGTGCCAACTACAGACATCAAGTCTAGTGTTGATGCTGCAGAAGAGGAGCAGCCTCTTAAAGACAAGGACATTACAACCAGCGAGACCAACTCTACACCTGTCAGACCCTTTGCTGATGTTAAGGGTAATATATCAGTGCTCAGTCTTTTCCTCACCTGAAACTCCCTTACTGAGAGAATGGATGTCATACATGTTACAGAATAATATGTTACACAATTTCACTTACATATTTGAATAAAAAACAGCCTTGGATAACTAGAGTGAAGTAAAAAAATGTGTGCCCTTTCATTAAAGAAGTCATGGTATTAGGAATTCTCGCTGTTCGACCTGCCCTCCATTGGTTAGTTGGTAGGTTTGGTAGGCGTGGCAAGTAGCATAAATACGCTTGTTTAGGTGCTGTGATGGGAAATGGCGCATGGTTTGGAGTTGTGAACAGAGACTGGAGTTTGTAGCGAGAGAAGGACAGGAAGGAGAGAGAGAGCGTTACTGTGATGTGTAACGGTGAGTAGGAAAGTAGCTATGTGGGTGCTCCCACATCACCCCCCCACGTGGAGAAGTGAGGTTAGGTGGTGTACTGGGAAGTGCTTACGATCGGTGTGCTGGAACGTTGTGTTGCTGGTGTCGTGCTGGATCCGTGCGGTGGCCAAATGGTCAGGAGCGATGTGTCGGCAGCCGGCTACTGGCATTTGGGTGCCTGGGTAGTCGGTCGGAGAATATGCGCAGATTGATCCGGTGAAACTGCCGGCGAGTGAGTCTGTCCTTGGCAGCTGGTTGTCCGGAGTTGCGCAGAGGTCCGGCGAGGCTGCAGGCAAGTGAGTCCGTCCTGTGCAGCCTATTATCCAGAGAGGCGTGGTGATCCGGTGAGGCTGTAGATGAGTGAGTCCGTCTGGGCAGCCTATTATCCGGAGAGGCACGGAGAAGTCCGGTGTTGCTGCAGGCGAGTGAGTCCGCCCTGTGCAGCTGGTTGTCCGGAGAAGCACCGTGGGTTGCTTTTGCTCCTGTTGATGATGGACCGATGGAGGGTGACGTTGTGCTGCATGTTGTGGAGGATCCCATTGCTTTGTTGTGCTGAGTAATGTCATGTGCATCGTTGGGGGTCACCAATTATAAGGAGGTCTGTTCAAATCACGTCGGCGGCTGCGACTGGTTCTGATGAGCGGTGGTGTGCCCAGTCCACGAGGCATCGTGGCCGGGCAGTCGGGCGTTGATCACTGTCTTGATGCTGCAGTCTTTCTTGTTTAGGTGCTGTGATGGGAAACGGCTCTTGGTTTGGATGTTGTGAGCAGAGACTGGAGTTTGTAGCGAGAGAAGGACAGGAAGGAGAGAGAGAGCGTTACTGTGATGTGTAATGGCGAGTAGGAAAGTAGCTATGTGGGTGCTCCCACAGATGTGTTGTGTTCAAAATTGAAGCTGGGTGTCCATACTTAAATTTATACAAATATAGTTTTTGTGTATAGCTCTTAGTTATAAATCTCTCTTTATACAAAGCCTGAAGTACAGTTGTCACATTTCTCAAAACATGGGATGTCTTACATAAGAACAATATATGACCCAGATGTGTAATTTATATCCTGTGTGATAAACCAGTTACTTTCCCCTGAAGTTTTTATGAGGCATGAATTTTAAAAATACAAAAATAATTTTTAATTCTGTGAAATGTGATTTCACTAATGTGATTAGCTTTGTAATAAAAGATTGGTGTTGCAATAAGTGAACGTGGAAGCCAGCATGGTCACAAAATAGTACAGAGTACATTCATCCACATGCACACAGAATGTTCCAAAAGTGAGTGTTTCTTTCAAAAGTGTACCGTAAATAATAACATCTGTCAAAATATCTCCTGCAGATTTTCCTACTTAGATTACATGTATCTCATATCGTTGCAGTGAAGAGGATTTTGGTAGGATTGGTAAAAATTTTGACCTCAAAATGTTCCCTACAGTATGCCATTAGATGGAACACATTAATTTTTGGAAAACTGTGTGTATGTGTCTATGAACAACTTTTATTATTTCATTTCATTTATTTCACATTCCATTAATCTTATACAGATGTGGAAATAATGTATACATATAGCATTATAACAAGCAAATGTACATTCAGTATGTACAGTATAAACTGTGCCTTAGTGTAGTGTCATTGTCTAGTTTTACTAGTAATTATGAGTACTATAATTAAAATAAGCCTAAGTAATAATGAAATTGAATGTGATATCAGTACTAATTATGTATCAAAATATTCCTTTAAACTGTAGAAGGAGTTATCTATTTATTAAATACATCATGAGCACGTTTTCCCACATTTCTTCAGACTTACTGTTCATAACTGTTTTACCATTTTTCATGCATTGCTGCCTAACATCAGTAGGTGATACATTATCTTAAAATAACAGAAAAAATAAACAAATATAACTTCCTGTTTTCATGGGCACTTCATAAATGCCAGTAGAATATTCTGCTATTTATGGTGTATGGCATGCACTTTTTCAGCTAAACTGCATGGCAAGCCAACTTGCTCTGATATGCATCCCCTTCTCATCGATCCTACACATGTGTTGAAAGGGCTGCAAGATTTCGTGACCAAATTTGCTCCAGAAAAATACAGGTCAGGAGATGTCATAGTTGTGTTGCTCCATGTTAAGTTCATCACTTCTTAAATCATAAAGAAGGAGTGTAATACTCCCGGAATGTTCAGAGGTGTGTGTGTGTGTGTGTGTACATGTGCGCGCATGCTTATCTTTGGAGTTCACTATGCACAAGGATTTTGAACTGGGGTTAGAGGGCCCAACTAGCTGTCCAACATACATACAGTTCAGTGCTGTGTGTGTTAGATCACCTCATCAGTTTCAGGTTGCTTCCAGCAACTCTTAGTGGTGAAAATATTATCAGTTATAAATACCTAAAATAGTGAGATAAATCTGGCTCTGTATCATGTAGCACAATATGTGACAACTCTAATTGACTCCAAATGTTTCATTTTATATCAGACTTCAGTACGAATTCTTTTACCATCTTGCATGAAAACTTGTGCTGGAAGCATGCAGGTGACACAGACATATTGACAGAAGCAGGGACCTATTTCATGCTGTATGGATTTTTATAAAATACAAATGAATGTGGACAATATTCAGGAATTATTGGAATTTTATTCAATTATTCAGTATTACCCAAAATTTGTAGCTATAACAGAGTTAAGAATTGTTTCCACATATTACTGAATTGTTGGTTATTGTTCTGTACTTCAGTGGCTCTAACAAAGAGCTATAAATTTGTTTTACAGAATTCTTCATGGTTTTAAACTTCCAGTATTCTTATGTTTTTCAGACCTCACAGAAATTTGATGTCTAGTTTGTCCATGAAGCACAGCACAGTGTCCCGCATCATCTCAACGGAAGATATCACCACCTTCTGGAAAAGATTCCGTGAGATATTCTCTCCACAACAAGAGAAGCTATGGGACAGCCTGTTAACAGGGCTACAGAGATACCACCGTGTTCTGGAAGGTATGACCGGAAACATCTTTCTAATACAGGAACCAAAAAATAATATATATGAATTCATGTGCTTCAAGCTGGTAGTCACAGGCATCATCTGGTTCATTGTCTTGCTTATGATGTTGCACAAAATTGAAATTGTGAATAAAATGTACTTTTGACAAAAGTAATTATACTAATCAAAATTTCAATTTGCTATTTTTATTGACTCTATAAATGTTTAGTAATAAGTGTCATCATAGTTTCATTGAACACAATGTGTGACAGATAATGAATTAATTACTGGGGATAAAATGTAACCTGAGTGAAACTACACCAAGATACAAACACTGCAATTGCAAATACAGGCCTGATCTTCAATAATAACTGGATGCTAGCAAATATATTATAAATATTGCATATTTATTGCTCGCCTGATGATTTAGACTGGATAGTCCAGAAATTATTTCCATAATTTTCATAATTATAAGTTTGGTCTGGTCTTAGGCAGGAGTCTAGGATTGAACACTAGCCAGGCAGGGGTTACACAGTCATTTGAAATATTTATGCACAGTTTATGATGCAGTGAGTAAATTATACAACTAGAAAAAAATTTAAACGTTCTCCTCCCTGTTAGAAGCACTATGTTTGTGTTATATGGCAGAAAGTGACATAAATTCTTTTGGGAAATGATGCTATGTCACTGGAAAACATTTTTCTTGGATATTTCAACACAGCAGAAGATGAACACTCCCAAAATATCAAAGTCTGATTACTTGGTGATGTGGCATCTTATCCCTGAAGAAGAGAATCCCCAGCTAAACCATGGCAAAAACCTTAAAAAGCACTGTGTTGTAATGTATTATATGTCTATATTAATGCTCTTGCAGGTATTACACTATATCTTTTACAATTCTTTCCTCTTTCAGACCGCCACACATTGAATGTTGAAACAGAAAAGCTCAGACAGCAGAACACTGAGCTTAGACGGCTTTTACATTTTTGCGCTGAGATCCACGTAAGTAAGGAAATTTTGAAATTAATTGGTAAGACTGCAAGATAAGTTCTGTAGTTTTCCAACGTTTCTTTCTTGTCCACTCCCTTTATTCATTAAAAAAAATGGTACCTGAAATTGGGCCTGACATCTACAAGCCATTTGTAGAGATAAAGAGGTTAGAGTTATTAGGCTGCTTTAAAAGATGCATAGTCATTGCATTATAGCTGGTAACAAAATGAGGATATGTGATATTGAAAAATAGTTGTGGCCATTTTTCTGTTAATGTATTGTTACATTTCGTTGTAGAATGGAGCATGGCCAGCAGTGGGCCCAAAATCTAGTTTACTGGAACATTACATGCTGGAATATACCTGAAGGGTTCATGAAACCATAGGCACTAAAAATAAAATTTTGATGAACATAGTAGTAAAAAATGATGGGTAGACATGTTTGATAAATAATTAATCAGAGCCTGTGCAAAAAGACCATTTCCTGCATTATTATAACTGCTTGTGTTGGAATCATAAGCTTGGGCTGCACATGTCATTAGGGTGTGAGTGCAGAGTTTCTTTCTTTAACCTATGTGAATACTGTGTGTTGCTTTTCAACATTACAAATCTCTTAATTTTTTAGAAAGATGAATGCACGTTTTTGTCATCACAAGAACGCTTGCCACCCATCTCAGGAAACTGTCTGCAGAGAACAGGTAAAATTAAGTTTACAAAAACAACTACAAATTCTGGCAAGAAATCTACATTTTGAAGACAGCCAGCATGTGAATTTGTTATGTTGACTGCTGACTTACTTTACTATATGAGTGCAAAAATTTTTAGTATGCACCAATTAAAATAAAGGTAAATAAATAATAATTATTAACTTTTATCCTATGTTACCCTCTCCTAAAATACATGAAAACATACCAACATAATGCTTACAATTGAAAGTAATAAGAAAAAGAGGAATATACCTGAGAAGGAAATTATGTAAACAAGACAACAGATGAACTATATGTCTTTTGCAAGTTCATTCTGACTTGGTCCAACCACAACTTATCATCCTTTCCACAGGTGTCCTCTTTTAGTTTCCATTCTGTTGTGGATACCAAGTAGCCTATTAAAATGGTTTTTGAAGCCATATTTTTGGACAGTGTTAAAATTTTGACAATTTTTGTGCACCAATTAATGGTTTTTGTGTCTGTTATTTAATAACATAATGCTATGCTGTATAATTTCCAATATTATGCTATGAAAGAAAAGAAATTATTCATATCAATCCGCTACCAAGGGTATTTTAACAAAAATAAACAAAATAAATGCAATGCCATCTTTTTGTCTGAAAAATGTAGTAGTACACATTAGCAAAAATGAATAAAAAGTATGTAAACAATTTTAAAATATTCTTGTGTCATGATTGACATATTCTGGCAGTCTCAGATTCATTTCCTGACAATTCTGTTATTTTTTTTTTATTTTCCTTATTATACCACTCCATTCTAATTACCTTTAACGTCATAAAATGTACTGAAACTTCCATTTAAGGTTCCAAAACGTATACCATTGTGGAAGTTTTATTGAACTGTCTATGAACAATCACGTTGTGGTAACTACCTCAGGGAGGGGGAGCCCTTTTTTATCGGTTCATCAAAGTAACCGTTTCAATCATGGTTTCAATACAGTTAACGTGTCTTCTGCACAGATGACACTGTAATAGTATGTATCGAATTGCAGTATCGAAAGTAGGAGTTCGTTACCGCAGATCGTGCAGTGCGGTACCGTGCCCCATCTGCTGGTAAAAATCGAACATAGTGAAATTGTATTAAGTAATCATTGTTGTGTTAGAAAGAATTTTATTTTGAGTGGTTTGGTGTGAGTGTTTGCTCAATTTGTTGGTAAGTGCTTTTCTGAAAATCGTAAATATTACGTGCTTGGTTTTTTCAAAATATTGTAATACATTTGGACGCTGTAATTATTCTGTATTCAGCGGATTATCAGCCGGTTGTAGATGGCTGGCAGTGACAAGATGTGCGTGTACCAGCAGCTCTAATCAATAATCATTATCACTGCAATATGTGTGTCATACACGGCCTTTAAATGGATGTTGTTGGGAATAGACTTTGAAAGTAATTAACTCCGTATTCCCATTGTTTTTATGCTTGAACTCAAATTGTTCACTCAAAAATTGTGACGGCTATTGGTAAACTCGAGTTCGAAATTTGAGTATGTACACTGAATTACTAAATTAAGAGATACAAATCAATACGGTTTGAGGTTAAGTTCGGTGGTGCCACAGATTCGATACTGCAAGGTGTTGAATCTGTCGTGCTTTAGTACGCAATGTGTGAGAATATGTCACATGCGGAACAGCACGCCAAGGAGTCGCGTAGAGAAATTGGAGGTAAATTTCTACGTATTTTAGACTTCTGCGCTAGATTGAGGTGACTGATGAAAGTAACGTTGCTACCGTTATGCAGGGGAAGGAGCCTCCAGGTGCTGGCTGAATACACATGATAGCATCAGTCTGAATCCTGTGACAAAAGAAAAATTATTCCTTTACTGGAAATCGAACCCCGAACTCCCTGTTATAAAAGAAGGATAACCAGTATATTTTTTGGGAATGTGGTAAAGTTCAGGTATTTGGTAATACCATTGGCATGTCAAAGTAACTGCATTCATGAGTAAATTAAGAGCAGGTTCATTTGAGGGAGTGCTTGCCATCATTCAGCTCAGCTCAGCTTTCACTTGTATTGTCAAAAAATATCTGGATTGAAATGTGACTGTAATTTTTCTTGTTGTTTTGTATATATGTGTGAAACCTTATGTTTCGCACTGCAGGGGAACATAATCGGAGGGCGAGATTTGAAGTTTGAACGCTGGTGACTACTGAGATTACTGTCCTCTGGATTGTGATGCCATGTGGCCTGGTAGAAGTATACAGACATTTCAGATGTTATTGCTGTCCCCATGAATGGGGCAGATAATATTGACAGCAGTAGGATCCACTAAAACATCAGTATATTCTACTAGACTATGTGGTGTCATTTCCTGGAAGCAGGCAATCTTCATTAACTGAGGGTGTTTGAGAACAAGATGCTGAGGGGAATATTTGGACCAAAGAAGGAGAAATTAACAGGAGGGTGGATAAAATTATGTATTGAAGAATCCAGATATTTGGAGTATTTAAAAAAAAGTGAGGTGGGCAGGGCATGTAGCACACATGGAAGAGAAATGCTGAAGAGTTATGGTCATAAAATCTGAAGGAGGGAGGCCACTTGGAACACCTAAGGCATATATGAAAGAATAATATTATTACATATTTTATAGAAAAAGGATAGGAGGGCATAGACTAGGTTTATTTGGTTTTGAGTATGGACCAATTGAAGGTATGAACTAGTGTGGGAAGTGTGGCAGTGGTTGTTACAATTGAGATAAATATCTAGAAGGTTTTTGATATGTAGAATAGAACAGAATATAAGAAGAACGGGCACATTAGTGACCCGTGCACTTCGACCACACGTGATCCTTTGTGCAGCCCTTATATTCATGCATCTAGCAGCCCCACACCTTGAACAAAGTGCAGTATCCTGCTGATAGAGATGTCTTCAAAGTCATCTGACTGCATAAATGACAACCCAAGTGCCTGATTCTTAATGTGGCTAAAGCCTCACATTCACAAATAATGTGTGAGGCTGTTTCAGATGCCTGCTTGTGTCTATAATTCTCAGGACTGTTTACTAGTCCTAGTTTAAACAAATGTCCTTTTAAGTGACCGTGTCCATTTGGCACCCCTGTCATTCTTAGCTGGTTTCTGCTCAGACTGAGCAGTTCTCCACCTTTTTTCGTAGAGGGTTTTTTAGAAAGCCCTTAGCCTGCCTCTGTCCACATATGGACTGCCAAAGCCCATTATGTTTCCTGCTCCTCCAGTCCGTGATTGGCCTCCTGGCAACCTTTGCAGATATACCAAGTGCAGGCTAAGGTCCTGTGAATGGATTTGAGGAGCCTTCTGTGGCTAATTAATCAGCTATTTCATTTTCTTCAATTTCCTTGTGTCGTGGCACCCATATCAGTTTAATCCTGTAATGATCTGCCAGTTTCACCAGGGACTGATGACCCTTGACATGTAAGTTTATGCAAAGACTGACAGTTTTGTTGAAAGGAAATCCACATAATTTGAAGAATAAAAAACCAACTGGATGTCACTTGCTATATTTACTTTATTTCTTAGATACTCAACATGTTTTGGGCATTAATATGTACATCGTCAGGAGTTTGCAACTATGTTGTTGAACTACCACATTGGCTGTATTGTTCTTGGATTGCTGTGTGTTGGAGTCAGGGTGTGGTTCGGCTGGGTTGGTAACCAGACTGCTGGCTGAAGCACAACTGTGCTTCAGCCGGCAGCCCGGATACCATCCCAGCCGAACTGCACCCTGACTCCAACACACAGCAATCCAAGAACAATACAGCCAATGTGGTAGTTCAACAACATAGCCACAAACTCCTGAAGATGTACATATTAATGCCCAAAACATGCTGAGTATTTAAGAAAAAAATAAATATAACAATTGACATCTAGTTGGTTTTTTATTCTTCAGCTATCATGATGCACGGTCCAATAAACGTCAGATCCAGATACTTTGATTTTAATTGTTCAGAGGGAGGATGTTCCCTCCTCTGCCCCATACATATGTTTCACAACTGATTTGTGGCTTCTGCGAGCATTTCTTTTCCTTAAGAAGTTGCATAATAAATATGAAAGGTTGTGCAGTGTGTTTTGCACTGTCAGATTGCTCTGAAGTGAGTTATGACAGACTGCACATAGCTCATGGGAGAGGAACATAAATGCCAACAGGGTTTTTGGGGACAGGGTACACACTGGTTTTGCAGTAAGATCCCTGTTCATAAGGTTATAAGTTCATACCCAGGCACATCTGTGTGCAGATTGGCACATTCTCTTCTGCCAATAAGTTAAAACTTTGCGAATATGAATACCTGCCTTCCTATTGCTCCCAGTTCGGAGCTCATGTAAAATTGTACATGTACCTTGCCAACATTGAATCTTACATACGGATGTATTCTTCATGCCTAGATGGGCAGAGGCCAGAGAGGTCATACTGAAGACAGTAGAGACAAACTTGTGGAAGGAAAAATGAAATACTTGTGTCTTCAAGATTAATCTTCTGTCAGATGGTGTTTACTTCATGTACGAGGGAAGCATTATCCATTTTTGTAGTCATTTTAAGTGGATCTTGCGGAAGTAGATTGTAGTAGTGTGCGATGGATGGAGCAATCTGTAACTGTACATGTTGTGAGATTCTCATGAAATAAATTCATTCCTCATTTTATGTATCTCAAGTGTACCTTTCCAGAACAATCAGTATATGGTAATACATTTGCTTAACAGTTTAGATGCCAGGAGTTGAGTTGTGTAATGTCAAAACTGAAATGTTGCATGGTCCTGTATCTTGAGATAGCTGATAACTGATTTTTATCAATTTTACCAGTGTGATTACCATTCATAATCATCTTTCTGTTTTGCTACCTGAATGTGGTTGTGTAGTATCTCTGTGTCTGCTGCATACCTAGTAGGTTGTGGTGTTCAAATGTTTGCTCTCAAACTAGCTATCCTGACTAAGGTTTGTCACAGTTTTTCTCGAGCCTTCCATTTAAATGCTCTGCTGGTTCTCTACAATTGGCCATATTTTTCTCTGTCATCTTTTCCAGTTCATGACTGTCCTATAATTCAGTGTTATTCAACTTTTCTGACTGTTAGTAAGCAACAAAAGTAATGTGTTGAGCCATTTCTTATGTTCATGGTAAAAGAGAGTATTGAGTGGTATGATGCATCCATGGCTGTGGTGTTAATAGATTTATTTCATGAGAGTTAGTGGAAGCGGCAGTTGTAATGACTTCCTGATGTTCTGTTTTTTTTATTCTGTCATTTGGATCAAGACCAACATTTGTTTGAAGGTTGCAAGCTTTCATACCTGTTCCTGGTATGTGGAAATAGTCTTATGTTGGCAGAGAGACAGAGGCATTCTGTATTCCGTTTTTAATTGGCAGCTTAAAATAATTTGTAGATGTGCTGGTGATATTTTGCCCCTAGTATCAGAGAAACTAATGTGTGCACAAGTGGATGTAATGCCCAATTAACTTTTGGTGTTCTACTTACACATCTGCTGTATGGGTGTTTATAAAATTAGCCTGGCATAATTTTAAACCATGCCTCATCTCTTCACTGGACCATTGAATAGACTCCAAACTCTGTACTGATAAATTGAAAACAGCTGTTGGTATTGCCCCATCGTAACATGCCACATTGTTTACAGTATGAAATGCAAGACTTGCATTAGTGCTATAATGGTTTTTCACTGATTGTGTTATTGTAGTGCATTTGCTCTGTGCATATTTAGATTTGGTTAAGTTTAGTGAAACAGATTGCCAACAGGGTTTGACTCTGACACTGATTTTAATGTTAATGTATGAAATTTTATTAAAGACCTTCTCATGCCATTTCAAGCTTGCAACTTGGTCTGTGTTACTGTGTTTAAGTTGTGCCAGCCAGTTGCTAGTGGGATCTCAGCTCAGTCAACTTTCAGCTATGAGCTTCTATGCAGCTCCAGGTTTCCAACCAGTAGCTACAGTGGTGGGGTACAGGTGAGTAGATTGTAGTGTGGTCATACTGTGTCTAAATATGGAAATTGTAGGTGATTTCTTTGGATCATGATGCTGATATTTGTTATCATCTGGTCTTAATGAAAATATAACTTACAGCTGTGTTTTTCTGATTTTGAAGATCTGTACTGTGGTGAAGGAAAAATTTATTACATCATAGTACATATTTAAATAACTTTTGTATGAAGTTTTTATGACAGTTAAAATTTAGATAGTGGTCTTTTGGGTTATGACACCTGTGAGGCCATAAGTAGTTACTAGTGTTTGTAGGATATTGGTTGCTTCCTTCTTGAAGTGAGAAGATGATGAAATGGAAAACGTCAGGTTTCCACAAAACACTGGTAAACGCCCGAGGCTGTATGGTGTCATAAACCAGAATACAACAAGGGGAATGTCTACATTTGGTTTTTCCATTTCAAGAAACATGTTCCTGTCAGCAGTGTTAATGCAGTGTCTTATATGATGCCTATTCATTTTATTCAAAATCCATGCCTACCAAGTGCCTGAAAATTTAAGTCTCCTGACAGTTAACAAAAGTTGTTTTCATTCATTTCCTAAAGTAAATTCCCAGTTTGAGACACCAGGTGGCAGAATAAATGTATTTTATTTATTCAGTCATTTGGTAGTAGTGGTAGCTGCAGTAATAAATAAATAAATAAAACTGATGACATAACTAACTGGTTCTTTTTATTGTTAACAGCATGTTTCAACCTTAAAGGGGCATCATCAGGTTACCATTCAGTAACACTTAAAAAGAAAAACAAAATTACATTAGCTAAAATGAGATTAAATTTTTACAATTAAATTTTGTCTTGTATTTTCCATGTTGCTTATGTCATAAATTAAAATGTGTTAAAATAAGATAGATAAAGCAATGGGTTGTAGGCAGTGTGTAAGCTTGGTTAAACTGAGCAAGTAAGCAGTTCTCTTTTTATGTTGCACTGTAGGTGTCTGTAAGGTATGCAAAGCATGTTGCTGTAATAAAAATTACCAGAGTTAGTGAGTGGTTTTATTTATTTAGCACTGATCTTGTGAGAACACAAAGTGATATATAACTTTAAAAAAGTAGTAAGAGCTACTTTTGCTGTTAAAGAGTACTAGGTTGTGGATGGGTGTGAAAAAGGAAATAAGTGAGTAATAATATTTTATGGACATATGCCCTTTTCCCCATGCACAAATCTCCATATTCCTACTTAAACTCAGAATGCATGTCAATGAAATAAACAAGCCTGCCCCCATGAAACTAGCTTGTAGAGATTTCTGTTTAAATTATGTGGTTGTAAAGATAACTCATTTTTCCAATTTCTGACTTGAACTGCTTCGCATGTGCACTCATGAATCACATTCAAGTAAAGCTCAACTGGAATGATTTTCAGACCTGTTGTTGTACTTCATTCCCTGCAAGAATAGCATTACATATCAGTACTAAGGAGTACTGAGATGTGTCCCAGAGAAGAGTGGATGTTTTCATTGTATCAGAATGAAAATAAATTTAGGAATTTACATTGCAATATGTAGGTCTTTCTTATTTATACTTGCATTTTTACCTAATTATTGTGTTTTGTGTTTCATAAAAAGTATGGTTGTGGTATGATGTACTGTTGTATACCACCAGGGTCAAGAGCCTTGGTTGCATGCTATACCAAAATTTGTGATTGGAAATTTTGGTATAAAATAAATACTGTTAGATACTCAAAATTTTTAAGTGTTTGGACATCGACTTTTGGTTTTGGAGTAGAATTTTAAAACTGCTGTATTGTTATTGCTTATTTAAGCTTTTTCTCACATTTGAGTCCTCTCTGTCCACAGATGTTGCAAGATTCCACAAATATGATCACACACCTACCAAAGTAAAATTCTTATATGTGCTTTTATGTGTTTTCATCATTTATCAGAATAGATATTTGCATTTTGTGCAACATATCATAATACATGCATCCATAACATGTAACAAATTTTGTTGCAGTAATTTCATGATCTAGGCGATTCAAGCAATGCCAAATAGTTCTGCCTTCACTGCTGCATGAGTTACATAGTGTGTTCATTAAGTACAGTTATGTATTATGAGTGTGTTGCTCTAATAGTCATAAGGTGTAATGCCTTTTTTATTATGGAATGTAAATACAGAATTTAAAGGAAAATGTTCAGAAGGGAAGTACATTGATTTCACGTTATGGATTTGCACATGGTATCCATAATAAATATAGTGCTCAAGGCACATCAGGCCCCTGCATAAGTTTTACTTTGGTGTTGGGATTATAATTTAGATTTGAAATTTAGTTATAGAAACAGAGGCAGGACTAAAAAATATTTTGGCCAGAAGTTGCAGGGGCTAGGTGTACTGAATAATATGTGGGGAAAATTTTGGCTGCTGAAATGAAGTTTCTGTCCTGGACACCTAAGTATCTGTCCTTGTAAATGCTGTACAGACTAATTAGTAGGTTCATTGATAAATGACAACTCATATCTTTGTGTGTAGCACAGCATAAGATGGTTGGCCAGGATAGCATAGTTTTGTATGGCGACTCGTTTTGGGCTGGACGGTCCAGGGATCAGATTTCATGACAACTCTTATCTTTGTGTGTAGCACAGCATAAGATGGTTGGCCAGGATAGCATAGTTTTGTATGGTGACTAGCTTTGGGCTGGATGGTCCAGGGATCAGATTTCATTGGGGGGTGGGGGGGCAAGATTTTCCATACCCATCCAGGATGGACCTGGGGCCCGCCCAGCCTCCTGTACAATGGGTACCGGGTCTCCTTCCCTGGGGTATAGGGGCTGTGACATGTTATTGAGCCCACTTCATTTAGTTCCAAGGTTAAAGAATTGAGCTATACCTCTCTTCCCTGTCTGGGCCTTCATGGCCTGTGCCAGAGGGAACTTTACCTTACTTATCTTGCAGTGTATTATGTGTTGTGAGCATTTTGTGACCAAGTTTGCTTGCATCAGATACAGACTGTGTGAATAAATCTTAATAAAATTAGATATTTTGAATACATGTTAAATTTGAAATCAGAAAATTCTTTTGGCTGATTGGACTTAATGTTAGTTGTCACCTGTACTTAAAGTTAAAATACATTTCTAAACATGTATTTTCAGATTTTGATAAAAAAAAATATGTCAATATAAGATAAAGTTTGATGGAATGAACAGCTTACATCTGAATCCATTAGTGAAAATAATGAACACTTTATAGTTTTGTGGCATGTTGTCAGAAAGGAATTTTGGGCTTTTGACAATGGCATTCAGGAAGCTGTATGGTAAGGAAGCTGGTTGAGATGCTGGCACCATTATAGGGCTGCTGTGTATGTGTGGCCTTTATCGTCCTACTTGACCATATGCTGGTCTCTTAAATTATTGGTGAATGGCCTAGCATGCCATATGCTGGTTTGTTTGTGGTAATGTACATGGCTAAGCAAGAAAGACTGTATCTGAAAATAGACACACTCAGCATTTAAATTCATTGGCTGCAGGTTAGAAGTAAATATGATGATAGGTGTAAGTAATAATGAAGTTTGCCTGTGTCTGTAGTCTTCACAGAATTGTTGATTTGCACATTGATTTGGTGTTGATGCAGGTAGTCTGGAACATATTCTCTGTGGCTGAAACAATAAAATATTTCAGTTCTGTGGATGGTAAATAGAGGCCTCGTAGTTTTTTTTATTGTGTCACTGTTTGCAATAGGCCTGACGTTGGTATACCCATCTGTATTTGCGATTTGAGGTGCTGACAATGGTGATTGTTGAGATTGCTGTCTTCTTAGATGTGTTGTCATGTAGTTTTATAGACAGCCACAAAATTACATGGTATCACATCCCACAAGGCAGTGATCTGCATATGTGTTTCTCTGAACACAGTTTTTCATTGTTGTGGTGGAGATGAAGTGTTACCAGTTTACCTGAAGTATTTTTCAGCCTTTTCATTATTTATATAAGGACTCCAAAAATGTTGTTAGTCTTTCTATTGAGTTGTAATTGAAGTCATTCTGATTTGGACCAGAATGTTGTTCGGTTAGTAAAATTTAGTGAAAACTGTACATACAAAATTTTGTTAAAACCCATTTACCATTTGGAGAGTTGTTTCTTATGGACAGACAGATGTGCTGAAGATGATAGTGCATCCATAAGTTCATAATACATAAGTAAAAGTGGTCCCTCCATATTGTGAGCAAGTGAGGTTGATTCTTGGGGTGGATGAATTGGTGTAGTTGTCCAAATACTGGAAAACATGTAAGTGAGATTCACATATGTTTCTGCTAAAATTTTGGAAGTTTTGGCAATGAAAAGACAGGTTTGTCTTAATTGTGCCTGTTGCTGAAGTTCCTTTGATGAGGGGAATACAAGTTTGAAACAGATATATGAGTTCCTGTATGCTAATTGGTATAATGTGTAAAACAAAATGTATCCCTAAGTGTGGGTTTACTCAGCTTGACCAAACTTTGGTTTTAGGTGGGTCGTTTACCCCAAGACCCCACTGGGGGGGTTAAACCACATTGCAAGTGTGCAGACACCTGACCTGCCTCACGTCCGTGCCAGAGAAGTTGCCGCACTTACACGGTGATATAATTTAGCATGACATAACATAAGTTCTAGGCAGGTCGTTTATACTAAGAACAGGCAGGGTCAGAAATGTCTACCTTTAAAAGTTGAAAGTAATGACATCTCTGTATAAGACAACATTGTAAGCAGATGCTGTCTGGACAGGGAAATTTAAATTTATTTTGATGCCACAAGACCGCTGGAAGAAAATCTGGGTACATGAGGATTAGGTCTGCTAATGTAGAAATTCCCCCTTAGTGCACATAACATTATACTTTTGTATATTGCCACTCGTAATGAAGCTGCATCCTCATCTCAGTACTCCTGAGTATGAACTCATAATTACAGAAATTGTGAAACTACCACCTCCTGTGTTGCTGTCTATTGCAACTTTTAAATTTATCTTAAAATGTGATGTTAAACCATGTACATTATTCCAGTAAAGAGTATGAGCTTACTAGATTTTTACCTTGATTACCCTCCTTTTGTTCTGAGGCTGTGTATAGAGAAATAAATCTTCAAGATAGATTGTCTGGTTACCACATGAAAAACTGTTTATTTAAAAAGGAGACTGCTGCAGATTTCTGAACAGATGCTGTGTGTTTAAATTGTACATCTGTGCTTTGACTGTACTACTTTTCTTTAACAGTAGAAAACAGTAAACGGATTTCCTAAGCTTCACATGTTATTCAAACTGTACAAAGAGTTTAAAAATAATGTGTAATATGAATCCAAACCAAAATGAAGAAAGGCTTTAGTGAAGGTAAAATTGAAGTCAATTGAGGAAGATGTAATCATGACTGAATGTTAGTTGGTAATATTATTTATTCATAGTAAAATAATTCTATTGAGTCACTTGCACATTTAATGTCTTGTATGCAAGACTGGTGATAGTGATGTAATCTAAGAGTTTATACATGTTTCTTTTGTTATAGTGAGTGCTGAAGTTTAAAATCAGACCTGAAACATGAATATTTTACTCATCCTGTGAGATGTTTAATTTAGTGTACCTTACATGGGGCTTACTGGCTATGGGTTGGACGGTCTGGGGATTGAGTCCCGGTGGGGGCGAGATTTTCCGCACCTGTCCAGACCAGCCCTCGGGCCCACCCAGCCTCCTGTACAATGGGTACTGGGTCTTTCCCGGGGGTAAAGAGCGGCCAGGGCGTGATGCTGGCCCCTCACCCCCTTCTAGTGCCGTGGTCAAGAAAGAGTAGAGCTATACCTCTCCTGCCCCTATGGGACATACGGCCTGTACAGAGCCTCAGTGCCTGTACAAGGGTGCACTTTACCTTTTTTTACATGGGGCTTATTTTAGAAGTTTGTAAGATTCAGCATCTCCTCATTCCTACCTTCCAAATTTACCAAAACATATGGTATGATGTGTACAGGTTTTTTTATCATTTTGTTTAAATTTCATAGAAGGAAAGGCTTGATAAAGAACGTAATTTATGTTAACCTTGTTCTGCATTAAAGTGTTCAGTTATTTATAATTTTTGTAATAACTTGCCCTCTCAGCGAAACTTAAATACTAACTGAATTGTTCATAATATATAGTGCCGCTGTATGTTATGTTGCAAGGAAAATTTGTGAGTGTAAACTTTTGCATCATAGCATGAGTCATACTGGTTTTATTTAATGTCCAATACAGAAATTGTGGAGGCTTATGTTGGATGATAACTGCATTTTGATACTAATTTTTAGCAGATCAAGGCACAGTGAAGAAATCTGATAAGTTCTATCATGTTATACATATATGCATATTCTTTTTATGTGGTTACATCTAATGGCATGGAATTTCTTGACTATCGGACTGATAGTCAGCTTTTCAAGAAGGCTGTGCTCCATGGAATTTGTTAGATTTTTAATGTTATCAGATCATCTAAAACAGTAGTTTTTAAGTTTTGTACCTTTATAGTAATTAAAGCTATAGATATGCAGTTCACTTAGTAATATTAACGGTTGCTGTTAAGTCTTTTGGCTTAAGTTCTTTCTAAATGAGAGGGGGTTCTTCCAAAACAAGGCTGCATATGAAAAATTTAATAATTTGCTGCAAAAGTCATTGACTTCTTTTTTATCCCAAGTTATGAGAAGTCTTAAAACTTCATTATAGACTTTTCATTCACATGGTATTGTTCTAAATTTAAGGTCTTGTTTATTACATGTTCATGACACCATATGAGATTAAGTGTGGTCTTTAGTTTTTCTGAAGTTCTGCCAGGAATGGCATCTTGAACAAGGGGCTAAGAAACAATTCACTGGAATCTGTACCAAGAACCGAACACTTGCAAGTTGTGACAACAGAGTACTGGATTCAATAGAATCTTCTAGGGCAGACAGCTACATCAACGGGCAAATATGTTCTGATATTTTAAGGATTTACTATCCCCTTCTTCGTGGTGCTGCAAATGATTTCGAGACATATAGGGTGCTGGATGGGTGCAGTAGTACCTGTGGAATATTTTAACATTTGATGTAATTATAATGGGTTAGTAGTATAGCACGGCGGATACCAGGTCTTGGGCTTTCGACTTCACCCTGGTATTTCTTCAGGACGGCACCCCTAAAATAAGGGTTGAAAAAACCCCCGCCCTTGTGAGGGGTAGTTGTGATC
>Ga0123355_10005135_pt1 | contig 19102 bp, 18 predicted proteins | sample TergutEmb28metaG_3_FD_89872 | JGI IMG/M metagenome (GOLD analysis project Ga0123355, IMG submission 89872) | Embiratermes neotenicus P1 segment gut microbial communities from Petit-Saut dam, French Guiana - Emb289 P1 | ecosystem: Host-associated > Arthropoda: Insects > Digestive system > Gut ... | reverse complement strand
GATCACCTACTAATTTTTCTAGTTTCATGTGTTCCTCCATTTATGTGAATTATAAGTTGCAATATCGAAAAATCGGGCGGCAAAATCTGCCGCCCGTATTTGTTATGACTAACAGTAGCTATTGCTCCTTTGGCTACTTTGCGCAACCCAAGTTAAGAACCCATACACATGGCTTGTCAATAGCACCTTGGCGGTCGATTTTCCGCCACTTTTCGTTGGGCCTTCCTAGCTTACCTTGTTGGCAAGCGTCGTCAGACCCGCCTCAATTGGCGAAAAATCGCCGCGCCAATGCGCTATTGCCATCCATGCGTATGGGTTCTAAAACTACTCTACCGGCACCTCTATAACAATCTCCGGCTCTTCGTCTTTCTTTTTAAACAGATTGCCCAAATTCAACTTCGAAAGTATACCCGGGACCATATCCAGGATTTTATTAACGCTTTCCTGGTTCTTAATATTAACCAATTGCACAGTTCCACCGTTAATAACAACCACAGCTGACGGGGTCATTTTTGCGCCTAGCGCACCGCCACCGCCGTCTTTGCCGCCTTTTTTACCTGCGTCCTCCTCGGTGTTTGCTACCATTGCTGTGCCCATGCCCAAAGATACATCCACCAAGGGGATAAGAATCACATCACCAATATGCACCGGCTCGCCTACAACGGTTTTGGTGGATACATATTCTTCTAACTTTGAAAACAGCTCTTGCAGGTTGTCTTTAACTTTACTCATTATTAATCTCCCTTTCGTAATAAGTGCGTATTGCAACTCTCAATAAAGATGTTTATTTGCCCAAAAAAGCAAAAATCATTGAAGCGTTGACATTTTCCTTTTTGAGCAAATGAATTAATTTTTTTTGAGAAGTGCATGTATTAATGTCCTGATGGGCTTTTTAAAATAAAGCCATATAAATGGCGTAAACAGGCGGATTACTCGAAAGCGACCATGGGCATGAATGTCAAGGCGAAGGGCTTTTTCGTGATAGCTCCCTAAAAGCCGGACATGGGGCCTAAGCCCCGTAACCCCGGCAGCGGCTTCATATGCACCCATAAACCAGCCCGTGGTGGCGGGGTCGTCAAATCCAACTACACCAGAGATATCTAATTTCTTTGGCTTCAGGGCTTTTACAAATTTATGCAAACATTGGAAAGCTAAACCAATGATAGTTTTAAGGTCTGGATATGTCAAGATTGCCTTTGCTAGGGCTATAAAGCCTGGGCTGTCTTTTTCTTGCTCTGGGGATTCTTTTTTAAAAGATTTAGTGTCCTGTGACGACTCGGTGCTATCTCTCTTTGTAAATGCTATCCCCTTGCTATCAACCGGTGTAAAGTCATTGGCCTTGTTATCGTGGGCATCGTCTTTGTTTTTTTTCATTTCCGATTTTGCATAATTAATTGCATCGCCTATTGATGCAAAATCTTTATCCTCCATGCTGGAGGCAATCCTTTTAACCTGCATCTTTTTACTAGACTTTTTACGACGGGACTTTTTCATCTTCTTGGGCTTGTCCTCACCAATCCGTACCCATGCCACCCTGCCGCGTATTTTTGTTTCTCCTTCTGCATATGAAACAACCAGCTTAACCAATCGCATAAAATAGCTTATCTCGGCATAAGCCGAGTTCTCTTCACCGACCTTGGCATCGATTTTATATTTTATCCGCCCCATGCACATTACTAAAAGGATAATAAGCAATATAAAGACAAAGGGCTGTGCAAGAATCCCAAGAACAAAAAATAATATTGCTTTTCCAATTTTTTTTATAATGCGCATACTATACTCGTCCAGTCCTAAAATCTTTGGTTGATTGCGAGGGTTTTTGTACGGATGCAAGGAAGGTTTTGGGATTGGGTGAGTATTAGAACCTACTATATCCCGGGCTGTTGGCCTCGCGCCTTAGATAAACGGTTGAAGCAGCAATTGTAATTATAGGCAAAGCCGCCATCAAAGAACCGATAAAGATTGATATATTAATAAAAAACTCTGTAGGCACCATCATAATCAAGCGATCCTGTGGCGGGGTCAAAATCCATAAATCATTGTCAAAGAAAATATGATGAAACACAACAAATGCATTATCAAAATCAAAGGCTATAATAGCCGCAATAACCCCTGCAAGCAATAAAAATACTACCATAACTTCCCTGCTGCATCTTGCCAGATAGTGCAGTATTTTGGTTTTTGTTATAGCCATGAGAAGTATCATACCAATAAAGGCAAAAAATGAAACATTGCGCACTATAAACAATAAATCATATAAGTCACGCACATCAATCATATGATCCTTGTCCCGCTGGCTAAAAAATTCTTGCTCTTCCCACCCTACAGAGGCCCGTATCCCTTCTAGGTCGTCCCGTCTGCCCCGCATGTAATCCAGAAGCTCTACGGTTACGTACATTAACTCTTCATCAGTCATGCCAATGTACTCAGCAGTATCGTGATTGGCGTAATGATTTCGGAAAAAAGGCAAGAAAAACGTCGGGATAATTATACTTTGACACACAATTAGTACGAGCAAGCATATTGCTGTTACATAACCCATTACAAGGCGCATACGCAAAAACCTCCTCTACCATGTGATTAAAAATATAAAAATAATTATATAAATTATCTTAAATGCGCAAAATATCTCAAAAAAACTTATAATGCTTCACCCAAAACGACAAGCCAAACTATATCTCCTGCTCCATATCAGATAGTATTTCCTTAAGCTCTTGACTAAAATCCCTAATTTCCTGTTCGTCTTGGGTATCCAGCATATCTTCGTACTGCCGCAGTATATCTTCCAGGTATTTGCGTCTATCGCCGCGGCTTTCTTCATATAAGCGCTCTCCCCAGGCAAGCAGGTAGCGGTATTCTTCTTTGTCTCTTGGGTGGATTTTAAGCTCTTGCATTGCTGCTAGCTTTTCTGCTAGCTCTTCGGGGGTTAGTGTGCCGGGGCTCTTTTCGATGATGGCTTTATCTGTTACCCCAGTGGAGACAACTTTTACCTCTGCTTCAAGTATGCCGTTAATGTCATAAGTAAAACGGATATCTACCGATTCTTTACCGGCAGGGCCTGGGGGCACAGGGACAGTAACTTCCCCTAACTTGATGTTATCCTCAGCCTTGCGGCTTTCCCCTTGTAGTATAGCCGAGGTTATTTTGGCTTGATTATCGGTTAAGGTGTAAAACCGCTCGACACGGGACACAGGCACAATGGCGTTGCGCTCGATTATTGGGGCATAATGCCCCGCCTCAAACATGCCATTAGTCCGCTGGATTGCAATTTCTGTGCCCAAAGTGTAGGGGCAAACATCTGTTAACACAATTTCTGTAAGAGACTGGTCGCGAGCCTTTAATGCGCCATGTACAGCAGCCCCCAAAGCCACAACCTCATCTTGGTTAATATGAGAGGATGGGAACCGGCCCAACAGCTTGCCCACAAAGCTGCGGATTATGGGGAGCTTTGTAGCGCCCCCTACCAGCAGCACATTATCGATATCGGTTAGCTTTAGGTTGGCATCCCCTAATGCCCGCTTTATAGGGTGGCGTAATGCGGTAAAGAGAGGCTCACAATATTTTTCAAATTGATTTTGGGTTATATCCACGGTCAACTCTTCGTCTTCCAGATAAAAACGCATATGAGCCGTGCCTTTTTCGGATATTGCAAGTTTTGCCGATTCGGCAGATTTGCGTAGGGCGGCAAGTTCTGGCGGCTCCAGCTGGGCCAAGTCAAGGTCATGTTTCGTTGCAAAATGGTTTATAAGAACTTGCGTAAAGTCCTCGCCTCCAAGAAAATTGTCTCCGGCAACAGCCCTAACTTCCATTACATTCTTGTACTTTTCCAAAATAGACACGTCAAAAGTGCCGCCGCCTAAGTCAAATACTAAAAACTTGGTATAGTCCTCTTTTTCGTGTAGGCCGTATGCAAGGGCGGCGCATGTTGGCTCGTTGACGATACGTTCTACTTTAAGGCCCGCAAGCTCCCCAGCGGCTTTGGTAGCGCGGCGCTGGGCATCGCTAAAATAAGCAGGTACGCTTACTACTGCCTCGGTTATGGATTGGTTTAAGTGGGTTTCTGCGTCTTCTTTTAAACGGCGGATTATTATGGCAGATAGCTCTTCGGGCAAAAATGTTTGCTCGCCTAATGTGAATGTTTTTTTTGTGCCCATACTGCGCTTAAAAACCGATGCTGTTAAGGCTGTGTGAGTCAGCAGGCGCTCCCTTGCAATTTTCCCTATTACAACATGCCCATCGTCATCTACACCCACTACCGAGGGGGTCATAAATTCGCCAAAGGCATTTGGGATAAGCTCGGGGCCATCCTCTGTGTAATACGCGGCAAGGCTATTGGTGGTGCCTAAGTCTATTCCAATTATCATTTAATTCTCCTAAAACGGAATTTCTTGAAAGCTCATTATGGCATAGTCTGCAATTTGCCTTATTTCTTCCCAGTGCTTTGCAGAAGTTTTGTCATATACGGCGCACACCTTCATGCCTATGCTTTTGGCGCTTTTTACTGCGGCAAGTATATCGTCATAAAGCAGGCATTCTTCCGGCGCCACGCCTAACTTTTTGGCTGCCAACCAAAATATATCTGGCTTGGCTTTGCCACAGCCAACTTCCTGGGCGGTACATATTGCATGGAATATATGATAAATCCCGTGTTTATGCAAGGCCGGAGCCATTATCTCCGTGGGAAGGCTTGTGGCTACTGCTAACCTGCAATCTCTTTGGCTCAGGATTTCTAGGTATTCCTTGGCATAGGGTTTCAACTCAACTTCGGTGCTGTAGGCATGTATTGCTAAATCCAACCATTCTTGTTTTATGGCTTCTGGGGTTTCTTTTAACCCAAAACGGTTGATTGTGTAAATTGCAGATTCGTCAAAATGCATGGACAAAATGGCTTCGGCGTAGTCGCCTGGGCGGGTAATGTCGCGCTTATTAAAGAATGCTTCGTCTATTTTGCTCCAGACATCCATGGATTCGAATAAGGTGCCATCTAGGTCAAAGATATATGCTTTAGTTTTTTGCATGTTGCCTCCGATATAGATATTTTTGCTAATGTTTTAGTAAATATATCATTAGGAAGACAGGTAATCAAATATGTACAAAGAAAAACCCTAGCGAATGCTTTTGATTCCCCAGGGTAATTGTGCAAAATTGTTGCGGCCTTCTATTGACATTGGCACAGGCGATATGCTAATCTTCCCCCTGTTCCAAATATGCTGCTGTAGCTCAGTCGGTAGAGCGCGTCCTTGGTAAGGACGAGGTCACCGGTTCAATCCCGGTCAGTAGCTTCACACTAGACACTCTTCGGAGTGTCTTTTTTGTTGATATTACTGGAGTTACAAGGGCTTTACAGGTGCAGATTCAAGGATTTAAGACTCATACGTTATTTGGCAAATGTTATCTGGAATCGATTAGAATCCTATACGTTAATACATATTTGCTACAGTAAACTGCTACACAGATAAAGCGTAAAACCTCAGTAAATATCAACTTCGCTAACCTTCAACAATCACTAATGATTTAAGCTTGTCCGATAAAATTGTTTCTAATGACACACCTTTCGCCAAGTATGTACACTCTTTGTAGATATTCTCTTTAATGGGCTTTCTGAATATCGCCAAAACCTTCTTCGGAGGCTTGTCCACCACGTTACGTATATCTTCACGTAGCACCGTATTAGGCACATAAAAATTTCGCTTGCCCTGTTCACGAACAAAGCCCATGCAAGCAGTAACTGTACCTGCAATTTTTTCTGTAACCAGCATAGACTTGGTATACGAATAGTCCCCTATCATTTTTGCCGTCTTATGAATATTCATTGCTTGACTCAACACAGATAATTTCATCTGTGTTGTACCGTTTTCGCTCAACTCAAACGCAGAAGGGGATAGCCGTTTATCAATGCACATTTCGTAAAAGTCTACAGATTTTATTTTATTATCAGTCAAGACAATTCCTGTTAGGTGTTGATAATTACGAGGCAAGCAAGTCACCTCTAGGCTTTGAACAACACCCGCATCGTTAAAGACAAAAAGAAGACTGTTATTAGCCAAATTAGTTCTATACTGCTCTGCACATTCCAAAAGAATTCTGTACGCTTCTAATTTCTTCATTATTCACCCCATAAATTTAGAAGGAGGCGTCCACCGCCGCAGCAATGAACCCCTCCTCCAGTGACTAATTTTATCGTTGTCCGCCAACCCGCCAGCAAACGAAGTCTGACATGCCTTTCGGGTTTTATCGTTGCCCGCCAACCCGCCAGCACACTAGGTCTGACATGAATTTCGGATTGATAAAGGTGTTAGCCCACCTGTAAATAGCGTATGCAAATTGCGTTGATTTGATACAAACGTAGCTTATCATGCTAGGGGCTTTCGGTCAAATAATTGCCGTTTACTTGCTAACGCAGTACAGATATAGTTCCGTGCATGGAGACAAAATATTCGCAATTGATACAATTTGCTACAATGCCATTTTCGAGCAGTCCAAAACCCAGCAAAAAATGCTTTCTACTACATAACAACACATAGAGCGCGTCCTTGGTAAGGACGAGGTCACCAGTTCAATCCTGGTCAGTAGCTTCCTAAGGCAATCTTCCCATTTGAGTGGAAGGTTGCCTTTTTATTGTTGGGATATAAGTTTACATTCACTCAACCACTTTTCATCAAGCCCAGGATTATCCGTGATAAAAGCCTCCGGGTCTATATATATAGCCACAAGCCCATCATCGCCAAACTTTGCGGCAATAAACTGCATAAAGACAAAGCCTACTTGATAAACCAAATCACCTTCACATGGTGAAATGATCATATCTACATTGGGTATTTCCATATCCGGCTCAAGTTGGCAGACTTGACCAGCCAAGTATGTTGCCAGCCCTTCTGAAAGATAAGGCCGGTTGTTTGATGTATGCAAGCAAAGCTCATTTGCCACGATATGGACAAACTCATGGATAGCTACGCCTATAATACCATCGCTATCATGCTCTGGCCCAGGATTGCCTGGGGAAACCATGTGAATTTCCCCTTCCGTTACCGTTCCTACCACCCATGACGCGGCATTTGGCCTGCCTATAGCCTGATGAAAATCGCTTTGATTGGCGTAGATGTGCACATGGGTTTTATCCGGGGGTACAACTCCCAACAGTCACGTTATTCTTTTATAGTTAGCCTCTAAAATATCAGCGATTTCAACAATTTCCTTGCTACAATCATTAACATCGCCATGATAAGACAATATAAAGTTTGTCGTCTCTTTTTTCATACACCACCTCTTTCGCAATCAAAATTATACTCCGTACTACTGATTAACGCTCCAAACACAGGTTTACACCTGCCACCGCAGCCCACGAAGCATATAATATTCATTTATCTTCTACAAGTGCATCCGTCCCTCCTCTTGTGCATTCTTGTTAGGGATAGCGGGTGTTGTGTTCAATCGCTACCGGTTTACCGCTGCCAACAACTCATCATACAACCCCCTGGTCTCCCCGCTTTCATCCATGCTAATAAAAATCGGATTCTCCCCATGCCTGTCAATGCGTATGGTAGGCCCTTCTCCTGCATTTCGCACAAACAGCAGCCCAGCCTCAAACCGCCCTCGCAATGCACCGCCTACATCTGCACCATTGCGCCTTCTACCCTGGCCTATTTCTCTCATGCTTTCTTCCAAAAGTGTTATGCCTTGGATTTCCGAAAAATCAATAGTAACTCCGTACGCCCCTGTGATTTGAATCTCGTTATCTGCTATAACTACATTAGCAGGCCGGGATGTCCATAGTATTAAAATTCCTACGGCCACAACTATAACGATAGCAATTATGACACCCACTATACCCATCTTTTTTTTCTCGCCCATATAAATCCTCCTTTTATTTATAGTCACTAACAAATACGAAAAAAGCGTTACTTTTCCTGTTTGCGCCAAAGCATCAAAACTAAGAAAGCAACGCTTTTTGTTGGTAAAACCCTGTAATTATGCTACTCCCGCAATCCTTTCTTTCTATAAACAACCACAAACAAAATCCCCAATACTAAAATATTGGCCCATATAATTGCAAAAGCCTGCCAAAGAGGCGTATCTCCCCCAAATTCTAAATAATTTGCAACAATATTAAGCTGCTGGGTATAAAAAATATGAAGTACCCGGGCCGCAGTATCGTTAAACTGAGCCATCATAGGGCCAAAGCCTAAAACCATTGCAATAGGCATGGACAGCGCCGTTGCGGATTGCTGATTCTTTGTAAGCATCCCAATAATTGCACCCAGCACAATAGAAGCCATTACACCGGATAGCATAGAAGCCGTAAAAATCCAAAAGTCAACCCCGCTAAAGCCCCCAATAAAGCTAAAAGCAACAGATGTAAGTATGCTTACAAGAAAAATTACACTGCCAACCCCAATTAGATATGCTGTGGGCTTTACCCCTGCCATCAGTAAAAAGCGCATACTTTTTCTTTCGATATCTTCTGCAATTATCCCAGCAACTGTAGGGATGAGTGCCATCCCCGCAAACATGCAAGCCATCATTGTTACAAGATTGGGCATGTTTGCCATCATGGCGTCTAGCATCTCTTGAGGCAAGCCATACTCCGAAAAATCTAAGTTGGTCACAAAGCCCATTGCAAAAGCCATCACCGGGTAAATCATAAATTGGATAAGTGTTTCTGGGTTTTTTACAGAGCCTTTAAATTGCTTCTTATATATCGCTTTTACATTGTTCATTCTAATCCGCCTCCAGTCAATTGAACAAATACTCCTTCTAGGTCCAATGTTGTCTTAACCGCATTGTATTTCTCGCAAATTGCCTTGGGTGCACCTTCTTCTATTATTGTGCCTTTATGCAACATTACAATCCAATCGCAGAGATGGGTGGCTTCTTCCATGTTGTGGGTGGTTAAGAAAATGGTGGAGCCGCTATCCTGCAATTCCCGTATCAATTTATAAATGCCTCGGGCTGTCATTGGGTCAAGGGCGCTGGTTGGCTCATCTAAAAACAGGATTTTTGGCCTATGCAAAACCGCCCGGGCCAAAACCAAACGCTGGCGCATCCCCTTCGAGAGCTTATCCACTACGGTGTTTTTAGCATCACTAAGGCCCACCCTTTCCAAGGCTTCCAATGTCCGCTGGCGGGGGATACCGTAGATATCTTCAAATACAATAAGATTATCCACGGCAGTAAGCCTGTTAAACAGCCCGTCATGCTCCAGCATCAGGCCAATTTCGTGGCTTTGGGCGTTTACATAGCATTCGCCGCTGTCAACGGTTAGCTGTTTGGTCAAAATATTGATTATGGTGGTTTTGCCTGCGCCAGATGGGCCAAGCATCCCAAAGATTTCGCCTTCCCGGGTTTCGAACGTGACGTCTTTTAACACCTTCTTGTCCCCAAATGACTTGCTTACGTTTTTCATGCTTGTACTGATCATTTATTTCCTTCCTCCTCTTATTTAAATCTGGATTGCTCCTCTATTGATTTGATATCCTGTTTGCTTAAATAAAAATCCACTGCCGAGCGCATAAAATCCTTTGTTTTAACAAAATCTGCTCCCAGCCCCTCATCAGACAAGATCATTTCATCCATCTGGTCGCTCACTCTTTGCATCAATCCTATATCTCCTCCAGTAAGCTCCATCATCCCTTCCCAAAACTCTTTTGCAAATCTTTGACCTTCTTCACTTTCGGGATGATATCCTTCTTTTTGAAGCCTTGCGGCTTCATTAAATTGGTGGCTTGCCGTACCCATGGAGCCTTCACCTTTGCTGTTTAAATAAAAAGCTAAGGCTGGTTGTATGAAGCGGTTCATTTCCATAAAGTTTTCTCTCTGTTTATCGTCATTCATAAAAATTTTTACAGCATGGTCGTTCATTTTTTGCATCAGGTCAAAATCACCCCCTGTAACATCCAGCATCATATCCCAAAATTCTTTAGCAAATTTTTGCCCCATTTCACTTTCGGGGAGGATGCCTTGTTGATGAAAAATGGCGGCTTCATCATATAAGTGATTTGCCTTTTTTATTATGTTTTCCGCTTTTTCTCTATCCAGACTCTCGGCCAATTTATCAAGGATATCATCATTAAAATGCTTAACCATCCAATAGTGTTTGTTTTTTATTTGCAAATTAACAAGGATGGCCGCGTATTTTTTAAAATCAACTTTTTCCATATGGGTGACTTCTTCTTTTAGCGCCTCTATAGCATCCAAGGTTTCTGACAAGACCTCGATTTTATTGCGGATTTGAGCCGCTTGCTCTGCAAGCACATTTGCCACATCAGGTGGGGTATCCATAGATGTGAGCCGCTTTTTTATTTCGCCAAGAGGAAACCCCAGTTCCTTCATAAGTAGAATCTGGATAAGTTTTGCCATGTCTTTTTCGGTGTAGAGCCTAAAGCCTCCTTCACTTTCGGCAGAAGGGGATAGCAAGCCTTCCTTGTCGTAGTATTGCAAGGTGCGAACAGTGACGTCTGCTTTTTTTGCCATTTCGCCAATGCGCATATAACCGGCAGGGATGGCTTTGAATTTTTCCATTAATAACCTCCAAATCAGGTAATACAAATCTCATACAATCGCGTCGACAACCGAGTGGAAATCAAGTATACACCCTTACGTTAACGTCACTGTCAAGTGGAATAACTATATAAAAAAACCAGCACTAAAACCCTGTTGCATCAAGGGTCTGTGCTGGTTCGGGGATGCTATGCACTATTTAGAGCCTGTTGGCGGTAAGTGGGAATATCCCTAGTTATCTACTCAGAGTTAATCCTGGCTTAAACGTTTCTTGCACATCTGAGTAAAACCACTGTCCATCTACTTGCACAACAGCGCGCCATCCAAAAACTTCACCAAATCCTGTTGTAGCAGCCACGCTTACTTGAACACTACCCGAAAGCATCCCTGTAGCACCTGTGCCTGAGAATGTGTCTCCTGTTGCCTCAATAGAAATACCTACAAATGTCACTTGAGAGCCATTTGCGATACTATAATTGAAGCTGTACGTGGGATTCTCGGGGTCATTACCCCAATCTACTCGCATGTTTGTAAATGTAACCGAGACTGGAAGCGGTTCGGGGCCTCTGCTTACAAAAATAACTATTGATCCCCACTCAAAAACGCTGCCAGCAGAAGGTGATTGTGAAATAACGCGCCCATTTTCTATCGTATTACTATACTCTAATTGAACATACACAGAAAACCCTTGGTCTTCCAAAGTGCGGCGCGCACTGCTTTGCGAACTGCCAACAACATTTGGCACCAACACTTGCTCTGGCCCCCTGCTGACAGTAATAATAACAGTGCTGCCACTCCGCTGAGAGCTCCCTGCCGCCGGGGATTGAGAAATAACATTACCAATAGCTACAGAATCACTAAACGCTTCTTGCTCAGACACGATAAAACCTTGATTTTGCAACGTACTGCGTGCATTAGACTGGCTTTGCCCTACTACATTGGCAACCTGAATATTGGCTTGTGGCGTAGGTGTTTGCCCAGAGTCTAGCTCTGGCGAGTTGACTGTGATAACAATTGTCGCACCCCTTACTTGAGAAGAACCCGCTTCCGGGGACTGAGAGATTACGTAGCCTTGCTCTACATCATCGCTTTCACCTTCGTCAACCAAAACATCAAAACCTTGCTCTGTTAAAATACTAACGGCTTCGCCCTCGGGCAAACCTTCTACAGACGCAACCATAACCAAATCTGCCCCACCCGAAACAGTAAGGGTTATTAAATCGCCTCGATAAACATCTGCATCGGGAGCAATACTCTGGTTAATTACATTTCCTTCTGGGACATTGTCATTAGTTTCATAATTAACCGCTACCGCAAGGCCACTCTCGATTAGTATGCCCCTTGCGGCATTCTCACTCATCCCAATAACATTAGGCATAGGAAAGGCCGGAGTTCCTATGCTTACGACAATGTAAACCCTACCCCCAGCATCCATTTGCGTTCCGGCATCGGGGTCTTGATAAACAACCAAGCCATACGCAACCGTATCACTATATTCGTAACGGATGTAAGCTGCCAGCCCAGCCGCAGCAACAAACTGGCTTGCTCTGGCTTCATCCATAAAGCGCACATCAGGTACGACTCCGGGAATAATTTCCTGCTCGGCAGAGCTTATATAAACATGAATAACCGTATTATACAAAACTACAGCGCCGCCATTTATGCTTTGGGTAAGTACCATATCTGCCGGAACTATGTCAGATTGAACTCTCCCAGCAACCCTTAACAAAAGGGTTGCCTCGCCTAAACGATACTCCGCTTGGTAGGCATCATTATTTATAACAGAGGGCACTCTTGACATACCAGAAGGGATATTTATTTCTGTTTGCAAGTCCCCTCCAGGGCCAATAATACCAAAAACAAACAGCGCACCAAAAATTAACAATGCAAACATAGCCGCCGGTACGCCTATTTTTGCAAGCACAGGCCATTTGTACAATGGAAGCTTGCTTATTTTGCCGTGCAGCCTTTTTACCCTATCCGGCGCAACGGTGGTTAGTTCTTTTGCTAATGTAGCCATATCAGAGGTTCTATCTTCCACTCGCACATTTAGGGCATTATGAATGGCAATTTCTTGATTTTCTGTAATTTCTCTTGAAAATTTGCCAACGGGCTTAAGGATATCTTTTTTCTTGCCTTCGGAATAAGCTCGGCGCTCTAAAGCATCCGGCGGTACAACGCCCGTAACCATACGATATAAGGTGGCACCTATGGCATATACATCTGTATAACTGCCTTGGTCGCCTCTGCTGCGATACTGCTCTTCTGGTGAATACCCCGGTTTAATAATGACCGTTAAACTTCTGCTATGGGCTGTTGTGGCAAAGCGAGCCGCCCCAAAGTCGATTAGTTTTACCTTTCCGTCTGAGGTTAAGAAAATATTATCTGGAGCAACATCCCTATGAATTATCCCCTGGTCATGGACTGCCTTAAGTGACTGTATAACAGGCATAAGCATAGCAATAGCCGTATCAACAGGGATAATGTTTGTACGCTTCATATAATCAGCAAGGGTTTCACCTTGCAAGCATTCCATAACGATATAGGCGGTATTATTAGCAACAAAACTGTCAAAAATCCGTACAATGCCCTCTTCTTTATGAAACTGAGCAAGGCGCTGTGCCTCTTCGATAAACTTGGACAGACCTGATTGGAACTGCTCTGCTTTTGCTCCGTTAAAAACCGTAATTTGTGTCTGCCCAGGGATTCGGGTCGAGAATTCGCTTGGCAAATATTCTTTTATGGCAACTTTTTGCTCTAGCTTAGCGTCCCATCCAATGTATGTGACACCAAAGCCACCAAAGCCCAATACTTTACCAACAATATAACGCTCCAGGAGGATGCTTCCCGGCTCCATATGCAAAGCTTCCTGTACAGGAGTCCCTTCTACATACCCACAGTTTGGGCAAGCGCTTATTCCGTGACTATATTGATCCATACAGCCCATGCAATAGTTATTCAATGTAATTCCCCCTTAGGCGTAAGAAGTTATTCATCTTTGTTTATATATCAGTTGTTATCAACTCGAGTTCCGTTATATCAACGTCTGTATCTATAAATACATACCTGTCAATATTATCAAAAAAACCATCAAAGTCATTGTGCACCCCATAAAAAAGATCAAAAACATATCTGTTTATAGGAAGATTACCGCTTCTATTGCGCAAATGCAAGATATCTTGCGCCATGTCGCTTAAAAGATAAACCAAAAATCTTTCGGCGACTTCACGTTCATAATAACTTGCAGCCTGGCTTATACTCCAAACATTTGCAAACTGCGCTACCGGGGCAGATGTATCAACATAAACAAGCTTATATTGCCCCGACATAGCCTGCTGCACATCAAAAAATATTGATGTGTTTGAAAAGAGCATTGCTCCTTGGCCTTCGAAAAACAGTTCCTTTGCGCTTTCACTAACAAGCACTGGGGCATCGCCAAAAATATTGACAAATGCACCTACATTACTATAGTCAACAATAAGGGGCCAATCAGAAGTTGTGTTTGCCATAAACAAATCATTTGCGTTTCTTACCCCTGCCCCAGTAAATTCTGATAACCACTTATTCAAAAAGATGACTGGTGCATTAAAACTCAGAGGCAGCTGGCTGGGTAAGTGAGTATCATATTGCCCTAGAAAATGAAAATGGTCTAAATCTAGTTGCGCCACAACTCCGCTCAAGTCCAAAGCGCCTTCCAAAGCCTCTGCACTCAAGCCTGTAGACTCAAACATGATATAAGGATTACCGATTGCAACAGCCCTTAAAATTGCGGCTTCATATTCATCTTGGGGATATGTGTAAAGGCTAATATTTACATTAGGGAAACCGTTAGTAAACGCATCGATTATAGATAAAAAAGCATCTTCTCTTGTACTATCAAAAACATTATCGCCTGTTGTAAATAGTGCGATAGAGATATCAGCATCCGGCAAAGCTTCTTCCTGACGCTGCCTATCCCAGTATGTATAAAAAATAAATGACAACGCAAAGATAACTAATAAAGCAGCAGTTAACCCAATAAAGCGGCGTGCTTTGCGGCGCTTGATTTGAGCGGCTATCGGCAATACCTTTTTTTCCTGGATAAGAGCCCTTTCAAAAGCTGCAATGGATGAAAAGCGCATATGCCTGTCAATAGCCATGGCTTGCATAATTGTGTTGCCTACATGCTCGGGAATTGTAGTATCCACAAAATGGGGAGCAAGCAACGTATCTGCAATTTTGCGATTGGTAGATTCATCAGGTTTGTAACCTGTAACCATGTAGTACATGGTTGCCCCTAGAGCATAAATATCTGTCCACGGCCCCTGAACATTTACCCGCTCGTATTGCTCGGGAGGCGCAAAACCAGGCTTCAAGATAATGGTTAATAACTTATCGTCTATGTTAGAAAAGCGAGCCGCACCAAAGTCGATTAGCTTTATAACCCCATTGGCACAAAGAAATATATTGTCAGGGCTTATGTCTCTATGGACAATACCCGCAGCATGAACATCCTTTAACGCCGTACAAATACGACTAACAACCTGGATACTTCCCTCTACGTCCATTTTATTGCTCTTTAAAAATTCGCTAAGGGTGAGACCATCCAAGTATTCCATTACAATGTAGGCGGTTCCGTTTTCTTCAAAATATTCAAAAATATTTATTATATCACTATGTGAGCTAAACTTTGCCATACTTTTGGCTTCGTCTAAAAAACGCATAAGGCCATGGTTATATTCTTTTAACCGATTTCCAGTAAAGACATTGACATCCTTGGTACCGGGGACACGATTTACAAGGCCACTTGGATAGTATTCTTTGATAGCCAGCATAGTGTTTAGTGTATTGTCCCATACTAAATACGTGATACCAAAGCCACCAAAACCCAAAACCCGACCAATATTGTATCGGTTGTTTAAGATTGTGCCTGGATATAAATGATATAACTCTTTAGCTATGTCCCCTTCAATGTATCCGCAATGAGGGCAGGTTGTAAATTTATCAACATATACATCAAAACAATAGTTGCATCTCTTCATTGCTATTGCCCCTTTATTTACTCTACAATTTCATCCCAAGAAAACAATTGCCCACAGAATGGCACAAATATAAATTCACTGCTCCCAAGTTTAAGATTATCGTATGCCTTTATTGGTTGATGTGCAAGCACTAATTCGCTATTAAGGTAAGTAAGGCCGTTGCTATCCCCCGGCTGTACAAAAAAGTTGCGATTTATGGGGTCAAAAGTGATAACTGCATGTTTATTTCGGGAAACGCTAGTGTCTTTAGCCAAAGGCACATCCATAGTCAAAGAACGACCGATAAAATTTTGCCCCGCTTTTAGGTTAAAACCTTGCCCTATATACTCGCCCTTTACGCTTACAAGCCAACCTACAACAGGCTCTACATCGCTAAAATTATATAAAGCCATGGTCTTTACGTCTTCGCCCTGTTTATGAGATGAGATAGCACTAATTTGAGACTGTAAGGAGTTTTGGGGAGCGGTTGGTTTTGCGTTTAATTGAGAAGCATCAGCAACCGCCGCTGCATCACCTGGGCTGGGCTGGGTTTCGGGAGGGGCAGCATCTGGAATTGCTTTAGGAGTGTTGGAACTAGATTGCATTTCGGGCATAGCATCTGTAGTGGTTTGCATAATTTTTGCGCCGCACATTATACAAAAAGTGCCTCCGCCACGAAAAGCCACCCCACAATTCCCACAAAGTAAAGAGGCGCTATTATTTCCTGTTTCATTGACGCATGAATTTTCTGGATTAACACCCACGACAAATCCATCTAATACTCTTTCTGTCTTGGGGCTTTCGTCATAATCCTTTATTGAGCTTGTGGGCGGAATATTGCTTTTGTTTATAGGAAAGATATTGGGAGGCGCAAGGACAGGCTCTTCTGTTCTAACATGGCGCATTGGCCCTACTTGAAACGGCGGCAAAGGAGCTAATCCGGCTTTATCACAATGAGGACATCTGTCAAATTGATCTGCATCATAAAAATGTTTGTTTGCGCATTTAGTAAGTTTCATTTTGCCCTCCTTATAAGCAATATATAGCTGTATCTTTTCAAATTACTCGCTATAGTCGAATTTATAAAAAACCTACTCCATTAGTCGCAGAGAGAAGTTGGCATGTTTTTTATAAAGTTCGAGCATACCTAATAATTATGCATGTAGTATTATCTTGAGACATTCGGGCATTTTCGCTTGCATTTGCCATTAGGGCATCCATGGATTCTTCTATGTCTGGCATTTTCAAAATCTGTGCCGTTTCATCATCCATTAGGGCCTTATGCAACCCATCTGATGATAACAGAATTACATCGTCATGCAATAGTTTTAAAGGAGAATCGTTATTGTCCATAACCTCGATGCCGCCGACACCGATAAAGCTAATTAGCGCCTCGCCCTTTACGGCTTCTAAGTCGTATTGTTTTTCACTTATCTCGCCATTTTTTATCATCTGATCAAGTATAAGGAAATAATTATGGTCCCGAGTAACCTGAATAAACTCACAACCTCGTAAAATATATAAGCGGCTATCTCCAGCAGATAACCAATATAAGTTATCTTTCTCTATTACTGCTGCTACAAGCGTTGTACCAGCATTCAGCTTTTCTCCGTTTTCATTTTTTAGGTTAAAAATCAACTCATCTAAGATATCTATGGATTTTAAGAAAAACTCGGGGACGGACTCTTCAAAGTTTTTATTCATATACAGCTCGGTTAACTTTTCTGCAGCCATCTTGCTTGCTAGTGTTCCGCCAGCTAAGCCGCCCATCCCGTCACATACAATAGCGATTGCTCTGTTGCCGTCGACTTTACATAAAGCGTAATCTTGTTGCTCTTCGCGAGTGCCTATTATCGAATTCATTGCAATTTGGTATTTTGGATGACTCATGAATGCTCCCTACTTTGTAATGACTGCTATATAGAGAACGCGCCTACTGCCGCGCGTTTCGGTCTCGCTTTCGATTGTTTTCAACTAGGATTGCTATAGACAATCAAGTTGAAAATCATCTCAAGCTTCGCCGAGAACGCGCCTACTGCCGCGCGTTTCGGTCTCGCTTTCGATTGTTTTCAACTAGGATTGCTATAGCTGTGTAATTATCCATATCCTTGCCTTGACCGTTTTTTTTAACCTCTGCAGTCATAAGACTTATCCATTCTTCTGGAGTTTTGCTCTTTTTTAGATAACGACACATGGCTTTAGAATCAATTAACTCCCAAAACCCATCGGTGCATAATAAAAATGCTTGGCAATCGGATATAGAAATTTCGTCAGATAATTCGTAACGAGGATAATCCCACTCTACGCCAAGAACACGTAATAACCGATTGCGATCGGGGTGTTTAGATATATGCTTATCTTTGATTTCACCAGAGAGAGCCAACATTTGAGGGACACTATGGTCTAGTGTGCGTAGTACGATTTTATTTTTATTAAACAAATATAAACGAGAATCTCCGATATGCCCCCATTGGCATATACCATTAATAATAGAAAGACCTACTGCGGTGGTTTTCATGCCCAGCTTGTCGCCGTGGGCTTGCTGCAAAGCCATGATTTCGGATTGTGCGTTAGAAAAACCTTTTTCTAAAATATCTAAACTGCTTTCATGGTTTGAATTAAATTCTTGTTCAAAGACTTCTACTGCCTTTTGTGAGGCCAGCTCGCCTTTGCCATGCCCGCCAAGGCCATCGGCCACTACAAAACAGTAATTGCCATTAGACTCTATGCATGTTACAGCGTCCTCGTTATGCTCACGGTTGCCTATGTGGGTTATATATCTGTATGATAGCAAAAAATCACCGCCTATTCAAAGGGTTTGTTCGCATCATTTTCCATCCTTTTACCCTCTTCTTCAAGGAAGGTTAAAAACTTGGCTTCTTCATCATTGACATAACCCAAAAACACAACTTCCCGTATTTGGTCGTGGTTAAACACATATGTGTACTCGTTATCAATATTCCCCTCTGGATAAAGGCAAGCCACATAGTCGTACATTGTGTCCGCATCGCCGTGGATTTGCATTCGCCCATAAATCATGAGGGTTTTTTCGCCTTCATGCAATAATACGACTGTTCCGATGGGTAAATATTTGTCCATGTGGATTTCCTCCATGAGCTGTATTATTTTGGTTATTTACGCATAAGCCTGCTTAATAGGTTCCTGCTTATATTTGCTACGCCGCTAACTACATTTCCTCCAACTTCCATTGTTATACCTATTCCAATAGTTGCTGCTATCGCACTTACCGAAGCACCACTAACTGCACCTGTGAGGCCCGCAAGGCTTCTCTGCTTTACTCCAGCAACGTCAGTAATTGTTTTTGGCTCATGCCTAACCTTTTGGTACCCCGCTATAACTACTGCATTTGCCGCTGCATTGCCAACAGATGCTCCTGATGCTATGTTATTTCTTATACCGCTTATAGCCCTTGCGCCACCGTATGCTACAGATGCTCCAACACTTACATTTCCGTCACCCCTGGAAATGCTAGCTGCCGGTGTACTGAGGGTTGTTGCAGCGGCGCCAACACGCGGCCCGTTTGATGATGCATCATTTGTCTGATTGTGTGCAGTAAAGGCGTCTATATGCCTGGATAATCCTTG
>Ga0123355_10005134_pt1 | contig 19102 bp, 16 predicted proteins | sample TergutEmb28metaG_3_FD_89872 | JGI IMG/M metagenome (GOLD analysis project Ga0123355, IMG submission 89872) | Embiratermes neotenicus P1 segment gut microbial communities from Petit-Saut dam, French Guiana - Emb289 P1 | ecosystem: Host-associated > Arthropoda: Insects > Digestive system > Gut ... | reverse complement strand
GGCGAGCCGATCTGGCAGACCAGCTCTACCGGGCCGATGTCGATGCCCAGCTCGAGCGAGGCGGTCGCGACCAGCGCGCGCAGGTCGCCGTCGCGCAGCCGGGCCTCGACACGCTGTCGGCGATCCTTGGACAGGCTGCCGTGATGCGCCGCCACCTGGCCGTCACCGAGGCGCTCGCCGAGCTGGTGGGCGAACTGCTCGGCCATCCGGCGCGTATTGACGAACACCAGAGTGGTGCGGTGCTGCTGCACGTGAGCGGCGATCCGGTCGCAGATCTCGGCCATCTGGTCGGTCGTCGCGACCGCGCCGAGCTCATCGCTCGGCAGCTCCAGGCCGAGGTCAAGCTCGCGGCGATGGCCAGAGTCCACGATCGAGCAGCGCGGCGAGCCGTCATCCTCCGACCGGCCCGGGCCGCAGCCGACCAGCAACCGCGCCACTGCCTCGATCGGGCGCTGGGTCGCGGATAGGCCGATGCGCTGGATCGGCTGCTCGGCGACGTGCTGCAGTCGCTCGAGGGTCAGTGCGAGGTGGGAGCCGCGCTTGTTCCCCGCGACGGCGTGGATCTCGTCGACGATGACAGTGGTCGTGGTGCGCAGCATGGCCCGGCTCCGCTCCGCTGTCACCAGCAGGAACAGGGATTCGGGGGTCGTGATGAGGAAGTCCGGCGGGCGCTTGAGCATCGCCGCGCGCTCGGCGGCGGCGGTGTCGCCGGTGCGCACTGACACCCGGATGTCGGGCGCTGGCATGCCGAGCTCGGCGGCGATCTCAGCGATCTCGGCGAGCGGGCGCTCGAGGTTCTGCCGGATGTCGACCGCGAGGGCCTTCAGCGGGGAGACGTAGACGACCTGGGGCCCGGCGGATGCGGCCGGCTGCGGGTCCGATGCCGCCCCCGCTTGCGCGGCGGCTTCGTGCGCCCGGTATATCCGGTCTATGCAGACTCCGAACGCGGCCAGGGTCTTGCCGGATCCGGTCGGTGCCGCGATGAGGGTGTGCCGGCCTGCGATGATCTCGGCCCAGCCTGCAGCCTGCGGCGGCGTTGGCCCGGCGGGGAAGCGCCGCTCGAACCACGTGCGTACAGCGGGATGGAACTGGTCAAGCACCCAGTCACGGTAACCCGGGGTGCCGACAATCGCTGTCTCGTGCGTCTTGCGGCCCCTAGCGCACGGGCCGACCCATGTCACTTGCGATATAACGCGATGTCCCTTATGGTGCGGATGTATCTAATCGATACATCGAGCCGATATAGGGAGACAGCGAGATGTCTGCCGCGGAGTTGTACGACACCATCGGCGCCACCTACACGGTGACGAGGCGAACCGAGCCGCGAATCGCGGCCAGGGTCTGGGCTGCGCTCGGCGATGCGCAGACGGTCCTGAATGTCGGGGCTGGCACCGGCTCCTACGAGCCTCCCGACCGTGACGTCATCGCGGTGGAGCCGTCGGCGGTCATGCGGGCGCAGCGGCCTGCAGGCGCAGCGCCGTGCGTGGCGGCCACCGCCGAGAGCCTTCCGTTCGAGGACCAGTGCTTCGACGCCGCGATGGCTTTCGCCACCGTTCATCACTGGCAGGACCCGATCGCGGGCCTGCGCGAGCTGCGGCGCGTGGCTCGCCGCGTCGTGGTGTGCACGCATGACACCAGTGCCGCCGGATGGCATCGTCGGTTCTGGCTCAGCCGTGACTACCTGCCCGAGGTCGCGGACTTCCTCGCCGGCAGGCCTTCGCTGGGCGAGCTGGCCCGAGCGATCGGAGCCCGCATCGAGCCGGTGCTCATCCCGTGGGACTGCGTGGACGGCTTTTTCGAGGCCTACTGGCGCCGGCCCGAGGCCTACCTGGACGATCAGGTGCGGCGCGGAGTGTCGGGGTGGGCCCGAGTCGGGCCGGTCGTCGAGCAGCGGGCGGTGCGCATGCTCGCTGATGATCTTGTCTCGGGCAGGTGGGCCGAACGCAACCGCGAGCTCGTTGATCTCGACGCCGCGGAGCTTGGCCTTCGCCTGCTTGTCGCCTGAACGCGCCTCGCCGAGCCCCAGGTTCGTGCGGCGTGCCTGCGAGGTCTGGATCTGGCCGTTACTGGTAGGCCCACGCCCGTACGTACTGGACTTCGAGCGTCGACGCCGTGCCTGGCTGATCGCCAAGCGTGCCCTCAGTGTTGGTGATCGTGACGTACTCGGGATCGTTCACGATGTAGGAGCCGCTCTCGCTGTAAACCTTGGTGCCGTTGTAGTAGAAGGTCAGCGAGTCACCTGACCACACGAGGTCGAACGTATACCAGCCGGGCTTGGCGTCCAGGCAGCCCGAGTTAACTGAGCCTTCGTTGCTGACCGTGCCGTAGTGGTAGTTCGAGCTGATGCACCCATTCATCGCCTCGGCGATGTCGATCTCGCCGTCGTTGGGCCAGGAGTTGCCGACCATCCAGAACGCCGGCCAGTTCGCGATGCCGCCGCCAGGTCCGGCCGGCATGTAGATGCGGGCCTCCACGATGGTGCCCGCGGTGAACTCCTGCGAGCTGCTGACCTTGTCGCACACGTCCGAGGCCCCGCTGATCGACATGTCCAGCACGTTGTTCGCGACGCTCATCGTGCCCGGGGTCGTGCAGTCTGCCCCGCCGAGAGCCGTAGACCACCCCGCCAGATCGCTGGCGCTTGCGTTCATGAGCAGCTGGCCCACGTCGGCGGCCGGCACGCCATCAGGCATGGGCTGTGTTGCGGGTGAAGGTGCCGGAGTTGGTGCTGGCGTGGGGGACGGCGCAGCTGCTGGTGCTGCGGCCAGCAGGGGCGGCGTGGCAGCTGACGTCGGCGCCGAGGCGCCCGAACTGGGGAACAACGTGCTGGCTGGCAGCGGTACCTGGCTGCGCCGCCGTCGGCCCCCTGCGTACCGGCCTCGTCGATCACCGAAGCTTCTTGCCGCCAGCGACGTCCGCGGTGATGGCGAGGTGACTGCCGGGGTCTGCACGCCCTGCTCGCTGGCCAGACGGACTGCCATGCTCTTCGAAGGGGCCGCGCCCGGCGAGCTGACGGTGCTGGCAGGCCCGGCGAGGTAGATCCCGGCGCCGATGACGGCTGTCGCGGGAATCGCCGCCACGGTGGCGAGCCACCTGCGCCTGGGCGCGAGCGGGCGCCTCGCGGCTGCCCGGGCGTGTTTGCGCGACGGGCTCCGCCGGTGTCGGCCGGGCATAGCGATGCGGTCCCGACCCGGAGCCTGATGGCGGCCGAGCGAGTGGCGGGGGGCGGGGAGCAGCTCTGCCTCCGTTGGCTAGTTCGGTCATCCGCGCTGCCACCGTCGACGGCGTGAACGGGACGCCGAGAGCACCTCGACTGATACTGACCAATTGACCATAACACGCATAAATCAGGCGCGGAAGCTGTATGCAGATACTGTCCCCGACGCATCAGCAAGACATGCCAGCAGGGCAGAGTGGGTAAGCTTCTTCGCTGGTTATGAGTTGGCGGAACGTCCAGAATCGCGAGCCGGAGTCGCTGGCTGGGCGCTTCCGCGGAGTTCCCTCCCGAACGCTCCTGAAGCGCCTCCGCGCTGGCCGCTGGCCTGCGCTCGTGCTGGCTGTCGTGGCCGTACTAGTCGCAGCTGTGGTGGCTACGGTCGTTGCGCTCGAAGTCACGCCGATGCAGACGGTGACCGTCGCCGGGCAGGTCATCAAGGTGGGCGCCGCTCCACGGCTGGGCTTCTCCGGCCCTGGCGAGGTTGACCTGTTCGGGCAGGGGCTGCCCACCGTCGTTTCCATTCCTGGTCCGGTCCAGCCCAGGCTGCAGCTCAGCCAGATCACCCTGAACAGCGAGCTGGCACACTTCGTTACGGGGAGCAGTCCGGGTCACGCGGGCCTGGCGCTGCGGACCCAGCTGGTGGCCGGCTGGGAGCGCTACTTCGCGTGGGAGACGGCGGCCGCCGCGCTGGCTGCGCTGATTCTGGCCGGTGCCGTCGCGGGCTGGCGCAGGCTCGGGGGAAGGTCGACCGGGCTGCTGCTCGTTGTCGTCCTCGTCGTGACCACGGCGCTGAACCTGGGCGCGGTCTCGCTGACCGCCAACGGCGCGCGGAACGCTCTCCGGCACGTCAGCTCGCTCAACCAGCTCGTCGGCAGCGAAGATGTCACGACGCCGCATTCCGCGGCCAGCGACCGGCGGGTACCGGGAATCCAGGAAGTGGTGCTGGGTGACTCCACGGCGGCGGGAGCCGGGCTTCCGCTCGTCGCTCATCCGTCGGCGGCCGATGGCGCGTGCGGTCGCAGCTCGGAGTCCTACGCTCTGGATCTCGCAAGCGTGAACGACTGGCGGGCGCTGAACCTGGCCTGCGACAGTGCGACGATCGCGCACGGCCTGCTCGGGCCCCAGGCTGAGGGCACGCAGCAGATTCCCGCGCAGATCGACTCGCTCAGTCAGGTGCAGAACCCCACCGTTGTCATCGTCAGCGTCGGAGCCGACGGCCTGCAGTGGTCGGCCATCCTCGAATACTGCGCGGCCACGCCCCAGTGCGATAGCCGCGCTTCCAATGCGTACTTCCAGCAGAAGCTCGCTCAGTTCAGCACTGCCTACCTTCAGCTGCTCATCCAGCTCGGCAGCCTGCCCGGCCACCCGCGGGTCATCATCAACCGCTACTACGACCCGTTCGGCAGCAACGTGAGCTGTATTACGCAGCGCGGCCTCACGGCGGCCAAGGTCAAGACGATCCAGACCTGGCTGGCGGCACTCAATCAGACGCTGGCCAAGGGCGCCGAGCAGTTCGGATTCCTCTCGCCGCAGCCCAGCTTCGCCGGTCACGCGCTGTGCTCACCGCAGCCGTATGTGCAGGGGCTGGGCGACCCGGCACCGTTCCACCCGACCGGGGAAGGAGAGTTCGCGATCGCCCTCACCGACGAGGTGGCTCTGGCCACCGCGCCGCCGCAGCCGACGCCATCGACGAGCCCGTCCGGGTAGCAGCCCGGCGCCGTAGCCTGGTGCACGTAGCTGGGAGGACACATGCGCGGGAGACTCCGCTTACTGGTCGCGATTGCCGCCCCCTCGATTGCCCTGGCCGGTGTCGGCGGGTGCACGGCGAATACGACGACCGCAGCGCAAGGACCCACACCATCAGGAACGCATGGCCCTGGTCCGTGCGGAAAAGTGGCCACGGCGCCGACCTACAAGCACGTGATCTGGATCTGGATGGAGAACCACAGCTACCGCGACATCATCGGCAACTCGCAGGCGTCCTACATCAACTCGCTGGCATCAGAGTGCGGGCTCGCGACGAACTACCACAACGTCTCCCATCCCAGTCTGCCCAACTACATCGCCGCGACATCCGGCCTGGCCAAGAGCGTCATCGGCGGGATCCCGCTGACCGCCTATCTCGACTGCAGCCCGAGCATCACCTGCAAGGCAGCTGCAACGTCGATCTTCGGGCAGGGTGAGTCGTGGAAGTCCTACGCGGAGTCGATGCCGTCGACCTGTGACAAGTCGAACTCCGGGGAATACGCCGTCCGGCATAACCCCGCGGTGTATTACACCTCGCTGGCCCGCTGCTCCACGTTCGATGTGCCGTACAGCCAGCTGGCGACCGACCTGGCCGGCAACAAGCTGCCCGCGTTCTCGTTCGTCACGCCGAACCTCATCGACGACATGCACGACGGCACCATCGCCCAGGGCAGTGAGTGGCTGCGGGCCAACCTGCCCGCGATCCTCGGTAGCCCCGCCTACACGAGCGGGACTACCGCGATCTTCATCACCTGGGACGAGGGGTCCGGCGGAAGCACTGCTGAGAGCTGCTACAACAACACGTCCGACGAGAGCTGCCACGTGCCCACGATCGTGATCAGCCCGAGCACCCGGGCGGGAACTACCTCGGGCTCGTTTTTCAACCACTACGGTCTGCTGGCCACCACTGAGCAGCTGCTCGGTCTGCCCAGACTCAGGCAGGCAGCATCTGCGGCGACGATGAAGTCGGCGTTCAACCTGTAGTGCAGGGTCGGCGGGCCATCGGGCTCAGGACTTTTGCCCGTGGGCGCGCAGCCACGGCGAGAGCAGAGTGCCGGGCATGACCGACTTCACGCTTGAGACGCCCGGTGCCCTCCTCGCCGTCCGAGACAGCCGGTCGGCGGGACCGCCGCTGCTGCTCATCCACGGCGGGCCGGGAGTGCCCGACAGCATGCAGACGACCATCGCCCCGATGCTGCCGGGAATGCGGGCCATCAGCTTCGACCAGCGCGGTGTCGGCGGATCCGCCTGCCGGAACGGCGCCTACGACATTGCTGCCTACCTGGGGGACATCGAAGCGATTCGGGCGTATCTCGGCCTGTCGTCCTGGCACGTCCTGGGCCACTCGTGGGGAGGCCTGCTCGCCCAGGCCTACGCCGCCCGTCATCGGGACCGGGTCGAGAGCCTGGTGCTCAGCAGCTCCTCGCTCGGAGTGGGGCCCGACTGGACGCAGACGAAGCGGGTCTCGTTCCGCACCGGCCGCCGCCGCGCCGGGATGCGGAGGACGCTGCGTCTTTATTTCTTCGGATCAGGGCTCGTCATGCCCGGACCGATCAGCCGCTCGGCGATGTCGCACGTCATGACCGAGACGTGGCACAACTACTTCCCCGACCCGAGACTCGCTCCGGACCCAGACCCCGGATGGCTCGCGGGCTGCTCGGCTGTGGCAATGCTGCGTACCGACAGGGCCGTGTTGAGGGAGAATCCCGCCCTGCTGGAGAGTCTTCGCGTATTTGCGGCGCCCACCCTGGTGCTCTACGGCGAGCACGACATCTTCGGATCCGCAGTCGATGTTGTGAACCGGCGCTTTCCGGCTGCCAGGCAGATCACGCTCGAACGGTCGGGTCACCTGCACTGGCTCGACAATCCGGCGGGCTACCGCGACGTCCTCCAGCACTTCTTCACGGAAACGGTCGGCATCCGGGCTGCCGCAACGAGCCCGGCCCTATGACTGACGGCCGATAGGGTGGCTCAGTGCCGCCGTCGACGGTGCCGTCGTTCGATCACATCTTCCTCGTCATCATGGAGAACCACAGCTATGACGAGATCATCGGCAGTTCCGAAGCGCCGTACATCAACCAACTCGCGAGTCGCTACGGTGTCGCGACCAACTACGTGTCGGTGGCGCCATAGCAGCTTCGGCCTCCTCGCAATCCAGCCCGCTCAGATCCAGCACGAGGTCGGGTGGGCCATCGAGTCCGCGGGCGGGCGAGTCTTCCCGCGCGAGCGGGCCCGGGGCACGCCGTGAGCCGGTTAGCGGGAGATCACCTGGGTAGCCGGATGCGCAGGGTGCTTGCACGTCACAAGTTGCTCGCGATCGTCGGGGGGTCCGTCACCGGTCTGCTGCTCGTCGTGGGAGGCGTCGCGTTCGCGGCGGTCGCGGGGGCGCCGGCTCCAGCGAGGCCCGGCCTGCAGTGGCAGAGCATTTACGTCCAGCCATACTGCACATCGCACGGCGAAAAGTACAACACGATCTTTGGCACCGCGACCATCAGCAGCGACAAGAGGACGCTGAACGTCAACGCCACTGGTGGCACCCTCTACGACGACGATGCTTGCATTGTCGTGGCCATGGTCGAGAACACGGGCAACTCACAGATCACGATCAGCGGGGCGACGTTCTCGCTCGACGGCAAGGCAGTGCCCGCCAGTGATGTGGGCGTCTTGTTCGGCGGGGTGCCGCCGCCGTTCCCTCTGGAGCCGGGACAGTCAGTCCAGGCCGGCCTTACCGTCGAATTTCCTGCTGGCGCCGCGCCGCAGGCTAATGCGTCCTACGTCGCGCGGCTCACCATCGGCAACGTGCCGCTGAACACCGCGTACCGCTGGCCGGTGAGTCCGGGCAGACCGTCGTCGTGGTCCTCTGCCGCTGGGTCAGTCACGTGACCGCGGACGGCGACATCGCGACAGCTCACCCGGCAACCAGGTAGCCACCATCGTAGTGGCAGACCAGGTCCCTGCGGGGTTCCGCTCAGCAGCCGCCTACACCCATTACTCGCTGCTCCGGACGATCGAGGTTGCCTGGGCCTGGCGCCCCTGACCACCAACGACGCTCAGGCCTCCGTGATGACCGACTTCTTTGCTGGCCCGTGAGGTGCTCGCTCGTCGCCGTGCGCTCAGCCTCGCAGCACGACTCGATGGGGCCGTGCCACACTAGGAGCGCCGGTCGCAAATGCGATCGCCCCGCCTCATCGATGGGCAGGTGAACCGCGATGATTCGACGGATACCGAGAGCCGCCGGGCTTCCCTTCGGCGGAGGCATGAACCTCTTGCTCGTCGCTGGCGGGGCCTACTTCGCCTGGGAGCACGAGCAGGGTCGGCACGGACACCCGCACGTACTGTGCCCCATCTGCTGGCTCAACAGGATCGCTCCGGGCCCGGGGCCGTCCGGTGGCCCCAGCGCGGCCGACTCGCCAGAACAGTCCTGACCAGGAGCACGCTCGCTCAGCTGTACCGGCAGTTCGGCGAGGCCGACGCTGCCGGCACCTCGCCGCTGTACGAGCGGGTCGCCGTCGCCGTGAGCGAGTCCGCCGACGCGCTGCGCGCTATCGAGGCGGCACCGGCGCGCAAGCGGCACCCCGCGGTCATCCTCGCTGCGCTGCACGACCTCGCCCTGGCCGGTCGGGCACCGGCGCTGGCCGCTGCCTACGCCGCAGCGGACGACGAGGCCGCTGCCGACGCGGCGATCGACACGCTGGTGCGAATGGCCGACTCGGTCGCGGCCATCTCGGTGAGCCGGCAGGCACGGGCCCATGAGACCGGGCAGGGTCCCGTACTGTATCCGGCCATCGCCGAGGCGGCGCGCCGGACAGGCGCGAACGCGGTCGGGCTGATCGATGTGGGTTGTTCGGCTGGGTTCAATCTCACTGTCGATCGCGTTGGCATCACTTACAGCAACGGGCAATCGCTGGGCGACCCGTTGTCTCCCGTGCAGCAGTCGGCGTCGATCGCCGGAGGCCGGCCCGTCCCGGCGCGGGCGATGCCCGAGGTCGTTGCGCGCGTCGGCGTCGACCTCGATCCGCTCGACGTGACTGACGCGAACGATGCCCGGTGGCTGCGCGCCTGCCTGTGCCCGGATCAGCCCGAGCGAATGGCGCGACTCGAGGCGGAGATCGCGCTGACGGCGACGGCGGCTCCGGTGCTGCTGCACGGTGACACCGTCGAGGTAATGCCCGACGCCTTCGCCTGCGTGCCCGCGGACGCCCTGCCCGTCGTCACGACGACATGGGCGCTGTCGCGGCTGCCTCTCGAGAGCCGCCTGCGCTTCCTGCACCGCCTCGACAAGGCGGCGGCCGGACGGGCGGTTGCATGGGTGTCAGCGGAAGGGGTCGGAGTGGCCCCGGCGATACCGACGCTCGGCGACCGCCGCGCCTCGGGCCACAGCATCATCGGCCTGGCGGTCTTCGACCAGTCGGTTCTTCGCGGGGAGGCCATCCGCCGCTGCTGGTCGCGGGGCCGCTTCCTGGCCTGGCTGGCAGACTCCTAGCCAGTGAAGCGCAGATGTGGCCTGGTCTGTCATTGTTAGTTGAGTCTTAGCAACGACCGGGCCTCAGATAGGGAGCATGTCCGCCCATGACGGTTAGTTCGGATGTGGCGGGCGCGCCAGTGCAGGCAGGCCGTGCGCTCGGACCGCGCTATAAGTGGATCGCGCTGTCTAACACCACGCTTGGCATGCTGATGGCGACGATCAACCAGTCGATCGTGCTGATCGCACTGCCTGACGTCTTCCACGGCATCGGGCTGGACCCGCTCAGTCCCGGAAACACCAGTTACCTGCTGTGGATGTTCATGGGGTTCCTGGTGGTGTCTGCGGTGCTCGTGGTGTCGTTCGGCCGGCTGGGCGACATGTTCGGGCGGGTGCGGATGTACACCCTGGGCTTTGCGGTCTTCAGCGTGGCCTCGATCTTTCTGACCGTGACGTGGATGCACGGTTCAGCGGGGGCGATGTGGCTGATCGGCTGGCGGGTTGTGCAGGGGATCGGCGGCGCGTTCCTGTTCGCCAACGCCGCCGCGATCGTGACCGACGCGTTCCCGGCCAACGAGCGCGGCAGGGCGCTCAGTGTGAACTCGATCGCGGCTATCGGCGGTTCGTTTATCGGCCTTATCCTCGGCGGTGTCCTTGGCCCGGTGAACTGGCACCTGATCTTCCTGGTCTCGGCGCCGATCGGCGTGTTCGGGACCGTGTGGGCGTACGTCATGCTGCACGACATCGGGGTGCGCAAGCACGCACAGATGGACTGGTGGGGCAACTTGCTGTTCGCCGCCGGCCTGATCGCCATCCTGGTCGGCATCACCTACGGCCTGCTGCCCTACGGCGGGCACCCGATGGGGTGGACCAACCCGTGGGTGCTCGCCGCGCTGTTCGGCGGCCTGGCGCTGCTGGTCATCTTCACCTACGTAGAGACCAAGGTGCCCGAGCCGCTGTTCCGTATCTCGCTGTTTCGGATCCGGGCGTTCGCGGCCGGGAATATCGCGAGCCTGATGCTGGCGATGGGCCGCGGCGGCATGCAGTTCATGCTGATCATCTGGCTGCAGGGCATCTGGCTGCCGCTGCATGGCTACAGCTACAGCCAGACCCCGCTGTGGGCAGGCATTTACCTGGTGCCGCTGACGATCGGGTTTCTGGTGGCAGCCCCGCTGTCCGGGATCCTGTCCGACAGGTTCGGCCCCAAGGCGTTCACCATAGGCGGGGCCCTGTTGACGGGAGCGACCTTCCTGACGCTGATCTTTGTCCCGGTGGACTTCGCCTACTGGCAGTTCGCGATCGTCATCGCCCTCAATGGTTTCGGCTCCGGCCTGTTCGTGTCGCCGAACTGGGCGGAGATGATGAATTCGGTCCCGCCTGACAGGCGAGGGGCCGCTGGCGGCATGATCGCCACCTTCCAGAACTCCGCGTTTGTCCTGTCGATCGGCATCTTCTTCACCCTGATGGTGGCCGGCCTGTCGAGCAAACTCCCGGCAGCCATGTTCAGCGGGCTGACCTCGCAGGGCGTCCCGGCCGCCACGGCAGCGCCGATCTCCCACCTTCCCCCGATCGGCGTGCTGTTCGCCTCCTTCCTCGGCTACAACCCGATGAGCCAGCTGCTCGGCCCGCTGCTGCATCATCTGTCCCCGGCACACGCGGCCTACGTGGCCGGGCGGGAGTTCTTCCCGCACCTGATCACAGCACCGTTCCATGGCGGGCTCGGCGTGGCTTTCGGGTTCGCCATCGCGGCCAACATAATCGCCGCGTGCGCCTCGGCGCTGACGGGCCGGCGCAGGCCGGTACCAGCCACGCACGAGGCGCTGGGTTACGAACTGGCCGCGGTGGCCGCTGAAGGCGGCTTCGAGCCCGGCGAAATCGTCGTGCCGGGCGTACCGGAGGAGAGTGCCGACCCGGCTGAGAATCCCGACTAGAGCCGGTGGCGGTCGTTGCTCAGGCTGAGACCAGGTCGCAGACGAAGATCAGGGTCTCGCCCGGCGCTATGGCACGCCCGGCGCCACGGTCACCGTAGGCCAGCCCGGGCGGAATGATCAGCTGACGGCGGCCGCCGACTCGCATGCCCTGCACGCCCTGATCCCAGCCGGCGATGACCTGCCCGACGCCGAGCCTGAACTGCAGCGGGGCGCCGCGGCTCCAGCTCGCGTCGAACTCCTCGCCGGTCGTATAGGCGACGCCGACGTAGTGCACTTCGACCGTGTCGCCGGCCTTTGCGACGGCCCCGTCGCCCTGCCAGATATCGGTGATCTCCAGCTCGGTCGGCGGCTCGCCGCCCGGAAAGTCGATCTCGGGTTTCTCGATGCTCATGCTCACGTCTCCCTTATCGCCTGTCACTGCTCGCGCAAGGCTATGCTCCCGGCGTTGCCGGGCTCATACCCGGATCTGCGTGGTCGGAGAGCCAGAGGAGGATCGGCGCTGTGCAGCAGAGCCAGGCGGACCCATTTGGCACCGCAGAGCTGCGCCGCACCGTGCTCGCGTCCTGGGCTGCCTCGCCGGCCCGGTTCCGGGAGGATGCCAACGCAGAGGAGGACTACGCGCTGGGCGGGTACCGTGACCGCGTCATCGTTGAGCTGGCCCAGAACGGGGCCGACGCCGCAGTCCGCGCGGGCGTGCCAGGCCGGCTCCGGCTGACGCTCCGCGAGGGGAAGCTCGTGGCGGCTAATACGGGTGCGCCGTTCGACGCGGCAGGCGTGGCTGCGCTGTCCACCCTGCGCGCGTCCAGTAAGCGAGAGCCTGCGCCGGGCGCGAGTCGGGACACACGCGCGGCCATTGTCGGCAGGTTCGGCGTAGGCTTCGCGGCCGCCGCCGCGGTGAGCGACGAGCCGCACATCGCGTCGCTGACCGGCGCTGTTGCGTGGTCGCGCACCGCAGCCGGCGACCTCGTCCGCGGGATACCCGGCGTGGCCGCCGAGCTCGCCCGCCGGTCAGGTCAGCTTCCCGTGCTGCGCCTGCCGTTTGCCGCAACGGGCGTGCCTCCTGAGGGCTTCGCGACGGCGGTGACGCTGCCGCTGCGGGACGAGGCGGCCGTCCTGCTGGTTGAACGGCTGCTCGGGGAGACCGGACCCGCGATCATGCTCGCGCTGCCCGCTCTTGAGAGCATCGAGATCGAGATCGACGGCACGACCCGGCTGCTCACCTCCGCGCATGACGGTGAAGGCGTCACCATCACTGTTGACGGTGCTGTCGGCAGATGGCGTACCTCTGGTGCGCAGGGTCGAGCTGACGGGCGGCTGCTGGCCGACCGCCCCGCCGAGGAGAGGGCGCTGCCGTCCTGGTCGGTGCGCTGGGCCGTGCCTGTTGTGTCCGACGGCGATAACGGCGATCTACCCGCTGGGAGTCTGCCGGCCGGCGTGAGCGCCGTCGTGCACGCACCGACGCCCACCGACGAACGGCTCGGGCTCCCGGCGCTGCTGCTCGCCTCGTTCCCGCTCAGTCCCGACCGCCGTCACGTCGCGCCGGGCCTGCTCACCGATTTTCTGCTCGACCAGGCTGCCGAGCTTTACGCCGGGCTGCTGCCCCGCCTGGCACCCGGAGCCAGCCTGCTCGATCTGGTCCCGTCTCCGGTCGCCCACGGCGAGCTGGACGCCCAACTTCGCGGCAGGATCCTGCAGCTGCTACCCGACTGCGCGTTCCTCCCGGCAGCCGAGCCGACCAGCCGGCGGGTCCGGCCTGGCGATGCGGTGGTCCTGGACGCGCGGATGCCAGGGCTGACCGCCATCATCGCTCCGGTGCTCCCCGACCTGATCGCCGGCCCGGCCCGGCATCCGGCCCTCGCCGTACTCGGGGTCCGGCGGCTCGGGCTGGCCGAGCTCGCTGACATGCTGGCGTCCCTCGATCGAGATCCCGCGTGGTGGCGGGACCTGTATGAGGTGCTGGCCGCTGGCGAACCAGCCGAGCTCGGCGAGCTCGGGGCCCTGCCTGTACCGCTGGCGGATGGCCGGCTGGTACGGGGTCCGCGCGGCCTCCTGCTGCCCGGCCCGGGGCTGGCGCACGCTCAGTCGCTGACGGCACTCGGCTTCCGGGTGGTTCATTCCGGCGCGGTGCACCCGTTGCTGGCGCGGCTGGGCGCGATCGAGGCGACGCCAGCGGGTGTGCTCGCCGACCCGGCGGTGCGCGCCGCGGTCGAGGCTTCCTACGACGAGGAGGATCCGGGGCCGATCGCAGAAGCGGTACTCAGCCTGGCGGCAGGAGCTCGGCTGCGGCCTGACGACTACCCCTGGCTCGCTGACCTGGCCCTGCCCGGCGCCGACGGAGAGTGGTACGCGGCAGGTGAGCTCATGCTGCCGGGCAGCTCGCTGGCAGAGGTGGTCGGTTCAGACTCCCCATTCGGCATCGTCAGCCCGGCGCTGCTGGAGCGCTATGGCGCCGACACTCTTGAGGCAGTCGGGGTGCTGTCATCGTTCAGCCGGCTGGCTGCCGAGGACGTCGCGATCGATGCACCGGACCTCGATCTTGACGAGGCCGTCGAGTGGGCCGCCGACGTGCGCGCCCGGCTGGCACCTGGTGGCGTGCCGCTGGTGGCGCCCGAGCTGCTGGCGGTCCGTGACCTTGAGCTCGTCGACCCTGGGCGCTGGCCGCTGGCACTGAAACTGCTGGCGGCGCCGTCCTTGCGCGCGGCGCTCGTCGGGCCAACCAGGGTGCTTCTCTCCGACGGCCGCTACGCCGATGTGCGGTCGTACACCAGCTGGTGGCTGCGCCGTCATCCGGTCCTCGACGGCCGCAGGCCGGGCGAGATGCGTGCCGCCGACGCCGATCCGCTGCTCGCGGCCCTCTATGACGAGGCACAGCTGCCCGCGGACGCCGAGTTCGCCCGTGCGCTGGGAGTTCGTACCTCGCTTTCGGAACTGCTCGCTGAGCCCGGCGGTGCGGACGACCTGCTGACGCGGCTGGCTGATCCGGCGCGGTCAGTCACCCGCGCGCAGCTGCGGGCGCTGTGGATCGCGCTGGCTGCGGTCGCCGACGCCGAGCCTCCGGACCGGGTACGTGCCATCCGCCGGAACGAGGTTGTCGTCGCCGACGCCGCCGAGGCGCTGGTCCTCGACGCGCCCGACTTGTGGCCACTCGTGGCCGGTCAAGCCCTGGTGCTCGCACCGTACTACCTGGCCTCCCAGCTCGCCGACCTGCTCGATCTTCCGCTGGCCTCGGAGGAGGTCAGGGGCCAGGTCGAGTCGACACCGCAGCGCGCTGCGGTACCCCCAGTCGTGCAGACGGTCCTGCCGGATGCGCCGGCCGCGTATTACTCCCATGACCGCCTCATGGTGGACGGCATCGCGGTGCCGTGGCGATACACCGCGGGCGCCGTGCACGCGACCGAGATCGGCGGGCTCGCGTGCGGCCTGGCCTGGGCCTCGGGCCGATGGCCAGCTCGCCATCTGGTCGCCGCGCTGCTGCGCGACCCCGCTGCTAGTAGTCGCCTTCTCGCCGAGGCCGATTTGGAGGCGGAGCCCCTGGAGAGGCGGAGCGGTGACAATCTTGAGCAATGACTGGCCCCGACCGCAGGCGCAGAAAGAGGTGCCATGAGGGAGTACACGGTCAAGGCGCTGGACAGCGAGACGTGGGATGCTTACGCGCGCCTTCTCGACAAGCACAAGGGCGCGGGCTTCGGAGCCGGCTGCTGGTGCACATGGTTCCATCCGCGGGAAGAGACGGGCAACGAAGCTGAGACTGGGCGGGCCTGCAAGGAGCGGCTGGTCCGGGAAGGCAAAGCACACGCCGCGCTGGTTTTTGACGGTGCCGTCGCGGTCGCCTGGTGCCAGTTCGGGCCACCCGCCGAGCTCCCGAGCATCCATCACAGGAGAGAGTATGAAGCGGGCCTCGTGTCGTTGCCCGACTACCGCCTCACCTGCATCTTCGTGGACCGCAATTGCCGGCGCGAGGGACTGGCCAGGGTCGCGGTCGAGGGGGCGCTCAACCTCATCGCGAAGGCGGGCGGCGGAGTCGTCGAGGGCTACCCGCATGACACGTCAGCGAGGAAGATCTCGTCAACCTTCCTGTACAACGGGACCCGCAGCATGTACGAGAAGGCGGGTTTCGAGTATGAGCGCCCCAAAGGCAAGAACAACTGCGTGATGCGCAAGGTCGTCGTCCCGGCTGCGTAGCTCCAGGCGGCCGAGTGCCTATAGGTGAGGAGAGCCGGTCGTGGATGCGGCGGACAGGCAGACAGAGACCCCGGTTATCTTCCGGCCGCCGGAGGGGCTGCGCGCGATCATCTCCGGCGCGGGATCGGTCGGTGCCCGGCTCGCCGGCGAACTCGAGGAGCTCGGCATTCAGCGCCCCATGATCGTCTGCGGCTCGCAGCTGGCGAAGTCTCCGGTGCTGGCCAACATAACCGGGGCGGCGGGGCGGCCAACCTCCCTCTTCGCTGGTTCGCGTCCTCACACGCCCGTCGGCGCGGTGGATCAGGGCCGCGCCGCCGCCATCGAGCACGGCGCGGACGGACTGATCGCCATTGGCGGCGGCAGCGCTGTGGACTGCGCCAAGGCGATCGCGGTTCTGGCGAAGTCCGGGCTGTCCTCTATCCGCGACGTGCCGACGCTCAGCTCAGAAAAGACACTCGGAGGCGCTCTCGGAGGGAACTACGCAGCCGCCATGCACGTCGTGTGCATTCCCACGACACTCTCGATGGCCGAGTTCAATCCCTTCTTCGGCGTACGCGACCCCGATCGGGCCAGCAAGGACCCCTACGGCGACCACGGCCTGGTGGCCAGGACGATCTTCCTGGATGGCGAGATAGCCGCACACACCCCGGCCGGCCTGTGGGCGGAGACGGGCGTCAAAGCGTTTGACGACGCCCTCTGGCGGTTCTGCTCTGAGGAGGCCGAGGACCCCGCCTCCGACACGCTTCTTGCCCTCTCGATCAGGGACTTGCTCCGGCTGCTACCGCGCTCGTCGGCATCGGGCGATCCAGGCTCCCGGCAACGCGTTTTCATGGCCGCGTGGCTCAGCAGCCACCCGATGCCCCGCACCCGCCCGGCCGTCCGCCGGCGGTGGTTCTCGATGGTCGCCCGGCACGCTCTCGGCGGCCTTCTCGAACTACCGCACGGGATAGGTTCATGCGTCGCCGTCGGTCCCGGACTGCGGTATCACCTCGAAGCCACGCGGCACCGCCAGGTGCTCCTCGCCAGCGAACTGCAGTCCGGCGCGGCGGTACCCAGAGACAGCTCTCTGATCGAGATCGTTGGCCGGTTCATCGCCGAACTGGCCGTCCCCGCCAGCCTCAGCCAGCTGGGCGTGCCTCGCACGGCGCTCGGAGAACTGCTGGACGGCATGCTGCGCGAGGCCCCCGACCTCGGTGGCCGTGAGCAGGTGGGCCAGGCGTGCGAGCAGATGTGGTAGCCGGCCGGACCGAGGAGCTCGAGGCGTGCATCGTGACCCCTTCGCATAGGTTCCGCGGCCAGGTGCTACACGTCCAGGATGAACCGGGCGGCCGGGCTCAGCCGCGCGAATGTGGCCGGGCGGATGAACTTCCTCTGGTCGAGCTGCTGCTCGCTGCCGCGGCGGGTGAAGTAGGAATGCAGCGCGCGGCGCGGCCGGCCACTGCGGTTTTCGGTGCCGCCGTGCCAGACGTGGCTGTTGAACACGACCACCGTGCCGGCCGGGCCGGTGATGAGCACCTCATCGGGATGGGCTGCCGCCGGATCCGGCATCGCCTGGCGTGGCACGGTGCCTGACCGGTGCGTGCCGGGGACGACGCGGGTGGCGCCGTTGGCGCTGGTGAAATCATCCAGCAGCCAGATCGAGTTGCAGGTCTGGTAGCCGCCGGCCGGGACCGCGCCGGGCCAGTCCGTGTGCAGGTCCTGCTGGCCGCGGCCGGGCAGCGCGGCGCGGCTGTTGAGCGAGGAGAGCTTGAACTCTCCGAGGACGTGAGCAATGCAGGCCAGCACCCGGGGATCGGTGAAACACGGCTCGAACGCCGAGCCCTTATTCACGAGGTCAGCGAGCCGGTCAGTGCCTGCCTCCTGGTGCACCTCCAGCCCGGCCCGGTCGCCCTCGGCGGCCAGCAGCTCGGCCAGCCGCGTCCGGATAGCCGCCACCTGTTCCTCGGAAAGCACGCCAGTCAGCGCCGCGTATCCGTCCCGGTCCAGCTGTTCCCTGGTGCCGGCATCAAGTTCGGCCGAGACACCGAGCTCCGCCAGGGCGGTCGCCATATCCATGACCACACAGTCTCCTTCATATGGTCGGCGCGGCCGGGTGCGATATAGCCTGACCGGGCCGACGTGTCGGATCGCAGGCCGCCCGGTTCAGGAGGGAACGTGAGTCGCAAGCTGCGGATCGCCATCATCGGGGGAGGCATCGGCGGGCTGACCGCCGCGCGCGCCCTGCTGCGGCGCGGCCTGGATGTTCACGTGTACGAGTCGTCGCCCGAGCTGAAGGAGATCGGCGCCGGCGTGGCGCTCGGCGCGAACGCCATGAAGGCCCTGCGGTCACTGGACCTCGAGGCACCGGTCCGGCAGATCGGCTATCAGTCCCCTTTCCAGCAGCTGCGCTCCTGGAAGGGCCGGATGATCTCCCGGACCGATCCGGCGGCGTCCGCGGAGCGATACGGGGCGAGCGCCTGCACGATCCACCGGGCGGATCTGCTTGACGTGCTGGCAGAGTCCGTGCCGGCGGACATCGTTACCTTGAGCGCCCGGTGCGATTCGGTCACGCCCGGCGATTCGGGTGCCGCTGCGCACTTCACTGATGGCACCGAGATCGAGGCCGACGTCGTCGTGGGCGCCGACGGAATCCACTCGGCGGTGCGCACGAGCCTGTTCGGTCCCGACGCGCCACGATTCACCGGGAAGATCTGCTATCGCAGCGTGATCCCGGTGGCCGAGCTGCCGGCGAGGCGGCTCGAGCCTTATGAAGGCCTCTGGCTCGGCCCGCACGGCACGATCGTCAATTACGGAGTTCGCCGTGGCGAGCTCCTCAACGTCGTCGCCCACTACGAGGACGCGACCTACAAGCATGAGTCCTGGATCGCCGAGTGTGACCGCGAGGAAATCCTCGAGCGCTATCGCCGGTGGCACCCGGCGCTGGGGGAGACCTTCGCGGCGGGCGACCTCTGGTACAAATGGGCCCTCTACGACCGGGACCCGATCCCGGCATGGACCAGGGGCAGGGTCACGATCCTCGGCGACGCCGCTCACCCGATGCTGCCCTATCTTGGCCAGGGCGCCGGCCAGGCCATCGAGGATGGCTGCGTGCTCGCGGCGGCACTCGACAAGCTCAGCGATGACCCCGGCGGTGCCCTGGATCTGTATGAGCAGTCCCGGCGGCCGCGCGCGAGCCGGGTCGTGCTCACCTCTCGTGCCCGCGGCGATGACAACCACCTCGTCTCGCCGGTCGCGGCGCTCAGGCGAGATGTGCTCATCGCCGTGCGGAAGCGATTTAGCTCGGACCTCAGCGGGCGGGGCGAGAGCTGGATCGCCGACTACGACGCGGGATCGCCCAGCGCGCTCGCCGGCTAACCGCCGTGTAGGACGCGTTACTGCCGCCAGACGGACGCTGTGAGTTGCGTCTTCCCCTCCAGCGCCTTGCTGGCCGGGATCTGATAGCTGGCGAGGCGCTGGTAACGGCCGCGCGGGAAGTACCTCCTACCGATATCGCCGGTCAGCACATCGGCGCCAGCGGCCGCGACCTCGTCTAGGTAGGCGCTGACCTGATCTGCCAGTTCCCTCTCG
>Ga0123355_10005133_pt1 | contig 19104 bp, 10 predicted proteins | sample TergutEmb28metaG_3_FD_89872 | JGI IMG/M metagenome (GOLD analysis project Ga0123355, IMG submission 89872) | Embiratermes neotenicus P1 segment gut microbial communities from Petit-Saut dam, French Guiana - Emb289 P1 | ecosystem: Host-associated > Arthropoda: Insects > Digestive system > Gut ... | reverse complement strand
TCGAAACAAGAACACACAACCAATGTAGTGATATAATAGAAAAGTCGCAGGCTCCTGATGATGGATGTATTAATGTCCGAAACATGTAGAGCATAGAAAAAGTGAAATAAAACTTAATAAATTATGACATCAAGTTGGTCTCTTATTCTTCAACTATAATTGTGCTACTTGCAACTGGAGAATGTAGCTCACATGTACATACAACTTGGGAGCGTCTCATATCCTATGTCGCTCAGTCATTTTATTTTCCGTTCTTACATTGTGTAGGGTAATAAGTTTGTCCCGAATTTTCGGAATAACACGCTGACCGTTTCTTCAGGGTGAATGAATTTGCTTCAAATATATGAAGGTGTGACTGAGAGAGAATTATACGTCAGTTACATGATATTTATGCAAGGAGTGTGGCCAAAAACACCAACAGAAAAGGAAGGCTGATAAACTCTGTGTGTAAGTAGTGGATTTGTTTCCGTATGTGTCCGGATAAGCTCTCACATCTTCTTATAGAGAACATCACGAGCAGCTATTGGAATATTTGCTTCAATGCAGAAGGTTGAAACCAGACGTGGCGATGAATTAAAGTATTGTAACCGGAGAGGAGTTTCAAATCCACAAGATTCATAAGTCACAATTGAACACTAACTAACTTTAAACCCTCAGTTCTACTTATTATTGCAGGAGAGATTTCGGAATTTCCGTAGACGTAGGCGTTGAAGTGGCACTTAAATTACGGCGGAGTCTCAAGCAAGTCAACAAATTGCAGACTTATCTAATCTCTCTTAATTTAAGCCCGCGTTCACGGTGGATCACTAATTTACATTATAGTTACAGGAGTTCCGTTCGTCAGTCAACTATATCCATTTCATCAAACCCAGCTCGGAAATTCCGGTATTTGCAAGTGGTTAACACGAGGGATTGAAGTGAAGTAAGATGGTAACATTGATTTTCATAAAACGCACACCTTCAGTTCCTCAGTTGTTCTGCCTGTCTTGTCGAATATGTTCTCCTTCATTTGCCCATCGTAATACTGTAAGGTTTCGTTATTTTTTTCCGTGGCTTGACGGTCCCTCGTGGGCGAGGCTTCACGAGTAAACAAAACCACACTCGGTAGGTCTCCTCTGGACGAGTGCTCAACCCGACGCACAGCCTTTTACCTGACAACACACAACACTCGGAAGATACAGACGTGCATGGCCCGGGCGGGATTGGAACCTGCAATCCCGGCAAGCGAGCGGCCGTAGACCGATGCCTTAAACTGCGCTGCCACCGTGATCAGACTTTACAAAATATTTGTTAAATGCAAACTCCTGACAGAACTGTATGGAGACGTCTTAGAGAAATAGGAATTTCAAGCAAATGACAGACTTTCGGCAGATAAATGTTAATAGTTTGTATGAATTCCAAAATAAATTATTGTGCTCTCCTCTATACTAACTCGCCTTGCGTAGCTACTGCATGCAAGGAAGGTTCAAGTATGCCTATTATAAATGGATGCTGATGATAATGCTATCAGTTGTGTTAATCTAATGATTAAATAACATAGGTAAAATTAGATACAGGGTTGTTACAGACTAAGGTAATAATCTGTTCTTGTAGTTAAACGCAAGGTAAAGGTAAAGCAATCCCATTACAGGCCTGGACAGGCCCTGAGGGTGCGAAGAGGTTGAATCTCCCAGATTTAAAGACAATCGGCACATGATGGTGGTAAGGTCAGCCCAACGCACCGGCCGCCTTTACCCCTTGGGAAATATTCCTGGTACTCATTTATGTTAGAGGCTGAGTCGACATTTTAGATAAATATATACCGAAAAGCACATGTGCACTTTGTAGAAGTTTACTGTAACATATACGGCCACTTAGAAGCGGGCTATTTTGATAAGAGACTGGATGGCCATTTCTAGGGCTGTAAATTTGAAGTTTATTATGATCGAATTTCCCTGATATATATATATATATATATTCTCGCGGATGTTTTAGTTCTGTTAACCGCACCTACGGTGTGAGATTTTCTCCTCCATTCATTGCTTTATCCAGATTTCGATTTATTCGGATTCACGCCAATACGTGATTTAATTCGCCTTAGTGTATGGCATTTCACAGTACGTACAGAATGTTCTGGAGGATTTTGAGAAACGTTTGAAATACCTGCATCGTCTATATTTTGATGTACAACTTTTGCATTTCACCTCAGTTACCTGATTTCCACATATCATTCGGTAGCGATCGGTCGGAGTATATCTACAAGTAACATAGATATCTGTATGTTTCTTAGTTCCAGTGTGCATCTTATTCTCACAAGTAATTTGGGGCTGTGTTATACTCCTAAATATAAATTCAGTCGAACCTTTTTGTACTAGTAAAAACGTACAAACCTATAGGTACTGCAAAACAGTAATTATACATTTGCCAAAAGTTGTATCAGAAATTCTTAAAGAAATTCCTCCAGTTTGTTCCCTGTATAAAGCGAAATATACAGAGCAATCGAACATCAAAAATTGAATACAGAATAGTCTTTAAGAGTCAGATATCCGCCCAGCTGATAAAGATATGCCTCAATTGTTATTGAACCTGAAATTTTATTGCAGCGTGTAGAACGGCTAAACGCCGAATACCATTTTAAGTCAGCAGACTTGCCCAGAGCCATTCCATATTCATGTAAGATCTGTTCTTAGGTGCGTTCGTAAAATTGCGAAAAGCGACTATTCGCTTCGTCATATGTGTGTGTGTGTGTGTGTGTCTATCTTTATATCAATCTGCATGGTAAAGCCCGGCTCTGACTGAACGGATTTAGTGACATTTGATATTGGATTGATTTTCTTCGAAAACCTGTCGAGAGAAATCGAGTTGCATTAAAATCTGACAATATTAATGAATACTTTACATGAAAGCCTATATACATTTATGACAATGTCTCAGTGAATTCCTCTTCTAATGGAAAGCATTTCAGGCAGAATTTGGAAAGAAAATCAAAACACACATTTTATGTTCAGTAACTTTTTTTTTTTTTAAATAGAAAATCGTACCCTTTGTGAGACAGTGTGGAGAAATATGGAAGAGCTGGCCACTCCACATATGACAATATGGCGCATGCGCTTAGCGTGTTGGAAAACTAAGGCTACAGATTCACAGTCAAAATATCCTATACTTTCTGCTTTCCCACATCAACAATTGTTACTGTAGCGCACATCAGTGTTATGCTGTACGCACACTGCTTGTCGCGTAACATTATGTTCCCATCGACGCCAAATTTGTTTCGCTGTCTCTTCGTTAATGACTTAATTTCAGTCAGTGAGATTCCCAGTGACATTTAACACCACAAAAACGCAACTGATTTTATTCTGTGCACATTATCTAAGTAGTTTTTGCTAGAGTTGTTGACTTTAACGAATATTATTATTTGCCCCTCCCCGTTCCACGTTATTCTAAGAGTTTAATCGCTACGAACTCACTGAGTTTAACTTTTGACAGGAAAAAAGAAACTTTGCCAAATTTATTTTTCAAACATTATTTTGTGCTAAGTCTAAGTTTCAACGTTAATTTTCGAGCAGCTTGTGTTGTAGAACTTCTTTTCAGTTACAAAAAGTATGTTGAGCTATATTCTTAAATTCCGCTGAAAAGACGCAACAAGATGACACAGCAGTAGCCTGCAGTACTATGTGTAGGCTTCACGCAACGCACTCCTGCCGAAGAAGTTGCAGTATCAGCTCCTGTAACACAATGCAGCTAAAGCTGCTTACTTATCATTGTGTGTGGAGGAAGTAAAGACAATGGGGTACAGTAATTCGGTTTCAAGGCTTCGTTGCAAATAATTCAGTTCAATTCTTCATTTATTTTCTGACTCAACAGCCAAATGACTAGATAGGAGATCAGTGCGATTGCAGAAAGTATTGTAGGAACAACGTTTGTATTTCCATTATTATGATTATATTCGTAATACCAATTTTAGGTATAAAAACAGAATGCTGTATGTGAGAGCCCTGACTGCTGCTAACCTGAAGTTCCATTACTTGGCCCATTTGCTTACGTATATTTTCATTTAACAATGCACGCGTGTATGTGCTCAAAACTTGAAGGACTTCGAAAAATTAATTTCCTAAAATCTGTCATCAGACTTGGTTTGGGCTTATGATCTCGACTGTCTAATAAATTTACATTAAAATCTCTCCTGTGAAGATTTGCGCCAGTCAAATTAACTGACGTGTATTAAAATCCTATATACAGACGGATGTATTGGAAACGTTAAAATATGTCGATGGTTTTAAATTAATTATAGCAATATTCTGTCATGAAATAGATCCTGCAAGTTGTGCCTTTCCTTATTTTTGGATAAAGTACACACTTTTTTCATGTACCTTATGCTCGCTCCTCTTATTCTTGCATTCACTCGCCTGACAATGTTTCTTGAAGGCCACGCAATATGAATTCCTTCATTATGTGTTTCTCCCAGTCCTATTCTTGCCTCTCTCATAGGTATAAATATTCTCTCAAGGATCTTATTTTTCAACAGAGTCACATTTTGATCTTTTCACAGCATGAGAGGTCAAGTTTCGTATGAAACACCGGTCATCCATGTGTCAGTTGTCAAATGCTGACACACAATTTCCATTGTCACGCTTTGAGAGAACGGATATTATAAAATCGCTTCGTAAACGCGGTTGGTGATTATATTTACGCTTTAAAAAAATTGATAGGAAGTGTGAGCGGAACGCAAGATTTTACAAATTGACGCTACATGCCCTTACCCTCTTCTTTGGAGTCCTTCCTTCTTGTGTTTTGTACTTCTCTTCCACTTTCAGCGTTTCATATGAACCTCCGCACGAGAAATTTGTTTCCTAAGTAACGCACGGATGAAGAAGGTTTGACCCGAAACAGTGTGTCCACATCTTTTGTCCTGACGTTGGTATGTATTGGCCCAGACGTAACACAAGACATTAGTTACGTCACAGACGGAAGTGCAAACTTTAACAACTGTAATCGCAGTTTTTAAAAACTTATAAAACGTAATTTTATAAACTTTAAATGTTATGAAGTATACTTTTATGAAAGTTGTATAGAAATGTATAGTTGTATTTGATGATTCATTGTTTTTTATGTCTGCGCCTTAGTATTCGAAGAGATACACTTTTTGGGGCTTTCCCCATCAAAACCCTGTATGCATTTCTCTTATCGGTCTTGATTTTAGCATTTTGATAAGAACTGGTAGGCAGCTTAATTTTTTCACATTCCTCACGGTCTGTTTTTGCCAAGTTCGTGCTTCTCACTACATTGTATGTCCACATTTATCACTGTCACTGTTTCACCAGCATACAACTTTCTGTTACACTAACCGATCAAGAGTGACGTACATACATTTTTAACACTACAAGTAACGATATTTGATTCCACTAAGATATTTTTTTTAGTTTATTTTGTAACAAATTCTTATTCTGTTGTGTTCTTTTTCAGGTAAGTGTGAATACATAACATAGAATTCTTCATTGCTACATAGGTCATGTGGTAAGTTAACAGCTAAACTACTCGTTCCCTAAGACGCCTCTGTGTTAATGAAAACATATTCACAATGTGGACGTTATTAATAATTCGCAAGTCACAAACGTTTAACTGAAGCTATGCTGTTCTTGTATGTTATGAGATGAAAGATAAAATAATGGATGAGAAGGGAGGGTAGAAGATAGATGTAGAGAAGGCGTAAGGGTAGTAAAGAAATTATTTACCCTGACATCTTCAAAGGACAAGAAATGATTTCCTCTGACATCTTTAAAGGGCCAAATATTTCTTTTTTTTTTCTGTATGGAACCTTGTTACGGTGATGACGTATGTTGCATCTTTCTTTCATTGCTTTTTAGCTTAAAAACAGGCCAACATCTCAGATTTTGTAATAATCACAGTGTACTCTATCACATTCTTTATGAGGCCCTCCTCAAAATATGCAATAAGAACCTATTCACATATTACCGCCCTTAGTCTCAGAGATTTCACATTGAAGAATTCGTCTGAAATATGTCAAAAACGTCAGATATTTTCCAACACAAAAACAGTATCATAACGCTTTATATAAAAATGTAGTTTAAAAAGTTCATTGAACGTTAGAGCCGGTCGCGGTGACCATTCCGTATGAGACATAGGTTTGAAGCCGCTTGATTGCTGAAATCGCGAGCTCGAGTCCCGCGGAAGGCACTTAATGTTTATCTCTTGTGTTTGTTGTGTGGCGGCCTCTGCGACGAGCTGATCGCTAGATCAAAGAAGTCCATCCGGGTGTGTGTGTGTGTGTGTGTGTGTGTGTGTGTGTGTCTGTGTGTGTCTAATTGTGTGCCGTCTATAAACCTGTCGAATGAGACAGCCTAGGCTCCATTTGGGCTGTTGCTCCACAGACTAAGAATATGAACATTAAAAGAATGGAAAATAATAGCCTAATCTCGGATATGTTTTTGTAGTTCCATTAACTATGCATCTTTCTTATTCCCAGAACAAAAGAACCTCAATGACACTTAATGGGTTTTATTATATTTGTCCAACAAATGCAAAATGTCTTTGGAAACAATTATCTCTTTTTATGTAGCACTACTACATTTTTCGATGTTTACATAACATCTTCAGGGAGGTTCTTCTTATGTACACTAAAGTTACATATTAATAAAATGGAAACATTTATACAAGTGGTTGTTACACAGAATAAGTAGAACATTAAAATATCGTCAGAGTTGTCAGGCTGCTTACAGTTCTTAAAATGTGCATTTTGTTACATTTACTTTATAATATGTTGTTACGTGGTTGGTTGCTGTATATACAGTCAATTGTATCTGGAATTTAGTTCCATGTGGGTGCAGTCCCTGTTGGCAGAACTACCTGCTTGAAGGTTTGATAGAAACTCAAACGGTACGTACAGTATCAAGACAATGACATTAATTCCTCAACTTTATGTGTACGTATATACAAGTCTTGAAGATTTCGTGGCGACTGAATCCAGTGAAGTGTTCTTAGGCAGACAGCAGCGCAAAGATGTGAAGGTTTTACGACGTTTCAGAAACTAATTCCGTCCCCATCTTCAGGATGTGCTGGTGGTTTGGTAGCACCAAAACTGCTGACTTGGTATCCTGTTCGGTGCTGTGAGGGTCACAGTCATCAGTTTTGGTGCTACCAAACCAACAGCACACCCTGAAGATGGGGACGGAGTTCCCGAAACATCGGAAAACCTTCACATCTTGACGCGGTTATCTGCCCGAGAACCGTTCATTAGTTCCTATATACTTATAATAACAAACTGAGGATAAAGATAATGGTGCTTTATTATGCTGTAACCCTGCAGACGTTGCTTGAGGAGAGTGGGGGTATAATTCAATGTTATATTATTATTGTTATTGTTACTATTTGCATATTGTAGGGAGAACTGTGTTTGTTAAGTGTGGCTACAGTGGCATTTATATCTCTTCTATTCAGACGTTGTGTTTTGAAGTTCTTTGTCGCTGCACTCATTGTATGCTGAGGTTCGTTCCACTTACATTTACAGCCAGATTGTGCTGTCCAAGTGCACCCACTCAAGAAGTACATAAATATATCGCAAAACTAGTCTTAGGGTTTCTGTATTTTGTGTGAGGTCATGAATGCAGAAGGTTCGCCTGATGCAAGGAATCGGAAGTTGTGCTTGCATTTAAAGTGGCTGAGTTCCAAATTGCTTTGGGTATGGCATACTGGCTTGTGGGTAATAACCCACAAGCCTGACCGATTTTGTTTTGAGATGAATGAAAGAACACTAGAAACAGAATGGAAGCAGAGACCAATAATGTTTTCAAACTGAATCGAAGGAACTTGTTCCTTGTACTTGAAGCGTTGCTTAATGATTGTGCGTGGCGTATACATTGCACTGATGGGAAGGGTACAAGTGTGTGAGTCGGACGTATAGCAGTCTGGCACTTGAGAGCCTCATCCAGTCTATAAAACCATCATTCAACGAGAAATTTTTCTTAAAGAAATCTTACGCTTTTTATGAAGTTTTTGATGTGTGTTCTGCTTTAAATTTTTTTGTTTCTCAAGAATATGTCTCTTATTTTAGAAGATTTTCTAACGCCCTGAAAGATAACTTTGAAAAATTAATCTCATGCCAGAAGATCCTTCCATTGAGGATGTATCAGTATTACATATTAATGCATAAATGATTTTAAAAGTCTATATAATTTCAGAGCACAGTTACAAAAATTTCGGGAGTAATATTTCATTCTCTTAATCTTTCAACATTTAGCAAATATATGAATCGTTAAAAGCCAAGTATTTCCTTAGATACTTTACACGCTTCAGGTAGTGAAATCTGCAGCTTATATGCTTTGACAGTTCTGCTATTCAAAGCACTGCGTCAATCTAATCGATATTCTGATGACGTGGTGTTTGTTTTTTCCTTTAAAATTTGCTTAACTTAGAGTTATGCAAGCCGATAAATTATTAAAATTTTGAGAACGGATGCAGATATAAAGGACGCATTTTGGGTATAGCCCATGTACAATATAGGGGCTATATAATAACACAAAAACAGATAAGTAGAAATTTTGCAAGTTACGTACATGAATGGCCCTCAATAAAATGTATAAACAGTACTTAGGCTCCTTTCGCGAATACGCTCCAATGAGACGCATCAAATATCAAACAATTCTGAAATAATTTCCGCTTGACAATACAGATAGCATCATACTAGACTGAGGGTAGGCAGTGGTGCCGGAAGTTAGCGAGTTCGATTCCCGATGGGGTCATTGATATATTTTAAATACTTAATTCTTCCTGCCTCACTGTGGCCCTGGGGTCGAATCAGTCTCTAACAGAAATGAGTACCGTGGCTATCTCCAAGACGGTAAAGGCGGCCGGTGCATAGGGCCGATAACCATTCCATCTTCATGTGCCGACTGTCTATAAATTCTGTACGCCTCAACCTCCTGGAGCCCTAAGGGTTTGTACAGGCCTGTACGTGGATACTTTGCTCACTATAATGGATTTTAATAGAATGTTGAAAGCTGGATTCGTGTTACCAGTCCTAGTGTCCTGTGACCGTTTCTCGTCAACCGAGTTATTGTTGGGGAGATACCCTGTATACCGAATTAGTGACATGGTCTGTGACCGGATCTAATTTTATACCGCATATTATATGTAGACCTTATTACCAACAACATGAAGCCTTTGCAGTTTCAATTGCAGGCCAATTATTGTGCACTGTGGCCTGTTTCTAAACCTGGAGAGAGAGACACATAAATGCTAATAATGCATTTTAAGTCTCTTGTTTAAAAAAACACATTGTCACTGAACTTCAGTAACTACCTTCTCAGTGTTTATCGAGTTGGAATGTTATTATTCAAGTTGAATTCAATTATTCATTTTTCTTGTCGATCAAATACAATTTTTTCAGTATTCATTTTCTGTCAGTTTAGTATTTTACGGTCATGAAATTTACAGATTTTACAAATTATTTGAATATCATTACGCCCAACTTTTAATAATAGCGTTACTGTATCTTCAGAGAAAGGGACAGCTCTGTCAGGAGATAGTATCTCAATAATCTTTCCATATATTCAACCGTTGTGCTGAACAGGCTATGTGACATCAATAGACTGAAGCGTGGCCGAAGCTTAAAGGATAAGCTTCCTCGATATATATGCTTTTGGAAATTGGATCGTCTCTCTCGGCGCCTAGCTTTAGTCTACCGCGGCTCATCCAATCCTCTTACCATAAAGCTGCAGCCCAGTTCTTTGAACGCTGGTGGGTGAGCGTGCACGCTTGTTTCACAGCCAATAGCCCGGGAAATCCCCGATAACGCTGTGCTTCTCATCTGAAACACTCTCCGGTTAAATCACGTTGTGAAAGTAACGTAAGAAAAGGTGGACTTCATGTTTTAGACTACTGATTTCTTATCGAAGGCAAGATTCTGTAACCCGTATGAAGTTTTATTTGCGTTTGAATATTTACAAACCTTGCTTGTTACCCTGTGGTCTAAATCTTTCGCGTATTAACACAGCGTTTCGAAATTTATCATATTTTTCCATTACCCTAAATTTTGTTTGGGAATTCTTTAGTTCGAGTCGCGGATGGGACATCGGAAAGATCGAAAAATGTCGATGTTGTGACAGATTGTGTGTAAAAATTGTAATTTTAACATTGGTGATTTTGTTGGTTGTATTGTGTGAATTTTGTGTTAATGCACTTCAATAGTTTCAGTCAAATTCCGGGAAAGAGTCTTGAAATAGACTACCAGTACACCGCATTCCAAATCTTTTAAAATTCACAAAATATAAGTAATTTTGTTTTCATTTAATTCAGTGAGAATTTAAAGTGACTTAATTTTTTGGCGTATAAACACACAGCCAGAAGAGTAGGGCGATCTTTTCTTTAGGACAGACCAACTCACAAGGCATAAAACTGTCCAATATCTTTCCTCTGTATTCCATTTATTTTACCATTTCACCTCATTTCTTGTAAGAGAGCCAAGTTTGTAAGGGCAGTTGATTAAAAAAAATAATGAAAAATGAATCAACTGCGTCACTGTTTGATGAAACACCTTCTTTTACCGAAAAGTTTTCCGTTAGAAATATTTGTCAGTACGTGATTGACTCTTCCTGTCATCATTAACGTTTTACAAACAGAATCTCCAAATAAACCTGAAAACTCACCATCCTCTTTTGTTGGAAATCTGTAGAGTAAAACCCAATTTGAAGACTTAGATATAGATGGGTGGATAATATTAAAATAATCTTAAATGAATAGTGTAGGAATTGGCTTATTTAAAATTCCGCTCACGTTATTATCAAAGGTGGGTTTTGTTGATGGTAAGTTAAATTTAGAATTTTGGTCAAGGAAGAATATGTGTTCATACATAAAGACAATATTTGTACGTATACTGGAATGCAGATTCATTGGGTAGGCGTATGTAATTTTCATGTTTGGCACGTAATTGGACCGCGGTATTACTAAAACATTGTGTGGATCTCTGTATGACGTAACTGGTATTGAACAGAATAATCGATAAGAAGGCTTTTAAAAGTTTCAGTATAGCTAGTATGTACACACACACACACACACACACACATATATATATATATATATTCGAAATTAATAGATCTTCAGCAATTAAATTTATAGTTATGATTAACATATTAACCTCTTCTTCGAATATATCACTCAAAGCAAACAGAATCAATAATTCGAAGGTGTACAGAACGCACATGGGGACCGCAGTAGCACAGTGGTTAAGGTGCTGTGCTACAAATCGGAAGGTCGCTGGTTCGATCCCAACTAGTGTCAGTGGATTTTTCATTGACATAAAATCCTTCCGATCGCACTATGGCACTGGGGTCGACCTATCCTCTAACAGAAATGAGTACCAGGAATATTTCCTGGGGGTAAAGGCGTCCCGTGTGTAAGGCTGACAACCTACCACCATCCTGTGCCGTTGTCACTTCCTGGAATCCTCTAGGCCCCTCCGGGACTGTAACGGGACTGCTTTTTTTTTACAGAAAGCACATGGAAAGTTTATGAATATATGTACATACAGAAATGATCAATATTCTGGGAGATGATAGTATTAATTGTTGTAAAAAAAGGTTTATATGAACAGATGTCTAATTGCGTGTGGTTACCCAGCTACAACTTTTTGAATCTACAAGTAAAAAATCAACATAAATGACAATAAAAAAAGATTAATTGCTTACTGTTAATTGCATTGTAATTTTAATTACATTTTTAAATAAAAAATGTTACACACAAATGACAAATTTGTTACATTTCACAATAAATTTTCGAAAAATCCCACGGTCAACCTCAATGAACTTTGCAACTCTTGTGCGAAGATCGCGTGTTGTTCGTCTGAGTTGACCTTTTCATTTCTTTACCCAGACAACAGCATCCGAAATGTGAGCGAGCATTTCGTTTGGTGTATCCATATTCCTTTCGTAAGTTTATCTCTTCATCCAGTCCCACAAACAAAAATCTAACAGAATTGTATGTGAAGATTCAAAAACTCTAACTGGGTAACCATTCAGAATTAGGCACATGCTCGTATACACTTTTTTTTTTCTCACAGTGACCGTTACTATCATCCAAAAAAAATATTGACCTTTCCTCCTGAATCACTCTGAATACAGATATTCCTTTTATATTAGAAGAGAAATGTAGTTTAATGTAGTTTAACTATGAGACCCATGTGGAATTATAGACGAATAATATATTGTAGGTTTTGATTTGATCAAATAGCGCCAACATTGCAGTGCACTTCATATTTAGTGCAAACGATGTGCGGAACTTGATTTAGGATTCATGATTTTAAGTTTTGTTTTGCGTTGAAACCGCACACGGTGCCTGTTTTAATCCCTGCCGCCGTAAATCGAAGTAACGGCCCGATGTAATGCCTACCGCAGATTGTGACCGCTAACGAACCGTACAGCCAGTATACCACAGACCGTGTAATGGTGTCACCACCCTTATGCAGGCACTCATTTGTTGCAAGCCACTGCAATGTCTTACTGCTACAGTTAAGAGGACAGTTTTTTATCCGAGTCTTTTACGCTTTGGCATTTAACGGTTAATAGAAATCGGGGAGTTATGCTTACGATCAGTTTAACGTCTTCTATCTTTTCCTACTGTTTTTACGTAGTAATAATAATGTAAATCCAACAATACAGGCAGTTTATGTGTAACGTAACATTGAGGCGCGTTCGTGCAACTATTGTTGCAGTGGAAAAGCGATAAGTATTATATATTCCAAATGTGTGTGTGTTTATAGACTTAGGTACCCAGCGTGAGATGTGCACGCGCCTTATGTCATCTCTGGCTCCTCCGGGTCTATTGTATTTTTCCACATTATCTCATAAACGGTACGACTTTCGAAAAACAATTACTGAGCGTAGAATGTGTATTTTGATTTTATCTATAACTTTTCTCTGTAAAATTTCTCATTCTGAGAAAAAACGAGCGAGATATGGTCAAAAATGTATATTGGACTTCATGTAAAGTGTCTGTTATTCCTGTTCTGTTTTACTGAAACTCGAATTTTCCTGATAGGTTTTCTAAAAATACTCAAATGTCAAATTCCAAGAAAATCCATGTAGTGAGAATCGAGTCGTTTTGTGTGGGTAGACAGATGCATGACGAAGCTGATAGTCGTTTTTGGTGGTGGTGGTGGTGGTGGTGGTGGTAGTAGTAGTAGTAGTAGTAGTAGTAGTAGTAGTAGTAGTAGTAGTACTAGTAGTAGTAGTGGTACCACTACTGTTGCTGCTACCGCTGCTACTACTACTACTACTACAGCTACTACTTTTACTTCTACCACTGGTAAGAAATATTTCAAGGAATATGCAGTGGACAGGGATACGAAGTTCTGATATGGGCAGAAGCGTGCCTATTTATCTGCTTACATGGGGAGTTGGTCTCGCAGCGGCCATTGCTATATCGATCAGTGAATGTGAGGACAGGATAGAGATTACTTTCAGAAAATTGTGTTTCATGACACGAGGCATATTGATCACGTCAATTGACGGGCTTTGTTATTAGTGGTGTCGAAGTACGGGGATCTACTACAAGAAAGGAATGTCATCGGCCAGAATATATGATCAGTTTTCATTAACAAGGAAAATGGGTTTAACCGCCCCAGATAATTGTTTGTTTTTACAAAATAAATAAATCGCTGAGTTATTTTTGTTAGCTTCCAATGTGTTTAATTTTCATGCTATTGTTGTAAACATAAAATAATACAATAATGAGTTCACTACAATGTATTGATTTCCATCATGGATGATTAATAGATATAGCCAAGTGGATACTTCTGAAAATAAAACAATTAGTTACATTAACGATGTAAAACCTCGCAAATTTTCGTCGTTGTTTTCAAGGTGTAATTACATTTATATTACATAAAAAATTGTATGGAATGTAGCATATAGTATCAATTTAATTAGTGTGTCATAATAGACACATAACGAAACTATTAATTTATCCCATGAATAGACACCGTAACAAAAGTCTCTGTGGTGTCATAGCTCGCGGGGTTCTCTCATTGCTCTCAACTTGCATGTGCTACACATACCGTTGGGACGGCAATGTTATAGCTTGCATATGATGACGCAAACTGCCGGTTGACTATTACAGTGTTGGGTAATAAAAAGCTGCGGGGTATTCGTTCAAGCACAATTCTAAAAGCAGTAAAATTTGTGAAACGCTTCCGTTGGTAATTTCACGTAATTAGCACTGCATTTAAAGCAACTTACAGCGTTTAGAAATTTGCAATGAAGTAATCTATTACCAAAGTATATTTTAATGTCGTGAGCCGGTTAAAATGTGAGCTACCAGCTTCGTCCATCTCCTCTTCTGGAGATGGCTTTAAAGGACCGAGGAATCACAGCAGTGGCATGCATTTCAGGCGTTCAAACTGAAATGTATGAGGTTCCTTACTGTAAAATTTTCTGAATCGTTTTTAATTGTTGATGTTTAGATATTTTGCTGTTAAATGTATTTGTAAAACAATATCACAAGAAAAAAAGTCGATAAGCAAGGCTAATTGTGCCTTTTATTTCTGTTTCACATTTCGTCAAGCCATTATTTATTACATATTGATTCAGTGCATGAAGATGGGGCATTTAAATGATGCAGTTAAAAGCAATGTACTGTAATATAAAGAGAGAGAGAGAAGATGGCATTTTGGACTGCACCATAATTATCTTCTTTTGAAAAAAAGTTACAAGGCATGAAATTACTGTCCTCAGACACATGTTTCGAGCACAGCTACCAAACAATTGTTATTTCCATTAATTAAACTTTACCATCAGTTTATTGGTTTCCAATTACTCAGTTAAGAGTCTAAATCTAATTACGTTTAATATTTAAAAAGTTCACCCAGTAGATGAAGCAGGGAATGCTGTATCGTGTACGACAGTGCAAGTGTCACAAAACTGGCAGTAACTACGTATCAGGCACCCCCCACCCCCACCAATTTTATTGTCGAATACTAGTTTGTTCAATTGTTCGTGATGATGAGAACAGTGGTTATGACACCGGCATTTGTTCCAAATTGCATCTCAGAAACGACTGTGTCTTTTGGGGTTGATGTCCTTCGTAATCTAAACGGTGTATGAAACTTGGTTAGCAGCTCTTGAACAAGCGGATGTGTCTATGTAACTTTGCTCTTGTCGTGTTGCTCACACTCGAATAACTTCACTGTCATCATACTAGCATAATGTGTCCGCCATTGTGCAGAGAAACGACAGAACTGCAATGAATTCGAGTTTCTATAATACTGCCTTCTGTGTATTTATCTCTTTTTTCACCTTTATCTGTAGATCTGTTGCGGGATACAGAATGACGGATTACATACGTAAGAAAGAAGCGGAAGAAGGTCTGGAAGGAATAGACATATATAAAAAGTAAAAGACTGTGAAAAGGGAATGCCTGAAATATTAGGAAGGAATATGTGAGAGCTACACGCGAAGCCTCGCTGTCAGTACGGAGCGAATAAATATCAGACAGAAGACTGGCGGAGTAGTGGCACCATGTTGACTGAAATAAAAAGGAACTTAAATTTTAAAGTAGCTGATAATTATAAATTAAGACAATAAAGCCTTGTTTGTAGTTCATTTAAAAAGCCTTTGGTAATTCGTACGAGGAGGTGATAGCGAAAATTGGAAGGTATATGAAAATAAACGGCTCAGGCGTAAATATACATGGACTGTAGTTGGGAATACGTGGTTAGCTTCACGCTCAAGCCTCCTTACCCTCAGACAATAAGGCCCTTTACCCTATAAATAGGAAACTAGGTAGACACCAAAGACTGTCTGGTGGGTTTTGCCTCTGCCGATAATCTAAAGGCAATTCCTCGACTCCACCAGTAGCTTAACTATCCTGTCGACTGCGCTATGAGACCCTGAGGAAACATAAAATGTTTCGCACCAAATATAATATTATTAGAGCTGTATTCAGGGCGGTGAACTGTCGAATTCCTCTTTCAGCAACACCCCGTAACAGTCTACCTCCTTGTAGTAATAAGAGCAAGTATATTGGTATTCTATGTCACTAGTGTATTCAAGATCAAATTCCTACCAATGAAACGCCTTGTTACGTAATAAGGATATATGAATTATACGCAAACAAGGACATGCAGAGTTTATAATATGTAATGCAAACAGACATCTTACGCGTAAAAAACTCAAAACCTTCTTCAGGAACTTATAGTCGATATTCTTGTCAACAATTTCCCCACTTTTATTGAAGCCCGATAGTTCATCGCCGTGTTCAAAACAGCACCACACTGGTGTCTATACACAGACAAATCTGCCTAGTCCAAACCCTTACATCCTTTTGCTTTAAGGTATAATTTAACCATATCTTCCCACTTACACTTAGGTATTCCAAGTGGTATCATTACTCCAGTCCCCTCCCCCCTCCCCCAAAGAACCACTGTACATTTTGAATTGCTTAGATCGTTCCAAAAATATCCCATATCATGCCGATTTCTTGAATAGTTGTTACCACTATCCAAATTCTGAAGCAGTAGGACCGTCCCTTGTCGGCTCTCCGCGACTGCATATTGAGTATATATGGAGGCCATATTCGCTATCCGCAACGTGAGGACATGCCATATCGCGGTCACAGTGATCCACTTAACATGTTGAGACAATAAACACTTCTTTCTTATCCTTTTATTTCGACGTTGTTAAATCTGAACTATGAAGAGGAATGTCGTCTGTTTTACGATGAATGTGTGCTTCCAATGTGACCTTACTACAAAATGCATTAAAAAGGACGCACTTTAATATCACATCATTTTCTATGGTCCTTTCCCATCTCACTGTCGAAATTATATTCCACCTCTTTCCACAAATTTCCGGGGCGAAGGAGTGGTGGCTGTGACCCAAGGAAGTAATATCTTGAAGCCACAGCGTCAGTAGGACGAAAATGCAGTATGTCATTGGTTGTCCCTTCCCAGCGGACATGAAACTTTGTTAACCTTAACTCTCAGAAGCAGCTACAAAGCTTAGTTCTGTTTCCAGCCCTGCCACAAACACACACAGTGGAAACCTCGTCCGTTTCCTGGGCATCTGATTTATGGACACAATGCAGGCACAACGCTGCTGTACCAACTGGGCATAATCCTGTATTCGGCACACAAGGCGAAAACACGTCTTCCCTAGAGAATGAAGATTATGTCGTTATGGACAGCGCTTTTCTGACGAAGGGTATTTAGAGTAATGGTTTGTCCGAAGGAGATCAACTACCGAATGTATGACCAAGCTTATGCCTTTGATGTGAAACTCCATATTATGTGTTATTCCCTGTATGTGTGAAGTTATTATGAACTGGTTCTTTGTTTGCGGGGAAACAGGAACCGGGATTGCTTGTTCAATATTGTGGCTAGGCTATGTGCTGCAGGAGGGAGGAGTCGGTCTTATTTTAGTAACTGACCAACTTAATGCAAAAATTCTTGTTTTATAATAAGTTGATTATGTGCACCGGACGGTCACCTACAGAGTGTGATGATACCAGATGCTGTATAATACATTTTTGACCTCCTGATGAAGAGCACATAGTGCTCGAAACATGTACAGGAATATAATAAACTTATTATAAAACAAGAATTTATGCATTAAGTTGGTCAGATACTAAGATTATACTGAGATGCACGTTCAGCAAAACATAAAAAAAACGAGGGATCGGTGTTCAATACCGAGGAGGGCAAGGCATTTTTAGACGCGACTCGCGTAATTCGCGAGAAGCCCCGTTTAGCGTCATCATATCTGTCCGTCCCGTCTTTCCGCACGTACCAGTGAATCTCGTCCCGAAAGGGATTCCGTGAGACTTGATGCTGGGACCTTTTACGATAATCTGTTGAGGAGAACCAAATTTGGTTAAAAATCGGACAAAAATGTCGGGCACTTTATATGAAGAACTAAGTAATATTTTCTTTTTTCTGGGGTCATAAAAAGTTGTAGTCGAGTGAAATATCAGGTTGTTAGTATGGCCGAGGAGATATAAATATTACAATAACGCGCCACAGTGCAACGCTGTACGTACATTTCCTATCTTGTTGTCTTCTCCAAAATTCCAGACTGCTTTTCGGGACCACACAGCCTTCAACATCGTGCCTACCAGGAGTTCATATTCCGGGAGTAAAGTAGGTAGAGAGTGCAACCAACTATTTACCTCCACCTGGTGTCGAGGATAAGAGAGCTTAGAACTCTACCGACACTACTCCATATTTCTTCGTGATGTGGTGCTTTATTAACCACAGCACGTCTCTTGGATTTTACGTAGACAGGACATAAAATATTGAGACTTCAAGCCACATTTGAAATTAAAGCTGCCGTGAAACCTACCTGTAACGAAATAGCAAGATTCCGAAATTTTTTCCCCGTTGCAGGCAGGTTTCGTTGACTACAGGTACTAGAAATTTGGGTCCTCGGTTCTCCAGATCTCGGGACTGTCCAAGTTTCTGGTAAACAGAGGTTTCTGTTATGCCAATGTTCCATTTAAGACAGGTTTCACTATGTGTACCTTTGCATTTAAAACACCAAAAAGTTTTCTATCTTGTCCACAGACTGCTTTTGTTAAAACTGCATGCGATTCTGAGTCTCAACAACAGCTGCTTCGGTAATGAGTATTAACAGGCTGACAATTTTAATGGCAACATTATTTTTACCGTGAGTCAAGAATTGAGCCTTTTTGTATTACTTAAATTAGTTTCATGTTTTATGTGGTTTTGACAAAATATTGAGTCGCTAATTTAAGTGTACACAATCGATGTTGAGGATATTTCATATCAGTTAATAGTGAGGTAAATTCAGTCAGAAAATACAACTATGCTAGATGATGGTATTTATTAGCAAGTAAATAACTACATGTTTCGGCCTATAGCGGCCATCTTTAGGTTATTACAATTTTGCTAAAAGAGTGTCATATATATATATATATGTCTATACTGTGATGATGTTGAGATCTCAACATTTTACTAAAAGAGTGTCATATATGTATATATACATACTTACTTACTTACTCCATGGTGCAGAGTCCTTCTTGAGAAGCTAACTGGTCTGCAGCTAGTCAAGAAACTCCCCGCATTTCACGGAACCCGAAGGTTCATTACCGCACTCACAAGCG
>Ga0123355_10005132_pt1 | contig 19107 bp, 19 predicted proteins | sample TergutEmb28metaG_3_FD_89872 | JGI IMG/M metagenome (GOLD analysis project Ga0123355, IMG submission 89872) | Embiratermes neotenicus P1 segment gut microbial communities from Petit-Saut dam, French Guiana - Emb289 P1 | ecosystem: Host-associated > Arthropoda: Insects > Digestive system > Gut ... | reverse complement strand
GATAAGGTGATAGAAAAATGCGGTGCGGCATGGAAGCCGCACCCTACAAAATGCGTATCTCTTGTAGGGTCGGGCTTCCATGCCCGACCGAGGAATCGTAATAATCCTTAACTTAATGGCATTACGCTTGCGCGCGCGTTTCGTACAGAGCAATTTCCTAGCAATTAAAAAAGCGCGCAATTGCAAAGCGCGCTTTAGTATGGAACTATTGAAACTACCCGCGGTGCTCTGTTGGCACGTGATAATCCCTTCCAAAAAAGCTAAGACAGTAAAGCCCCGCCAGCGCAATAAGGGTATATATGATGCGGCTAACAACCGCTTCCATGCCGCCAAAAATGGTGGCTACAAGGTCGAACCTAAACAAGCCAATGAGCCCCCAATTAATTGCCCCAATTATTACAAGCGTTAGCGCAATGTAATCCCATGTTCTTGAACGCATATGATTTTGCCTCCTTCCATAGATTCATATTGTTAATATTCTCACACAATAAGGAAAATATGTATCAGCGTTCTTTTGGAATCACAAAAAGCGTGGTTTCAAAAGAACTCTATTGCAGGTTGCATTGGCATGTGGTTAAATATTGTTGTGACATTTTCCCGGGATTTTGTCCAAATAATTTTTGGAGAGGGTAATTTTATGCGCCAGCAAATTTTGGAATCTTTTTATGAAGCGTTTGGTAAAGAAGGCGGTATGCCGCGGGTTTTCTTTTCGCCGGGCAGGGTTAATTTAATTGGCGAACACATAGATTATAATGGAGGGCTTGTTTTCCCATGCGCGTTAAATTTAGGAACGTACGGTGTCATTAGGAAGCGCAACGATAATATTGTTAAAATTGTTTCCGGCAACGTTACTTTGCCAATACAGTTTTCTTTGGATGAACTTGCCTATGACCCAAAACATAGTTGGGGGAATTACATAAAAGGTGTAATCCTCCAGTTTATCGAGGCAGGATATGATATTGGTGGGTTTGAATTATACATTTATGGCAACTTGCCAAATGGGGCGGGATTGTCGTCTTCTGCAAGCTTGAATACCCTCGCTGCGCTGGCAATTGACAGCATTTTTGAATTAGCGACAGACCCGATCGAACGTGTGAAAATGTGTCAAAAGGCAGAGCATTATAACGGCGTAAACTGTGGAATAATGGACCCGTTTGCTTGTGCTATGGGCAAAAAAGACCACGCCCTATTGCTGGATTGTGCCACATTGGAATATAAGCATGTTCCGCTAAACCTGGGCGATTACCGGATTTTAGTTGCCAACACCAACGCCAAGCGCGGCTTGGCAGACTCTAAATATAACGAGCGCCTTGCAGAATGTAAGCAGGCCTTGGCAGATTTGCAAAAAGTCTGCGATATAAAGGAATTGTGCGACCTTACCCCGGAAGCGTTTGAAAAACATAAAGGTGTAATACAAGATGAAACCAATCGCAAGCGGGCAGAACATGCGGTGTATGAGCATTATCGCACGAAAGAAGCGGCGCAGGCGTTGTCTGAGGGTAGGCTAGAGGATTTGTTCATTTATATGGAAGAATCCCACTTATCCCTGCGGGATTTGTACGATGTGGTTGGTGATGCACTGGACGCGATGGTTCAGCCGATGCTGGAGTATGCGAAACTTCACCCAACCCATGTACTGGGTTCTCGTATGACAGGCGCGGGTTTTGGCGGCTGCACAGTAAATATTGTGCATAAGGACTATGCTAACGACATTATGGAGCATGTTGGTAAAGCATATCTTGAAAAAACAGGTACAGAAGCTACATTTTATATCGCAGAAGTGGCTGATGGAGCCTGTGAGTTAGTTTAATACAAAAATAAAATCCAGTTGGTGATAAAATATCACCAACTGACGAAATTGCCCGTAATGGGTGTTAGGAGGATACAATGGCAATTTTAGTTGTTGGCGGCGCGGGATATATTGGCAGCCATATGGTGGCAAAGCTGGTTGAAAGCGGCATAGAAACAATTGTGCTGGACAACCTTGTAAAAGGGCATAGCCGGGCCGTGTGGCCGGGCGCAAAATTTTACGAGGGCAATATGCGGGATGGCGCTTTACTGGATAACATATTTACAGAAAATAACATAACCGCGGTGGTGCATTTTGCGGCGTATACCGTTGTGCCGGAAAGCATGAAAGACCCGGCAATGTACTACGATAATAACGTGGCGGCTACACTTGCCTTGTTGCAGGGAATGCTGCGGCATGGCGTAAAAAACATCGTATTTTCTTCCACGGCGGCGGTTTACGGAATGCCGGAAACCATACCTGTTACGGAAGCGTCCCCAACCAGCCCAATAAACCCATACGGCGAAAGTAAACTTGCGGTGGAACATATGCTCAAGTGGTTTGACCAAGCCTATGATATGAAATATGTAACGTTTCGATATTTTAATGTGGCAGGGGCGCACGAAAGCGGACTAATTGGCGAGGATCACAGCCCGGAGACGCACCTTATACCTATTGTGTTGCAGGCGGCACAGGGCAAACGTGCAAGCCTGGACATTTACGGTGACGACTATCCCACCGCCGACGGCACGTGTATACGTGATTATGTCCACGTAATGGACTTAGTTGATGCCCATATGTTGGGGTTAAAATGCTTAGAAGCCGGCGAAGCATCTGCCACATACAACCTTGGCAGCGGCAACGGATTTTCTAATAAGGAAATTGTAGAAGCGGCAAAGCGGATTACCGGTGTAGATTTCCCGGTTCATATCCGTGAACGCCGCCCCGGGGACCCGCCTGTACTTATCGCGTCTTCTGATAAGGCAAGGCGTGAACTGGGCTGGGACCCTATGCGCACAAACATCGATAATATAATCCGTACGGCTTGGATATGGCATACCAACAGGCCGGACGGGTATAAATAGGTGAATACAGAAATGATGACTAAAAAGGAACTCGACTTTGCGGTATTCTGTATAGAAAATGTTGCAGAGCATTTGAGGCTGAATGGTGCAGATGTATACAAGCTACTTGCAACAGACAGCAAAATATTTGACGAATACATTATAGAAAATTACGAAGTGCTTCACACGCAAGGCAAAGTATATATTGTTAATGATATTGTCGAATACATGAGGGAAGTTGGACTTTTGACATGATTCTTTATCACGGCTCATATGTGGCAGTTGCCAAACCTGATATATCATTTTCACGAGAAAATGTTGACTTTGGGCGTGGTTTTTACACCACACCAATTAAGGAACAGGCAATTAGCTGGGCAGCTAGGTTTAAGCGTAAGCAGAAGCAGGCCATTGTTTCTGTGTACGAACTTGATGATTTTGCGCTTCAAGATGACATGGTATCAGTCCTGGATTTTGAAACATATTCTGACGAATGGTTGGATTTTATCATTGCTTCAAGAACCGGAAACAGTAAAAATGGGTACGACATTGTAATTGGCGGCGTTGCCAACGACAAAGTATTCGATACGGTTCAGCTTTTCATGGACGGGCTGATAGATAAAGCGGAATCTATAAAAAGATTGCGCTACGAAAAACCCAACGTACAATACTGCTTTAGAAGCCAGCTTGTAATTGACAAGTATCTGGAATTCATCGTCGGTGAGGTGTTGTGATGACCGCGAATAAAACGCTTTTGCAGCATAAATATGCAAATGTAATAGAAGCACTTGCCATGCGTCAAAATATCAGCTTGCGGCAGGCAATGGATGTATTTTACAAATCATATACTTATCAAGAAATGCGAGAAGGTATTTCCGACATGCACTGCCGTAGCGAGTTATACCTTGCGGAAGAAATATCACTGGAAAAAGAATCACTACAGGCTTAAATATAAAGGAGGAACCAAATGAACCAGCTTAAAAAGCGCGCTTGCGCGCGCGTTTCGTGCAGACCAATTTCCAATAGCAAAATCAAAACCGCAATGCAGCACGCCAAAACGCTTGGTGCAGACTTTGCGGACATCCGCTTCAAAGACATTCACACAGAAAATATTCGTGTGGAAAACAGTCAGGTTGTGGCGGCATCAACAGAGCGTAGCCAGGGATACGGCGTACGTGTGTATGTAAACGGCGCAATGGGCTTTGCCGCGTCTAATGACTTAGGCAAAATGCAAGATACCGTGCAGCAAGCCTATGAAATTGCTCAAGCAAGCCTTACACTGCTTGCGGAAAAAGCAGAGCTTGATAACAAGGAAGCCGTAACGGCAAGCTATGCAACACCAATGACACAAGACCCTTTCGCGGTGTCATTTTCCGAAAAACTTGCCCTAATGATGGAATGTGACAAAAACATGCGTGCCGCAGAAGGCGTAAGCCGTACTTATGTTAATTTCACCTTCCGCAAAGATGATGTCATTTTTGCGGATACCCACGGCTCGTGCATCGACCAAAAATTCTGCCAATGCGACGTTTCCCTTGGTGCGGTTGCGTTTTCCGATGCGGATATGCAACGCCGCAGCTATTGCAATGTGATTCGCGGCGGCTTCGAAACCGTGCTTGAACTGGAACTACCAAAACGTGCAACCACCATTGGCCGCGAAGCCGTGGAATTACTAAATGCACCGGACTGCCCAAGCGGAGAGTTTGACATTATTTTAACCCCGCGGCAAATGTTCCTGCAAATTCATGAAAGCGTGGGACACCCCACAGAGCTTGACCGCGTGCTGGGCAGTGAAGCGGCATTCGCTGGGCGCAGTTTTGTGGAAATTGATAATTTGGCTAAAAAGCCGCTGACATACGGCTCCGAACATGTGACATTGGTTGCAGACGCAACTTGCCCACGCGGACTAGGCACTTTCGCCTATGATGACGAGGGTGTACCTGCGCAAAATGTTACATTGGTAGACAAAGGAAAATTTACCGCTTTCCAAACATCACGCGCTTATGCGCGTAAGGTTGGGCTAAACTCCACAGGCGGCGGGCTTGCCGACGGCTGGCGCAACCTGCCCATCGTGCGTATGACCAACATCAACCTACTGCCGGGAGATTCCACTTTGGATGACCTGATAGCAGGTATCGAATATGGTTTTATTTTTGACGAAAACAAAAGCTGGAGTATTGACGATTTACGCATAAACTTCCAGTTTGCGTGTGAACTCGCCCGTGAAATAAAAGATGGCAAGCTGACAGGGCGTATTTTCAAGAATCCGATTTACTCCGGCAAAACCACACAATTTTGGGGCAATTGCGATGGCACAGCCAATGCCGACTTCTGGGAACTTGTGGGCGTACCAAATTGCGGCAAAGGCCAGCCGATGCAGGTTATGCGGGTTAGCCATGGGTCTTCACCAACCAGGTTTAGAAAAGTGAAAGTGGGTGTTTCCGATGTTAAATAAAGAGATGACAAAAGCATTACTGGACAAGGCAACTTTCGCAACAAAATACTACGCAGTAGCGGCGCTTAACGCCAACGAACAAGGCACAACGCGTTTTGCAAATTCGGAAATCAGCCAAAATGTGACCATAACCGATGCGCGTATGAGTTTAACCGTTTACGATGGCAAAAAACAAGCGACTTGCGCCACCAACGACTTGTCGGACAATGGAATAGCCCAATTGGTGAAGGATGCGGAGGCAATGCTTCAATTCGTGCCGGAAGGCGAATTTGGCGCGTTTTCGTTTTCTAAGGAAGAAATACCGGAGCGCGCTAAAAGCGATACGCTTGTCAAAGCGTTTGACGTAAACGGCCGCGCCGCATATATAAAGGAAGGTGTTGCACAGTTAGAAGCAGGCTACACCGCTTCCGGTGCGCTAACATTAACCGACACTGTTACAGCCATTGGCGATAACGCCGGCGGCTTCCGCTATGCAAGCTACTATGATGTCGCTTTTAATACAGTGGTAACCCACACCAGCGGCGCAGACGGGGCAGGGGAGTGCGTGTCATACACCACCGTGCCCGATATTGTGGGCTGTTTCAAAAAGGCGCAAGCCACGGCGAAAGCCGCGCGCAACCCGATAGAGCCGCAGCTTGGCGCGTTTACAGTTGTACTTTCGCCGGTTGCCTTTGGCGATTTGCTAAGCTTTACGGCAATGATGATGAACGCCAAAAGCGTGGAAGACGGCGTAAGCTTTGCCCGCGGAAAGCTTGGCGAAAAAGTGTTTGGAGAGAACTTGACCATCCGCGACGATATAACCAATCCGGAATTGCTGCCACTACCATTTGATGCAGAAGGCAACCCAAAACGCGTGTTACCGCTGATTGAAAACGGCGTAGTTTCTGGCTACGCATATGATAATAAGCGTGCCGCCAAAGCGGGTGTGGAAAGCACCGGCCATGCCGTGGTTGCGCGCTGGTATTCCGGCGCGGTGCCAATCAATGTTGTAGTGGAAGGCGGCGACCGGTCGTTAGCGGAAATTATAGAAGGTACGGAAAATGGCATTTTTATCAACGAGTTCCATTACACGAACTTTGTCAATGCGCGGAACTTGCAAGTAACGGGTCTTACGCGAAACGGCACTTTCCTGATTGAAAACGGCAAATTGACGAAACCAATTGCAACCGTTCGCTTTACGGAAAGTTTACTGGATGCGTTTAACCATATCACCGCAATCTCTAAAGAGCGTGAATTGATTAGCGGCTTTGGTGCGATGTTGGTGCCGGGTGTTAAAATTGAAGGGTTCCATTTTACGAGTAAGGCGTAAGCTTCGGGGCGGCCTCGTTAAGGGAATTTACCTTTCGCTCCGAATTGATGATCCCCGCAAGAAAACCACTTGCGGTGCTCATCAATAGTCGCTACAGGTTAAATTCCCTTAACGAGGCCGCCCCTTACATAATACTAGGCCGGAAGGAAGCGGTTCCATGAAAAAATTCGTATTATTTTTCGCAATTATCACAATCGTATTCGCGCACCTGCCCTTTTTACTTTCCGCCGAAGAACCCGCCGCCGGCTACCCTACCGAATACGAAGAAGCAACCGACCCACGCCTCTACCAATCCGCCTCCGTTCTTGTCATGTGCGTAGAAACAGGCGACGTCTTATACGAAACGGAGGGCTTTACCCCGCGCTATCCCGCCAGCATAACCAAGGTAATGACAGCCCTGCTGGTGTTGGAATATGCAGAAAATCTGGATGATCGCATAGTTTTTTCTGACCATGCCTTAGACATACCGGACTATGCCAGCCGCATATGGATGCACGAAGGCGAAAGCATTTCCGTACTGGAAGCACTTTATGGCATACTGCTGTCCTCCGGCAACGAGGTGGCCCGCGCCCTCGCGGAATATGTAAGCGGCTCTGTGCCGGCATTTGTAACACGCATGAACCAACGCGCTTGGGAACTTGGCGCAGTTAATACCCGTTTTATAAACCCTTGCGGCCTGCCGGGGGATGGCCAATTTACAACCGCTTACGACATCGCGCTCATCATGCAAGCCGCCATTCAGCACCCAATATTTTTAGAAATTATCGCGACGCCATATTTCGAACTGCCGCCCACAGAATACTATGGCAACGCCCGCTTGTTAAGAAACACCAACCGCATGATACGCCCCGACGAGCCGGAGTACAACCCGTATGTAATAGGCGGCAAAACTGGCTTTACCAATGCCGCGCAGCATACATTGGTGTCATATGTACGGCAAGACGGCATGGGCTTGATTATATCCGCGCTGTATGCCCCACGCGGCGCAACGTTTACAGACACCTCCGCACTGATGGATTATGTATTTGCAATGCCGGCTGAACAGGAAGAAGAACCGGAGCCTGAGACATGGGAAACTGACGCTGTGCAAATTTATGAACCGGTTTTGAAAATAGAATATGACAATACGATAGATGGTATCTTGGAAGAAAACAGTACGTACTATGGAGAAATTTCAAACAGAGAGGCTTACACGGTTGCTTCTGTTTCGTTGATTACGGTGATACTTGGCTTGCTTGCAGTGAATATGTATTATCGCAGGAAACTAAATTCAAGTGGTGAGTGACACTCACCACTTGAATTACATAGCACGTGGGCAACTTGAACCGCAACTGCTGCGTTGCGGGCATTTTATAGCCCCGGTGCCCTTAACATAAGCGGGTGCGGTTTTAAACACCGTCTCTAAATCAAAAGAATCGCAATTCGGACAAGGTATGCGTTTTTCTGTTTTTTCTGCGATAGACGCGCTTATTTTATATTCCCCGTCACATTTTGTACAGCGCAAGTCATAGTTTGGCATGTTGTATCCACCTCGTAATTTTATTAGAGAGTTATTATATCAAAAGATTGTCGTTCTATGCCACTAGCGGTATAATATTTGTAACAAATATTAAAGGTGGTGGCAGGGATGAAATCAGTAGCGGGAATTTTTATAGCTTTTTTATTCATTTTTGGCGGGATAGCAATAGCGGCATATTTTGCAATGGACTATTATTTGGGATGGACGCCACGCGAGCAGGAAACACCGCTTTATGTCGCGGCTTTTTCACCAGGCCTGCCGGAAACTTCGGATCCAATCGAATATATCAATACCAATGAAGCATATTACCCGGAAAATGTATATGAACATCAAAGCACAGAATATCACGAATATTACCCCACATATGAACCAGAACCTTTCGTATACGAACCCTATGAGCCTGTTTGCAGCATAATAACAATAACCCTGTCAGCCGCAGGGGACACTACTTTAGGCGGCGACCACCGCTGGGCAGGTTATCATGCTTTCATGCGGGAATTTGAAAACAGCGGGCGTGACCATAGCCATTTTTTACGCAATGTAGCTCATATCTTCTACGAAAGTGATTTGTCAATTGTCAATTTGGAAGGCACTTTAACATACGCGACATATCACATGGATAAAGAATTTGTTTTCCGCGGGCCCCCGCATTTTGCTCAAATACTTTCGTCTTCTTATGTGGACGCCGTGACCATTTCCAACAATCATACCATAGACTTTTTTCAGCGGGGTTATGACGATACAATCGAAGCGTTGCGGGCAGAAGAAATTGTATACTTTGGCAACGAGTTTAAAACAATAATGGAGGTTAACGGCATAAAAGTGGGGCTGTTTGGCTATCGGATTTGGCATGATTCGGCGGATAACAGAAACCGAATACGCGCTGCAATTGCCAACCTGCAAAACCGCGGCGCACAGCTTGTAATCGCATATTTCCACTGGGGTGTAGAAAGAGAAAACCGTCCGGAGCAATACCAGATAAATATTGGGCGTTACACCATACGCAACGGGGCGGATTTAGTACTGGGCGCGCACCCGCATGTTATCCAGGGGATAGAGGAATACATGGGCAGGTTTATCGTGTATTCGCTGGCCAATTTTAGCTTTGGGGGCAATGCCAACCCGCCCGACCAGGATAGTTTTATTTTTCAGCAGACATTTAGCTTTTATGACGGTGTGCTTTTGCCGGATAGTGATAAAAATGTGATTCCCGTATTTGTGTCGTCGGTAAGAAACCGTAATGACTTTACTCCAACCATTGCTGAAAGCGCAGATGCTGAGCGGATTTTGGCAAGGATGGAGCGGTATAGTGAATGGCTTAGATAATAAAAATAGGCGTCAAGGTTTGTGTCTTGATGCTTTTTTTTGCGATTCTTATAAAAACTCTTTGTTAACAATTACCTGTACCCAGCAATCTCCGATTTCATTCTCGAATTTATTCTTCAGTTCCTTGTCCATGAGTGGAACATTCAGCCAAATTTGCTTAACCAACCCTTCGTCGTATTTATATACGCTTGTGGCAGTAATTTCATAATTTTTATACTGCTCATTGAATGCTTTAAGTGCATCTATGCTATATTTTTCGGATTGCACTAACGTTTTGCCAACATAACCCATTTTTGCGTAAAATTCTTCTTCTCCTTCGGTAATGCCAAGTACAAGTCCTGCATGTTTGAGTTTCCTTACTCTCTTTTCCAGTTCGACAAAAAGTGCCTCAAATATGCCTGTATTTTTGTATTCTTTAAGTACTCCCTCGTTTACGGTTACATATCCGCTCTCACTTTTTGAAACAGGTAGCGGGTCCAGTATTCCCAAGGTGACAGCACATATTTTTTCGCCGTCTTTTGCATATAGAAGTAGTTCAGGGTTCATATTGAAGTGTGGCATCCAGTTTTTTTTGGTGCCGAATCCTTTATGTTCGGGATAAAGTGTTCTTGTAAATGCCAGAACCATTTCTAATTCCTCGATGGTTTTTACATTGTCGATACGCATATGCGTTCCTTCTTTCTTAATATTATTTTTATACTCACTTGGCGAGCAGCCGAATATGGACTTGAACGCCTTATAAAACCCCGCTGGTGTTTCATAACCGTAATCCAGCGCGATGTCGTAGAGTTTTCGCCCTGAATACATTTCATTGGCGGCAAAATATAGCTTTTTTCGCCGAATGTATTCCATAATTGGATATGGTGAATATACTTTGAAAATTTTGTATATATGATTGGCAGAGTACCCGATTGTATCCGCTATTTCCGCTATTGCGATATCCTCTTTAATGTGAGCATCAATGTATTGGATAATTTTCTGGTAAACCGCTGACATGATATCACCTCTGTTTTCCGTTTTCGGCCGTGTAGTTATTTTAACAGCGATTATTAATAAAATCTTTTCCGTTTTTATCAAAATAGTGACAAATGTCAATAGCTCGTCCTATCACATTCGGGCGTAATATATGCACAGCAATACACTTAGCAAATCACAGACTTTTGCCGTAAGTTAACGTACAATTATAAGGTTGTAAAATTGAAATCGTATCTTCATAAGAAAGGAATGTCTGTAAAATGGAAACACAACAAACACATGCTACAAAACAATCGAAATGGGATAGGTTCAGAGCCTTTCTACTATCGCCGCTAAGCCCGGCTATGAAGTGGGGGTTACTTTCTTGTTTACTTATCGCGCTTGGGTTTGGCGGAGTTAGCTTTGCTACTTTATTAAGGCCTTACGGTTTTGTTCCTGCGCTCATATTTGGGCTTGCGCTTTTGATTGCAGGACTGATTTTGTCTGTTGTAATAACATTATTGTTTGCGGCTGTAAAGCGTTTGCACTGGCAGGCATTTTTAGTCATTTTCATGTCAATTATATTGGCTGCACTTACACTGCTTTTAGTGGTTTATCTGATTCCACTCATGATTTTTTGCATGATTGGCATATATTCAACCATTATGTTTGCCACAGGGCAATATAAAGCGTTGCGCAAACCTAAGAAGATATTGCGTTGTGGACTACTAGTTATATCAGGTGTGGCTGTTATTTTACTGTTAGCGTTGGTAATTTGGCCCGGTCCACTGTTAAACCCCAGCGATAGGCCGGATGTGGCGAGATTGGCGTTGCCATATTATGATAGGGTACGAAGCCGTGGTATCCCAGTATCAAGCAACTACGGCGCGGGTCCTACCGCTACACTCCAACGAATACAAAGCCGTGATATTCCGGATTTAAGCAACCCATCTCTCCCTGGTAGCCACGGCTATATTGTACATTTTTATGCATCTGCCGGGCAGAGAATCAACCCATTTCCCGGGCAGTATATGCTTGCATCACAAACGGTAGATATGTCAGAAATCTTAAATGGATGGGGCGGCCTACGCCGTTCCAGATTAGGCTTTGGGCCTGACGCACTGCCGCTAAACGCGCAGGTTTGGATGCCGGAAGGGGAGGGACCTTTTCCGATTACGCTAATAGTACATGGCAACCACACTTCCGGTAACCGTTCCGACGGTGGGTATGCGTACTTGGGCGAGCTGTTAGCCAGCCGTGGCATTATTGCGGCTTCTGTAGATCAAAACTTTTTGAACGGTTCAAATCTATACGATATACTATTTTTTTCTGGGCTTGAAAGGGAAAACGGCGTCAGAGCTATTGTTTTGCTAGAACATTTGCGCCAGTGGTATGTATGGAACGCCGATTCTTCCCATGTGTTTTATGGTAAGGTTGATTTTGATAGCATTGCGCTTATTGGGCATTCCCGTGGTGGTGAAGCTGTTGCACTGGCAGCCGCGTTTGCCGATTTGTACCACTATCCCGGCAACGGCGGCGTGATACTGGATTTTCCGTTTAGCATAAATACAGTTGTGGCCATTGCCCCAACACACCGTCAATACAACCCTGCCGGGTTAGAAGTATCACTGACAGGCGTCAATTACCTAGCATTGCACGGCGGGCATGATAAAGATGTTTCCAGCTTCATGGGGTCCGATATGTATAGCATGGCCGATGTATCCAATTACGGCATGAAAGCAAGAGTATGGGTAAAGCATGCAAACCATGGGCAATTTAACACCATATGGGGTAGAAACGACATGCCTGGACTTATGAGGTTAGCGACAAACAGAAGGTTGTTGATGCCTTTAGAAGAACAGCAAACAGTAGCAAAAGTATTTATTAGCGCGTTCCTAGAGGCTACACTGCATGGGCTGGATGAATATGCCGCTTTGTTTAGAGACTTTGCGCATGGTGCAGACTGGTTGCCGCCTGCGTTATATGTCACAGATTTTATGGACAGCAACATGATACTGCTGGACAGTTTTGACAGCGGATTCGACCTTAGAGGATCTACATCGCAGCTGGTGTCTTATTCCGCCCAAGGCTTTGATAAATGGACATTTACAGAACTGTCTAGTAAATTTAATAGCACCAACCGTGTACTTATGCTGCAATGGGGAGATGAAGATAACACACAAATACCTATATTCAAAGCGGAATTTGCGGAAAGTGTAGTGACTATGGGTGATAGACTGTATGTGTCATTATCTTCCGCAAACAGCAGCTACAACGCCCCAAATGTGTTTTTTCAAATTAGGTTGACAGATACACATGGGCGCACTTCTACAATGCACATCAACGATTTTGGCGGTGTGACCAACCCAATTGATGCGCACATTTTTTCGCCATTAGTAGCTACTTTGGGTGGCAGCACCAGCGAGCCTGTATTACAAATGGTAGGTATTCCAACGGAATTGTTTGAAGGGTTACAAGGGGAAATTGTAGTATGGAGTGGATTATGGAAACCAAGGGCGTTAAGCAAACCTTGTATGTAGATGATTTACGGGTTGAAAGATTAGTGGATTAGTATTTTCATTGCACAAAATTATATCTCATATACGCCAAGCCGCGCAGTATGAGAAAGATGCTTGTGGAATCTTAGAGAAAATAATTTGTAAATTGTAAATTCATAGAAAACCCTCAAGCCTTGATATATGCTTGAGGGTTTCTGTATAATATTGGTATTGTTAGACTTATTTAAGCAATCCGTTCTTTTTTCGTGAAGACACTAAGCATTTTGACCCATTCGACATAGTCATGTACCCTTTGCCTTGTTTCAGATCATATATGCAACTGTCTGTTACATGGCTTATATTCACCACATATGACTTATGGCACTGATAAAACAGCCCACTAGGCAGTGATTTTATCATATCATCCAGCCAGCCATAAAATACATATTGCCTTTTCTGCGTATGCATGATAATCCGCTTCGTACCCTTATCCGTTTCAAAAAATAGTATGTCGTTATACAAACAAGAAACTTTCTGGCCGCCGGATGTCTTAAATATATAGCAACCGTCATAAGGGCGGGAAACGTGTTTATCATAGGCATCACTAATGCAGTCATAGATTCTTTGCTGGATATTATCAACCGTTTCCTTGTGTATATAGGCAAGTGCTTCTACTTTATATTCAAAAGTAAGCGACATATACCTTGGGTGCGATGTAATAAATACAATAAACCCCCTGGGGTCGTACTGTCTTATTTTTTTGGCTATATCCACTCCGTTGTACCCACCTTCCAACTCTATATCCAAAAAATAAAGCCCGTTTACCTTGTTTTTGGCTATGAATTGAATGATTTGGGCAGGGTCTGACGTACATAATGTAAATTCGATATCCAATTCTTCCATGTTTATGTGTTTTTGAATGCGTGCGGATAATTCTTGCCGAAAGCGATGGTCATCTTCACAAACAAAAATGGATAGCACTGCTACACCTACCTTACTAATGTTAGGACAAGTGAAAATTCATCTTCTTTTATGTTTGCTGTAACCAGCACATTTCCGCATTTGTCGGTTATCTGTTTTAAGCTGTATAACCCAAAACCTCTGTTGCATCCTTTTGAAGAATAACCTTTTTGGAATATTTTCTCCGCAGGCGGCGGGGCTTTACAAGTGTTGCTACAGATAATAAGTATATCATCGTCGTCAAGCAGTATACCAAATTTTAGTATTTTAATATCGTAATTTCCTTGAAGTAGTTCTTCAATAGCGTTATCCACCATAATCCCAACCATACGGCATAAATCCATTTGGTTTACCGGGATATCATCTATAGGATCGGCAATATCAATTTCCAATTCGATGTTCCGTTCCAGCGCATGAGCAAACTTAACGGACAGTAAGCCCCTTAACGCAGGAGTATGGATGAATTTTAGCCTATCCATTGAACTATCCAGCTTGTCAAGTGTACTTTTTGCATATGCCAGCGTTTTGGCTAGATGCGTTTTAAGAGATTCTTGGTTTTTGTCATCTGCAAAACCCATTAGCGCATGCAGTAAATTAAAATGGTCGTGGCGAAAATTCCGCATTTCATCGTATGCTTGCCCAAGGTGCTGGACATAGCCTTCCAAGTCCATCAGCGCTTTATTGTTGAAATCTGCCTCCATTTGCTTTTGTTGGCTGGAAGAGTAAGCAACCATTATGGCTATTGCTACAAAAAACACTATGGTAATAAGCACAACATTAATTGATGATAGCAGTATGTATTCATCTACTATACGGTATACGAGAATATTAACCTGTGATAGCAAATATGTCAAAGCTGATAAGGTAAAACCATACGCAATAAATTTTTTTTGAACCGCTTGAGATAATTGAATGTAACTTTGGTGTAGGCGGTTCCCGGCATATTTAGATATTACGTAGCATAATGGGAATGTGAGCGTTGCCAGAATAATGTGGAGAATTAAGCTATCCCTCACCCCTTGAAGATTGGTATCGAAAATAATAAGGAGCAATATTCCTGCTAGTGTATTTCCAATCATGCCAATGATTACGGCAAGTAAAGTGTAATAACCGCTTTGCATTATGTTTTTGGTTTTTCTATAGACAAAAATTGTTAAGCATCCGGCAATAGTTATATTTATAAGTATGTCATAATTCAATGCCAAGATGGATACATGTAGGCAAGTAATCAAAAATCCCAAAGTAACAACATATGTTGCAACAATTCCAATTATAACTTCGATATAAGAGAACTTATGCTTGCATATGTTTAAAAGTACAATGAAAAATAATAATACACTGGGGATGAGTAAAATAAAAACCATATATCCATCATTTCCTTATGTTAGCTCTTGTAGTATGCCGGATGCTTGATACATTAATCTGCGTCTTCTAGCAGTAATTCAATGGGTGTCTCTGCTTCTGATACACCAATGAAAAAAGAAAATTTCACGCCTTGCTCACCTTGATAAATTAATGCATCAGACAAGATTTCTGCGGCTTTCATTTTAGCACGCTCCATTATAGTTGTACATTCATTCGTATTGTTCATAATTATTTTTGCTCCTTCCAAGAATTGTGTAGGTAGCAGGCAGCACGGTAATGAGTGCGTACACTGCCCCCGTAGATATGAGTACATAAAATGCTCCGTTGCGAAGCACTAAAGCAAATGCCAGCATACAAACAGAGGCAATTACAGACTTTTTTTTGAGTCTTGCCCGTTTTGCTTTGCCCAAAATAGGGCGTGCCTTTGTATCAGCAGGGGCATATTTGTAAAGTCCAATGCCGACTAAGCCAAATACCAAAAACAATACTCCTATATTTGTATGTGTGCCCTGCATGAGATAGGGCATAGCAACAAACATAAGCAGCGTGGTTAAAGTACAGGCGATATTATTGCTGGCATGCAGGCCGCTGGCGTACCTGCGTATGCAAGCAAAAGGCAGCCACGTTAATAAAGTGAGCGGCAATATGCCAAGTAGCGCAGATATAAGCACTGTTAAAACCAGTTTGGGTATGTTATGCAGAAAAATTTCCACACCCAAAACCATTTTTTGTACATCTGCACCTTCCTTTTTAACATGACGGTTTAGACTGCTCACACATTTAATTGCAATAGAGTGGAGCATGTCCTTTTTCAATTGAGCACCTCATTTCTTTTTGTATACTTTTAGGTATAAAATAATTGTAGCAAAATTGATAGTTTTGTGTCGAATATTCCTTGAACGTATCATATAGCTACGTTCAAGGAATATTTGACACAAAATATGAAAAGTGTGATTGAATAATATTATTACATGGGCTGGGAAAAATTGGTGGCCCTTGAAGGAGAGTGATGTTATGAATTGGATTGAATGATGGCAGATGGACATGATATTGATGTTTGTCTGCGCAAAGTGATGGGAAAATTTCCTTAAAATCTGTTTGTATCAACCTGTTCAATAAAACAAAAAATAATTTTGTCAAACGACAAAATGCTGTGTAGTTTTAAAAATCTAACTTGCTATGGCAACAAAATGTTGTGGTTTTAATGCTTAATAGCAACTAAATGCATTGTAATTTTACATTTCCAATAATAGGATAAATGGTGTAGCTTGAGCAGCTTTAAATGCTTAATATGTAAAACCTGTACCAAGCAAGGCCGGTGTAACGCACCTGCCTTGCTTGGCCTCCTTGAAGTGGAGACTCTATACATAATCCACAACTGAACTTTCTGTTTTCTCTTCAAAATACTTCGCCAATTTCTCCCCAATATCCGCACCATAATCCGGCAATGTGTCCCTGCGCTTTAGCCAATCTTCCACAATGCTGCGTTCCTCTGCGGTCATATCCATAAACGGCGGCAGAAAATCCGGCAAGCCCAAATGCTGCGCAGCAAGTACGGGGTCGAAAAACCCTACGTCATATTTTTCTATGACCACTATGGTGCCGGCGGCCATGTCGCCTATACGTTTATGCTTTTTGGAAAACATAATTACAAATATTCCTACATACATCATATCCAGTGTTGTGCGAATAATCCCGCGTATCAATGCCTGGGTAAATTCTATCGGCTGGCCATTGTCGCGTATGACCCGCAACCCAAATAACCGTTTGCCAATGGTTTGCCCGTTCATTAACATTTCGCATGTGATGAAGTACCCCATATATATGATAAAGACAATAATTATAAGCGCGGCAATAATTGTGCTTAAGCGTACTACAACTCCCATGTTCACTAATTGACGGTTAACGCCGAATAATATGCCGATGCATAGCAAAATAGCTAAGAATTGAAGCAGTGAATCTATGATAAATGCCGCTAAACGTGCGCCAACACCTGCAAGTTTGTATTCTATTTCTATGTTTGCCGGGGTTATTATTGTAATGGTTTTCACGCTTATCACCTCGATGAATTTCGTGCTTGCAAATATCTGTTAACTGCGGATACGGTAAAATGCTCTGCCGAACTTTCTACGCTGGGTATGCCCATGATGTTTAACTTGCGTATAATTTGGCGCCGTTCGTTATGAAATGTTTGCGCGGTTTGTTTTAGTACTCTGTCGTAAGGCCTCTTTGAATCGGGAGCTTCTGCCATAGACGTAAGCGATTCGTTTTCCATGAAGACTACTATAGGCATGTGACGCCGTTTTAAAATAGCGATGTGTGCAATAAGATCTTCGGCTTCTTCCAAAATTTCAAAATCTGTGAAGATAAAAACCAGGCTACGGCGTTTTTGGCGTTCGTACAATGCTTGAAACGCGCCTTCGTAGTCTGCGGTTTGGCGGTTATCCGCCACGTTGTACAGTGTTTCCATAAGCAGGTTTCTGTGTAGCGCACCTTGACCGGGCGTGATGTGAGACTGTACTTTGGAGTCGAACACCAAAAGCCCTACTTTATCCCCTTGCTGGTTTATGATGTCGCTTAAAACAAGTGCGGCATTTATGGAATAGTCAAGCTTTTTAAAGCCGTTTACCATGTAACTCATTGGCCGCCCGATATCTAGTAAAATGTATACGGGCTGGTCGCGTTCCAGTTGGTACTGGTTAATCATCAGCTTATTTTCACGGGCGGTTGCCGCCCAGTTAATTTTGCGGTAATCGTCGCCCTCTACATATTGACGCAGGCTTTCAAAGTCTGTTCCTACCCCGTATTGGCGCAGGTTTTTCTCGCCGGTTGGCAGCAGGCGGTTATTTTGCATCATTAGGCGGTACTTGCTTAAATCTTTTACATTTGGATATACCTTGTACGTAGTGGGGCAGGGGACGGCCACGTATTTTTTGCACAGCCCCATAAGCCCCGTGTAGCGTAAGTAAATTTTGCCGGAGTTGAAGCTGCCGCGTTTTGTGGGAATAACCGTATAAGAAAACGCTTGTTCTTCGCCGGGGTCTACAAAGTGGGCCAAATCTTGTGGGTGAACAATATTAAAATGCCGTAAATTTTCGTCTTTGCCCTGTATTTCCAGCCCGTCGCGGAAGATGTTGCGCACGTAAAAAGTTATCGTGTTCTCTGCTTTGAAATATAATTTTTGTTCGCTTGTGCGGCGTACTTGCAGGCACTTTGGGTTTGGTGTTAAAAATGCGTCCAGCCCCAATAGCCCCAAAATTAGCAAGTTCCAAAAAAGAAAAATAGGGCCGTGAAAGCCAAATGGCCATGCCGCAAGTGTAAATATAACGCCAAGTGCGGTTAAATATACATAATTTCTGGTTATGCCCATATTACCCATAGTGTTTACCGCGGAGCCTTCACTTGCGTAAGTATACTTTCAATGACTTGGTCCGGAGCTATACCTTCAATTTCCGCTTCGGGCTTTATCATTATGCGGTGGCGTAAAACAGATAATGCCAAATAGCGCACATCGTCGGGAATAACAAAATCGCGCCCTTGTAACGCCGCATATGCTTTAGACGCCATTAAAAGTGCCACGCTCCCGCGTGGGCTGCTGCCATATTGAACGGCACCCACACGCCGCGTTGTTTCTACTATGCTCACGATATAGTTTAACACGCCGTCTTCTACCGCGACATTTTGAATCTCTTGCCGCGCTTGCGCAATGTCTGCCGCGGAACAAACGGGAGCTAAATCATCCAGTTTGCCGGAGCTAAAGCCCTCGTGATACATTTGCAGCATCTGCTTTTCTGCCGCAACGCCGGGGTAGGTGATGTTTATTTTCATCATAAAGCGGTCTGTCAGGGCTTCCGGCAGGGGGTAGGTGCCT
>Ga0123355_10005131_pt1 | contig 19108 bp, 14 predicted proteins | sample TergutEmb28metaG_3_FD_89872 | JGI IMG/M metagenome (GOLD analysis project Ga0123355, IMG submission 89872) | Embiratermes neotenicus P1 segment gut microbial communities from Petit-Saut dam, French Guiana - Emb289 P1 | ecosystem: Host-associated > Arthropoda: Insects > Digestive system > Gut ... | reverse complement strand
TTTGGGTCTTTTTTTTCAAATTTTTTATTTTTTTTCCAAAGGGGTGTTGTTTTGTTTTATTTTGGGGGGGCCTTTTGGGGTGGGGGGGGGGGGGGGGAGGTTTGAACCCCCCCCCCCCTCCTCGTTACGCCACTGCCTTCTTGACGTGGAACTTGGCTTTACCAAGTTCTGTTGTTTTTTTATATGAAACAGTCATGTGAAAGATCAACATTATTTTGTCAAAGAATGCCCCAGACATGAGCAATTCAACCTGGACAACAGTGTCAGAAATGAACCAATATTACAGCACAAAAAAATATTTTTACTTCCGTTACATATCAAGCTTGGTACGATGAAGAATTTTGTCAAAGCTTTCGTCTGCAAAGCAAAGAAACAATGATTCTTCCAAACACCAGTAACTCTTCATCAATCAATATGGCATAATATCCCGGGATATGTGACTACAAAACACAGGTTTGTCAAAATGGCAATGAATGCATCATAGGGGGTACCCTATGCAAAGCACAATCTGAGATGTTGATACTACTGCTGCTGCTACTACTACTACTACTACTACTACTGCTACTACTACTACTGCTGCTACTACTACTACTACTACTACTATCACCTGGCAAAGTTTTACATACTATTCCCAGTGCTTTTTAAGCACAGACTGTTAGCAATGTTTCAATTGGCTGTCATCTTTTAATATCACACATGATAACAATGACAACTCACTGGGGCACAAATTCTGGGTATATGGTAGACAAACTTTGTATTGTCACACCTAACATTTTCAGCATAGTTAATTTCTTTTACGTACAAAAATTTATATCAGTTCACATACACCGAGCAGCAAGCCCCAGGCACCAGCACTATTCATTCAGAATAATTCATTATTTGGAGAAAGAAATGTAAATAAACTCTACACATAGTAGGGCACACACACACACACACATCAATCCCACCTACAAAGGTCACTCAAATAAAAAACTGGAAAACTGTATAAAATTCATAATATGAAACAGCCCATGATAACCTAAGTTTATGAACAGTGTCAGGTACAGTAACATGCTCTGGAATTAACTTAAGACAGCAACTCAAAGAAAACTCCATGGTTAGTTATCTTCTGGTGTGTCTACAGCATGACAATGCCCAACGTCATACAGCCAGTAGTAACGTGAAACACGTACAGGATTTAAAATTGGAAGTGTTACATCATCTGCCATATTCACAACAGTTGATGCCCTGTGGTAGTCACCTCTTTTGGCCCCTGAAAGACACCCTACATGGGTGTCACTTCAGATCATTTGAGGTGGTAAAGGAGGCGGTGAACAACTGGCCGGCACAGCAACCAAAAGACTTTGTCTCCCGAGGAATTTATGGAAAGTCAGAGTGGGTGTGAAGAACATGGTGGGCACTACAATGAAAATTAATGTCAATGCATTGTACCTTGGTTTTGCAATAAATCACTTTATATAACTTCTCCAGTTTTTATTTCAATGACCCCCTGCATATTACTAAGGGAGATGAAATAAGAATGTTGAACAGGTAAGTCCCAAGGATGCTATTTCTATGTTCACCTATCAGTAAAGGGTCAGGGTATTCTCACATAAAAGAAATACACATAAAGGATGGCAAGCCTGTAATGAATAATTCCTGTGAAGATGAATTTTTTCCACTGGAGACTTTAACAGTTCAATTCTTCATCACCATGTGGATTATTTTTGAAAAGGACTGGTTCTGCCTACAATCTTGCCACCAAGTCTCAGCCAACTTCTCAGTCACCTTCTTATGAACAAACAAATAAAAAACAAAAAAAGGAAGAGAATCCCAAAGAGTGTTCAATATAGAAATTCTGAGGCATGTAGTCACATGAAACAATTCCAGCTGAAACCCCAGTCTTGCCAATTGTTGCACGGAAACCTCAGTCCAGTTATTTAACTGCTATACCATGTACACATTTATTAATTCCAGTAACCTCTAACCTTTAGCCTCCGCCCATTCCATGTACGTATTTGTCAACAATGCTGAATTAATGATTGTATAGTATACTGCCTCCATGCCCCTCTATGCCTCCTTGAAATGAGGCACAATTCAACATTAGTTTTAATCCTGCAGTATGTGTACCGAATATTTACACTTGCATAGTCTGGTCAGTATCGTATTTAATGTGAAAACTCCACATACGTGCTCGGACAAAAATGTTCATTTTGGCACTTAAAGGTTAACAAAGAAAAAATGTGTTACACCATTTTGATGTTGACACAAAAAACAGAAATTAAACAGACTACGGACCTTTATACCCTTCTTCACAGACGCAGCGGTGCATTTCATGGTTGCAGACTCCATGGCTGTTGCTGCAGTTGTTTGGACACATAGGAATATCACATGCATCACCCAAATAATATGCATCACATGTGCACACACCATCAATGCACACACCATTGCCTGAACAGTTGACATTCGAAAACCGGCTTGGGCAGGAATTCAATCTGAGAAGAAATGCATAAATGGAGGGTGTTCAGGTAGTCCAAACAAACTTAAACTACCATGGGTAAGAACATGAACCACCAATTTATATGAATTTAATAGATAAGCTGCAAAAACATCCTAATGAGTAAGTGCTTCTCCATGAGACACACAAACCTATGAGCACTGGAGGAACAGCTACAGACATTTTTAACTTTGGCAATTTGCAGAAAAGTAAGAAGTTCATGCTGTATGTTGCACTGTTGAATAAACACCCTTAGTAATGATTATTGACAGGGTGCAGAAATGGTCTAGATATGGTTGGGAAACAAAACAGCCATACCCTTGCTAAGAAATGAACACCAACCTTGCAGCTCATATACATTTATGCTACTGACTGAGCTCTCTAAACTAACATTCCCTATGCCAGTGGTGCACAAATCCCACATGCAACCAGGCAGCAGTAGCAACTAAATTTTGTATGGTGATGCCTTGTGGATCCTCAGTAAGATATTTGTTTCATGTCACCCTTCCAGCACCAGGATTTTGAGAAGGCTCCCATATTTTTAGAAAATTAGTGTACCCTTGCCCTGTGCTATATTTTTGTTAAATTATTACCCATCATGCACATAAATCTAAAACTTGCTTTAAAAAGAAAGTCCAGGAATTCCAGAAATAACTTCCTGCACTTTGTTGTCCAACATTAACATACAGCCTTTGACATAAAAATCACATAACAAAGTCTGAGATGTGTGTAGGATGCCTGTGCACCTCCAATTTGTTCTTTCTTTTGATATCCAAATTTTGAAGTGTATCATATTGCTATGACTGTGTTGTTACAGGATCCCACGTTCATAACCATAAGTCACTCCATACCCCTCTGGACCTGTTTGGTCTGATTCACCACCTATACCCACCACATTTAAGTTACATGAGAATGTCATCTATATTCAATGCTCACCCAACTGACTGTACTGTTCTACACAAGTGTCTGCCAAAGTGTTTACTGAGACAAATGCACAGCTGCACTATCTACACTGCCACAGCAACACCATGAAAAAGGTTTCAGCTGTACACACAGCACATAGTAAAAATAAGAACCTTGCAAAAATCAACTGAATTGTATGGAATAAACACGGTCACAGCAATAAACTGTACATAATTTAGTTATTTTACATTCCTCACATTAGTGTACATCCACCAGCACAGATGATCTTGTGAGTCTTGACGTCAGTGGCTTCTTTGGTTGGTTGGTATATTCATGATCCTTCTCAATACCACTCTCCCACTCCTTCCTCACACACCTTCCCAGATTCCATGGTAGATACTTACCAGTGCTTACCAAACTTGTCAACCCATTATCTTAAGTCCTTTCCTCACCCAGTAGTTTTCTATTCCTTCTCAAGACCTCTACAGTTACACAGAGGGGTAGTTTAACATTATGCATTTTCAAGACAACCATATGACAATCACAAAGGATTAACACCAACTTGTTGCACTACATTATTTATTTGCTGGTTAGCTCTCCAACATGTTTTGGCCTGACTTAACCTTTTGGCGCCGGAATTATTTTTTTAAATTTTAGCACACCCTGTATATAAAATGTGAATAAAATAGGAACCAAATATGTTAGAATTATGAAACAAACTGCATTTTGAATAGAAAAAAATGGAAAGTATATACCATGTTTAAAATATTCAGAACCTGTATTTGTTGAATAAATATATAAAACGCAATGTTTATAGGTTAGCGGTGAGGTACGACCACTATAATGGTCGTTAGGCGTCAAAGGGTTAATAGGCCATCTTCAGGGAGACTTCTATAATATACAGCATTTGTTTTAATGTACCTATTAGAGTTTCACACATGATTAAAATCAGAGTTGTAGTAAATAATGATTAAAATACAATAACGGTACAATTAGTACAGTATACAGTACATTATAAAATTAAATAAATATGTTACATCCAAATATCTATTCTGGTCTTTCTTTATATGTTGCAAGTCTGAAGTCAGATGTTCGGTGTGTAATGTATACGCTATGAAGCATTCATAGCATGTACACTACACACCAAACATCCACAGTGTATACACTATGTACCGAACATCTGATTTCAAACTTGCAACATGTGAAGAAAGACTAAAATAGAAGTTTAGACATAATGCAAATTAATATAATTCTATAACATATTGTAAACTGTACAAATTGTAACATTATTGTATTTTAGCCATAATTTACTACAACATCAATTTGAATCATTCGTGAAACTCTAACAGTAAAAAAGGTAAAGTGATCCCGTTACAGGCCTGGTGTGGCTCAGAGGGTGGGTAGAGGTATAGCTCTACTCTTCATTGACCGCGGCACTAGAAGGGGGTGAGTGGTCAGCAGCACGCCCCCGCCACACTCTACCCCCGGGAAAGACCCGGTACCCATTCTACAGGAGGCTGGGTGGGCCCCAAGGCCGGTCTGGATGGACGGAAAATCTCATCCCCACCAGGATTTGATCCTGGACCGTCCAGCCCGTAGTCAGTCGCTATACCGACTGAGCTAGCTGGCAATCTAATAGTTAAGTTGAAACAAATGATGCATATTATAGAAGTATTCCTGAAGAGGCCTATTAAGTGAGGTCAAAATATGTCGAAGAGCTAACCAATAAATAAATAATATAGTGCAACAAGTTGGTATTAATCCTTTGTGAACAGAGGGGTAGTCTTCATCCCCATGCCACTCAGAGCAAGTCAAGCAGCATCAGCACTACACAGCAACCAATGGCTAGCCATGGCATGCAGCCACCAATTACTCTTTTTCCAACTGCCTGGTCACTCATCCAGCCTCCCATTCAATGGGTACTGGCATCCTTTCCAATGCAGTAAAGTGCCAAGATTAAGAATGAATGGAGATACATATCAACCCCACACCCCCTCCACATGCCTTCATGGCATGGTGAGGGACAATTTTACTTTCACCTTTACTTTTTCTTGATCAAGACTGTGCAGTAAATGTTTAAAAAATAGCCACATCAAGCTGCAATGTACTGGAGCAACTGGATGTCCTTCTGATAAGTAGACATGACAGAAGAGATCAAGGAAAACTTTCAATCTGATAACAATATGAAATATATTTTTTTTCTTTTTAAGCTCGTGGTTCCGTGCATCGTAATTCACTGTGAATAAAAATCCAACAGATGCAACAGTATGCAGATATTTATTTACTGCAAAACTACTCTACATGTTTCGGGTGTCACAGCACCCATCATCAGGAGTATTAAAAACTGTACCCGCAGCTTCCGGTACAGGTCACACTACTTGTACCGCTACTCCCCTCCAGTGTGGTCTGATCGGGACCTGATCAGACCACACTGGAGGGGAGTAGCGGTACAAGTAGTATGACCTGTACCGGTGGCTACGGATACAGTTTTTAATACTGCTGATGATGGGTGCTGTGACACCCGAAACATGTAGAGTAGATTTACAGTAAGTAAATGTCTGCATACTGTTGCATCTGTTGGATTTTTATTCACAGTGAAACATGTTGAGAGATGAATCATATGAGATGAAGAGACCTGCAGCATGATCATGCAAGAGTTAATACACTCTTCCTTTGATGTCATTAAGAGCAATTACCCACCTGTAGGATATGTTGAACCCTGTCATGTTAATTGCAGCATCACTGAAGAAATGCAGCAATGCTGAACCAGAATGTGCCACCACTTCAGGAATTCTCCTAATGCCGTAGCCATCTTTGTACATCAACCCACTACAAAAACAAATACATACAAAGAGCACAACATAGCGACTGAGTTCATATAAACATGCACAACTTTGAAGAAGGGGGGGTAACTATATGTACCACCTGCTTAACCATTTGACACCAAGTAATGGATACATTGGATTGCCATGTGCTGGGTTCAGTTACCTAACAACATAGTACAAGCATCAGCCAATTACTGGTATTCTGGTACAGTCCTGTTGGGGGTTTATCCATTTGCATTTTTACCTACCTTGTGTGTGTGCGTAATTTAAATCTGGAGTTCTGCAGATTACATCAGAAATTTAATTCTAGCACCAAAGAATTAAACATTTAGAATGCACAGTTTGTCCACAGACTGCATGTACGTACTGTGTTTGATTTTTAAAATTAACAACAATTTTTTTATGTCATATCAAACAGACAATTCCCAGCTTCTGAGAAACGATGCTGTCTAGACTGGTACAGTTACCAACATTATGCAGAACCTTGTTGCCTAAAACTTCAGGATAGCCCATTCTTCTTGCTCCTCCAGAATGCTGGCACCCATACACCAACTCGCACAGTCATAAATCTTCATCGGCGCTGCTGTAACCTCAAATCTAACATCATTTACTTTTAATGTTCTTGGTGCAATCAGAATGTCGTTTTTACTTCAGTTCTTAAAAATACATGTCATATTATTTTTACACTATTATTACTATTATTATTATTGTTATTTTTGTTCTGACCTTTATACAGAGTATTTACAATTATATACCCCAAACAAACCATATTTCCAGAGTATATAGTGTTGCAGCTGTTCTGTATTTACAATTTGTGCTATATGTAATGTTATTTTGCATGTTAAGTATGTTTTATACTTTTACATTAGTACTTTCTGAAGTACAGGGTTATTCAAAATGAGTGTCGGGGTTTTAACAACTTGTCATACACAATACACTTGAGATAGGAGTAAATGTATTTTTTTTATTTAATAGAACAACACTCCAAGTATTTACTACATACCTTACAGGTGATCTATATGTGCACCCTTTGTGATTCTACAAACATCAACATGATAATCGAGTTTGTTCCGCATGTCAGTGGTGACAGTTTCAATGGTGGTTCTGATTCATACCTTCAGTTCCGGGATACACACGCACCCTGTCTCTTGAAACTGTGCATACCTACTTTGAATGGAATTGTCAGATGGTGGTTGTTTCCCGAATTTGGTGCTAATTTGCCGCTGAACAGTTGTACCCCAACAATAAGTTTGAATAACCCTGTATATGTGCAGTGCCATGCATGTTTTTTTTTTTTGTTAGTTCCTTGATTTTATTTATTATTACTACTATTATTTGTTATCACCTTTATGCAAAGTGTTCATAAACGAAATACCTGAAGCAAATCATGTTTCTAGTGTACACAGTGTTGCAGCTATTCTGAGGTTACAATACACAGTACATGCAATGTTATTTCCTATGATATGTGTTTTGTACTTTTACATCAGTACTGTCCACAGTATGTGTGCAGTGCCCAGTATTACTGTTTTCTATAGTTCCTTAATGTCATGCTTTCCAAGCATGTTGTTCACATATTTTCTGAATGATTTTAAGATGATTCAAATTGCCCCTAATATTACCAACATCTTTTGTTCTTATATTTTACATATGCTGTATTTCTACAGTAAGGTCTTTACACTTTAAAATCTTTTCAGCTTCTTTCTTGATCACATTTCTATCTCTGAAATTGCAATGTATATTCAGAGACATTCCTTTTTCATTCTCGCAATGTCCAGTTGACTGTTGGGGGAGATTCTGACAGTTTTCACTTGCTGATTCCACAATAAGATTAATAAGGTTACCTTAGTTTCACAACTGTTCCAGCTGATTTCGGTATATATTCACATCAGTGTTCCATGTCTAATTGTACCCCTATTACAGTGGATATTTATTATTATTATTATTATTATTTGTCCCATTAACTTCAATTTGACAAAATAGTCATACCCCCTCACATATTTAATAGCTAAGGTGAAGGTAAGAACATGTACTACCTACTGCTGAACTGTACTATCACCTAAGAAATTATTATTATTATTATTGTTGTTGTTGTTGTCATTATTATTTTTTTTTAATTTTAATTTAGTTATTATGTGGTGGTCTGCTGGTAAGTCCAGATGTCAACAAGAGATCAAGCGATTTATGCCAGCACTTTACCAATGATGTGTGCAGTGCTAATTAGTGTGTTCATCTGCAGCTCTATAGCCAATAGGTGGTCTGGCAGCTACTGAAGGTTCTTATCTAATCCCTTTGTAATTGTTCCTAATGCTCCAATTATAACTGGGACAATTTTTGTCCTCCCTTTCCATGTCCTGCTGACCTCATTCTCCAAGTCTTTGTACTTGCTTAGTTTTTCAGTTTCTTTTGTGTTAATGTTTGAATCATCCAGTATGGCTATCTCAATCAGTAGACAAGCCTTCTCTCCTTTTTTATGCAGTACTATATCAGGTCAGTTTGCTAGTATTGTCTGATCTGTGACAACATAATAGTAGTACCATTGACATTTAGGACCCTTTTAAGGTTCATACTACTTGTCAGTGACCTGTAACCCCATATGTTTACATATCATCCAGTTGATGTAACCAGCCACCTTATTGTGTCTGTTAATGTATTCAGATGGTGCTAGTGTTGTCCATCCTGCAACAATATGTTTCATGTGTTCTGCCGCCTTATAGAACATTCTGTGTTTACTATCAATTGGTTGCTTCATGATGTTTCTCTCATGACAACATGTATTGAATGCTTTATCTTGGGCTGCTATTATTAAACTCTCTGTTTCTCCCTTCGGGCCTGAGCTACATAACTACACCCGGGATTTTTCTTTATCTACTGATGGTCTCTCAAGGTCGTGGTAAAATTATTATTCTTCTGTCTTCTCATTTTCAGTGCTGGACTGAAGTTGATTCTTGATATTTTTGACAGCAGTTTCGTGTGTAATATATTTTTGCTTTATTACACTGGCTTCTTTTTGCAAAGTATATGGTTTTCCTGGCACCATATTCTTGCATTAATCTAGTAGGACTATCTTTGCCTTGCTTAATGTACTCATTATTATTATTATTATTTGATTAATTCATTTAGTTATTTCTTAAACCTCTAGTATGTATTACCATGAGCTGTGATTGCTAACACCAGTACTCAACTCTTACATTTAAACCTCATGTAGATCACACACAATATGGTATGTAATCTAACAGTTCCTATTATAATAGTCTATTATTCTTTTCTTCAATCCCCCATGCCTCTTCTGAACATTATTCTGGGCCAGGCATACACAAATTCCAGGTGTCAGGTGGTCTGGGAGACGGAATTTTGTACGATGGTGCTCAGTCCTTGTGGGTTCTCATGGCACCTTTTTGGCAAACAGAAGTTGGAGGCAGCTCCTACAAAGCTGGGCAATTTTTGGAGCCCTGTTCAGGAATATTAAACTTACCAAAAAATAAACTAAGTGTAAGCACTCCCTCCCCCTACTTTCCATATGTATAGCCAAATGTAATGAACATCTATTCACTGGTTTTAGAAAATGAATCTTCCAACAGACTGACAAATGGCTATTACTGCCACTACTGGCACTCTGAGCAAAGAACACACCATACTATTACATGTACTTGCTGAACAAAATTGGAATTTCTTTCCAGTTTTAATGCAGATTGTAAAAATGCAGAACAATTATGGATGCTTCAGTAACAACGAGACAAAGCAAAGATAGACCAATACCATTTGCCGAGCACACTTGGCAACCCCACAGTAAGCTGATAAAACTGTGTTGAATATCAAAAAACAGCCAGGAATTCCACAGACATATTTTTTAATGACAGATTTCATTATGTTCAGTCAACCTAAAATTCAATTTCATATTGAATGTAAAACTCCAAATACCAATTCAAACCCTTTACAATGCCAGCTGAAATTCTGGTTCAAAATTTTATACATTAAGAAATGTTACAGCTTTCACAAAAGGAGAATGTCTTATAATGAAAGGACAGCAAGTTTAAAAACAGTATTTCCATTTGCATTACTCAACATGTGACTTATATTCTAAACTTGTTATGTTCATTCTTTATCATATGCATTTTTGGTGTATTATACTGTTTTTAGAATCTATATCAGCAAAACTCCAGAATTTTGATTCTATGCTGAAGCTGAAATTCACTAACATTCCCTAATTTATTGCCAAGACAATTTAATTCAAGAAGAGAGATCAAACGTTAAGCATGTGTGCATATCCCCTTTGTTGTAATACACATGTATAAAATGTATACCATCAATGAATTCCACCTTAACAAAATTCTAATCATCAGATGCCTCACATACCATGTAAATCCACCTCTACAATTGTATTCCCAACCAATACTTAAATTTTAAATCAACAGTTTATCATTTGTGTTTGGGGTCCCATCAGTTAAGTTTCCAGGAAGAAAGAGTTCTGTGCACAAAAGCATATATTGTATTCAAGCGTCCTATTAGTCTATTAAATCTGTGAACACGTGTGTTTTATAACCTGAGGAAAAAATGTAACAATCAATACTTTTTTTTTACTTTTTGAAGAGCCCAATATCAAACTCCTGTTCTATTCACATCTTATTTCCACATACATGAGACAAAACCAATTTTCCTGCAACATCTTGAAGTTAACTGCTTGTCTATTTGTGGATATCTACCACACCTGACTATTTCACCAATGCTCTCACACTCTTGGCTCCATGCACACACAACTTTAAATGGTGCAGGAAGTAACACCATTTCCAGGAACTTCTCCAGATCTCAACATACTAATTTATTGCAACCATACAACCACACAATTAACACCAACACAATGCTAACCTAAAGACTGCAAGAAGAGGGGAGTGCACACTATCGCCATCAAAGATATACAGATGGTCCCAGCCACACTCAGTGGCAAATTCTTCCAAGTGCAGGCGGATTGTTGCATTCGGTGCACCTCCTGCATCCACCAACCAACTGCACTTAACGTCAGTGGAATAATTCCCATGACCGTCATGGATGATTCCCGACTTCTCTGTCAACCTAGCACCACGAGAAAAAAATAAATAAAATGGGCAAAAATGGGCACAACCCTAATAAAGAAAATATAGAGACTGTTACACATAACCTACCAACCAATCCTGTTGATAGCACAAAAACACACATTTAATCCACTTTTTATAGCCACAGTATTTTTCAATGCATTTTAAATCGTCTGGATTAAAATACATACCTAACTTTACCACCACAAGATTGACAATACTGTCCTTGCCACCCATCATAACAAACACAGCTTGTGCCATTTTCACACTTCCCGTTCACACACTGAACACTTGTACAGTTTGTACTATAAACCACTTTAATTATGAAAAAATATACTACACCAATACACAATAATAAGTGCCGAAAGTAATATTTTCGACGGTATTTTGATTTAAACAAGAATAAAAACATCTGCAAGTTCCCTGCCATCTTGAATTAACCATTTCCGCGACAGTCCATGACGTCATGAGCCCAGTATGCACCTTCCCGTATGTATGCGGTGAAGGAACGCTGTTTTTGTAGGAAGTGCCGTTATTCCCGCATAAGAAAACATGTCCTAAAGACAATGAACTCATTATGTCACAACCTTGGATGACGTAATTAGGGTATTTTATCATCAAAACAGGTGAATTTTGTCTCATTTTACTTCAATTTTAGCTGTTTGAGGTACGCAATGAAGAGAATCCAGTGTGACATGTTATATGGTCATCGACCCCCGTACAGTTAGACGCACAGTTTCAGACGCATAATAAACAATTTGCGCATTATAAGTAGTCAAATTGCAATAAATATATTCACTTGTGAATTCCAATAACTTTGTATGATTTGGATTACTGTTTTCGGAGCCAGGTATGTTTCATTACAAATGAAAGTGCGGTGTGTCACTGCTTAGGACGTGGTCACATGGACTGAATAACTGTCATTTGTAATAGCAGTGCTTCGTTCGATGTGGGTCAGAGTGGTCGCTTTCATTTGGGGTACAATTTCATTCAAGATAATGATGAAATAATGTTAGCTCTGTTACAGGCTCGTTGTTAGATGTCAGCATAGAGTCTGCGGGCCGGACGAACGTATAATTACAGACGATTCCAGACAGCGAAAGAGTTCTGTTTTCTGTGGGAACCCCCTCCCAACCATCACCCCCATCATCTATTCTACGGCTATCTGCGTTATCTCTCCAAGCATAAGGCAACGTGGCCGTGAAGCAAACTGCTGAACTCCAAGTATTGACGTTTAGAACGTACCGAGCTGTAACCTCCTGCCACATTCCCATTTTCTCCATAACGTGCGTCCTAGTTAATCACAGGGATGAGTTTGTGTGTTCTGGTTTGTCTGCGCCTGAAACAGCAACTCTGAGATCGGAATTGCTTATTTCAACTCCACCACGAAACCCCTCAAAACTGACTGTAAATTGTCTTGTCTCTCATTAGCAACAACATTCCCAACAGTAACTGTGAACTACATAAGCTACTTTTTTTTATATAAAAGAACCAAACAACCACTACAGTAAACTGCCATTCTTATCGCAACAAGCACTCATTTCTGAAGCCTATCAATTGCCAAGAAACAAAAGCGATTCATTGTTGGACCTCGGAACAAGTTGGCAATAAGTAGGAAACTACGCATTGAGTGGAACCCAGGACCACCTTGGATGTGGTAGAGAAAGCATTTCCAGTGCAATTGCTGAGGATGAAACCTCTTCTGTTCGGACTGTGGCGGTACAAAGAAACGTAAATGCACCTCCTAAGGATTAACCTTTGCCTAACCACTGTACTGCCCAAGTCCATGATAGACCCACCATTGGACAATCATATTGGGCACTTACCAGTAGTTGCTGATGTTTTGATACGGACGTGAATGTATACCATGAAGACATAACAATTTGTAGTTCTGTGGTTAATAGACATAGTGCCAGATTTAACAATAAGGAACTCTGCATTCTCCTGAAAATAGGTATTTATGTGTTGAAGATGATTCTCCCAATAGATTGGCCCCACACAGAATTAACTTGGTCTTCCTGTCCCAGTTCATTGTGTTTTTTCTCAGGTACGAACTGAATCTTACATTATAATGTAGCTTGATTTTATTCTCAAAAGGGCTAATATTTGACACTCTATACAGTACACACCCTGTCAAGATGGTAATAATATAACAATCAACTGATCAGTGACGTATGAAAGAAAGTGTGATGCCATAAGATAGGTGGTTAGATTAATTTACTATTTGGGAAATTTGGAATTTTATGTCAACTCTTAATAGTCCCTGCATTTGACTGTCTGATTCTGCATACCTGTTTATATTTATTGCAGTTTAGGAGTTCAATAACATATTACCTTCACAAAGTCTCTTACGACTATAGGAACAGTCACTGGCTTGGGTAACAAATTCATTATTTTTTAATTCATTAGCATGGCTTTTCCCATTATCCATGAACTCATACACAATACGCGGTGTAGCTATAAAATTACCGGACTGATGTTAGAACCTTTTTATTCAAAAAATTACACGATAGAAATGTTGTCGCCCTAAATGTACTATCCTCCCCGATCCCTACACCGCTTAATGCGAATCTTCCACTGTTGGAAGCAATGCTGCAGGTCGTCTTCTGATAGCTTAGTCAGGAGCTCCGTCACTTTTGCCTTCGCTGCATCTACGGACTCGAACCTGGTTCCTTTTAACGAAGACTTGATCTTTGGAAATAAAAAGAAAGTCACATGGGGCTAGGTCAGGTGAGTACGGTGAATGTTCCAACATCTTGTGCTTCGTCAAAAACGCCTTGACAGACAGGGCGTTGTGTGCCGGCGCGTTGTCTTGGTGAAGAACCCATGAGCCGTTCTTCCACATTTCAGGTCTTCTTCTTCTTCTTCTTCTTCTTCTCGCCCTTTCCCGAACGTTTGTCAAAACCTCCTTGTAGCAGACCTGGTTAACGGTCTGACCTTCAGGCACCCAATCCACGTGAACAATCCCTCGGATGTCGAAAAAACGATCATCATTACTTTAAATTGGGATTTGCTCTGCTGTGCTTTCTTTCGCCGCGGTTAACTAGGGCTCTTCCAGTGCATGGATTGGCGCTTACTTTCTGGGTCGTATTTAAAAAACATGATTCATCACAAGTTTTTACTTTCTCTAAAAAGTTTGCGTGGTTTTAAATATTTTGAAGAATGTCAGCACAAATGTTCATTCGAATTTCTTCGGCGCCATCTTCGAATACACTTTTTTTTTTATCATGTTCAAATTGTTATGTAAAATCTGTAGAACAGCTCCATTGTCAACGGGGAGGACTGTATGAGTCGAACACAGTCCTGTGAGTGGTTTAAGCGTTTTAAAGAAGGCAGAATGTCGGTCCGTGAAAATCCCAGGCCTGGACGTCCTTCCACATCAACAAACGACGACCATGTCGAGAAAGTTCGTGCTGTGATTCATGGAAATCGTTGGTTAACTGTCCGAGAAGTTGCTGACGAAGTGGGCATAAGCATAGGATCTTGCCATCAAATTTGTACTGAAATTTTCAGATGCATCGCGTCAGTGCAAAATTCGTGCCGCGTTTGTTTACTGACGATCAGAAAGACAACCGCGTTGAAATCAGTCAGGAACTGCTTGGCAATGCAAATGGTAATAAAAACGCTCTTAAGAACATCATAACAGGTGATGAGACGTGGGTTTATGGGTATGGTGTTGAAACCAAGATGCAGTTGTCGCAGTGGATTGGAAAAGGGTCTCTTCGACCAAAAAAAGCATGGATGAGTTGGTCAAATCAAGGTGATGTTGGTTGTGTTTTTTGATTGTAAACGCATTGTCCATCACGAATTTGTACCACGTGGTCAGATGATAAACAAACAGTTGTACCAGGAAGTTTTAGCGCGTTTGAGGGATGCTGTGCGCAGGAAGAGGGCTGAATTGTGGGAAAACCGGACTGGGATGTTGCACCACGATGATGCGCCGGCTCACGCGTCACTCCTCATCCTCAGTTATCTGGCAAAACATCAGCCATCCGTTGTGCCCCATCCGCCCTATACTCCGGATTTAACCCCAGCAGACTTTTTCCTGTTTCCCAAACTTAAAACCACTTTGAAAGGACGTCGTTTCCAAACCATAGAGGAGATCCAGGAAAATGCGATAAGAGAACTGCGCACCATCACAAAAAGTGCGTTTCAGGAAGCATTCCAACAGTAGAAGAAACGTTGGGAATGGTGTGTCGCCAGTAGCGGGGACTGCTTTGAAAGGGACAGTGCGCTTAAAATGCTGTAAAATGAGCAATAAAGCCTTTATAGTAATTTTTTTTTGGGGGGGGGGGGGACACGCTTTGTATTCTCCTTGAAAACTTGAGGTCCTCACATCAGTGTTCCTAACAAGTATTCGTGGATGTTATGCCATGTTGAATGGCAAAATGCTAGGTGTGAGTCGTATGCTGTTTATAATGAGCCTGGTTGTGGTTGAGCGTTGTATGCTGTGCAGTGTGAGACTCTTACATCTTGTTAAACCATACTGCTGCATTCGTCTTTAGTAACTTTAGCTTGGTGTTCTTGTAGTTGTTGTTGAGTTTTGCTTCTTGGGCACTAAGTATTTTTATCGTTTCACCGTGCATTCTGTAGATTATTTAATTACACATACCAACACATGCACATATATGTATTATTTAAGAAGTATAAAATTTACATTAAAACATTTAAAACGCTCCTGCGTGTTTCGATCTCACGCTGCACAGCATACGATGCACAACCATAACCAGGCTCATTCTAAACAGCGTATGACTCACACACAAAAACACGACATGCTGCCACAGCACCAAGTTAACATAATGAAGTAATTCACTGAATGTTTTAAATTATTACTTTAGCACAAGGAACAATATATGCACCCTGAGGATGAGCGTGCGATCGAAACATGTAGGAGCATTTTAAATGTTTGAATGTAAATTTTGGACTTCTTAAATAATATTATATATGTGCATGTGTCGGTGTGCGTAATTAAATTAATAGTAGGAATTTCATCATATCCATATGTATTTTTAGGCTTAAGGGATTTAATAATATTTTCAGTTTCTTGTGTTGTTGTAGATTTCAATTTTATATTTGGAAAGGAGTTGAGGTTAAAAGCATTCAACAAATAATATATTGGAGTATATTATTTTTATTATTATTATACCTATTACTGTTATCACCATTGCCATCATCATCGTCATTATCACCATTAATACACTTTTTTCTCGACCAGTGAAAGGAAATATTTATTAAATGCACTTGCAATAGTTTGTGGATTGTTAGTAGATAAGCCATCAGTACTTAAAACTTGTGCTTCTTCATTAATATTATTCATAACTGATTCTAATTTTACTGTTTCTCAGAGGATTTCAATTTTATTTTTTGATTCTAAGATCTGATTGCTATAAGCATTTTTTTTTGGCTTCCTTAATGACATATGATGGAATTTTATTATACATTTTGTAATGACATTTAGTCTCAGATCATTACTGTTCCTATTGGCCAAACATAGTTCTGTCTTATGTTTATATAATGTTTTTATTCCTATTGTAATCCAGGTTTTATTTTTAGTACCACTTTTAACTCTCAGTAATGGCAAGCTTAAGTAAAAGATCCTCAAGTATGTATATAGCAAACAGTTAAATTTAGAGTCAGTGTCACTGCTACCAAAATAGAGTGTCCCAAGTTTCATAGATTATTTTTATAACAAGGTCTGCCATTTTATATTTACACATTTTTCTTACAGTTTGATACAGTTGATTACCAGACTTGCAAATCAATATCACTGATGTCTATGAGTTGAGCCTCATGGTCAGATAAGCCATTTATAAGATGTTCTATACTATAATTTTATAACTTTTATTGACAGATGAATATATTATCTATCACTAAAGTACAATTATTTTGAACTCTTGTCAGGCAGTTGACAGTGCTTGACAGATTGTAAGGTAAAAACAATGAGTATAAATTTTGTTTTCTGTTACTGTCAATTAGATACTTTACATTTATGTTATCACAAATAATAAATCAAATTTTTGGACTGTGCAGTACATTGGGGATAGTTTCTAATGTATTTAAGAACTGATCAAAATTTCCAGTTAGGGCTCTATATAAAGCCAGTACACAAATTTTAAAAATGTAGATTCTAATTTTAAAGCACATGATTCTATAACCTGATCTGTTTACCATAACGTTCTAAATTTATGTTAGTAAATTTTAAGTTTTTATGTACAAAAATATTCACTCCCTCTTTCTCTAGTGTCTCTTTACAATATTTAGTGACTAAGTTACCATTTTCTATGCAAATGTGTTCTAATTTCAGCTGTTTCATTTCCTCTGTTCCTTTTCTTCTCCTTTTTTCCTACTTATTCCTTTTTTCTTATTATTCTTTTTTTTTTCATTTCTCTAATTTAATTTTCGTTTATTTTTTCTCTTATTTTGTGTGTGTGTGTGTATATATATATATATATGTATATATATGTGTGTGTTTGTTTCCCACACTTAGTAGTGGCTTCATTTTCTGAGGCCTTTTTACATCTGAGCAACACTGAGCAATTAGAATTCTTTCCTTCCTCCCACCTCCCTCATGCTCTGTCAACCTATTGGCTGGCATATTATCTGAGATCCAGTCACTGCCCACACCCTTCCCCAAATAAACTGCATACATAAATGTTCCCATCATTATTCTTGGACTGCTTGGCCCTTGAAGATGGGTCCAACAGGTTTTCCTGAAATTTTGGTACTAAACAACCATTCTACGCTGTGTAACATCTCAAAAGAGCACAGATATAAAATAAAGTTTTCAATAAGCACACAAAATCTACTAAAATTCTTTCATACCTCTCCTTTTTAATGACAAGCTGGGACTTGTTTTGATGACATCAACTTGTCAGTGTTAGTTGGCACAGTATAGGCGGCAAAGATTACATGTGATGCCAGCTGCCAGGAGTTACTGTCTTGTCTTGATTAAATGGCAGAAAGAGTTCTTCTGCACTGCATGTTGACCCAAATGGTAATAAAGCTGCCACTGCACTTCACTCAAGTTCTTGTTGACTTCCAAGTCGGAATCCTGAATATCATCTGGCACAGGTGGTCTGTCATCATACCAATTAAATTATATTAAAAATTGTCCATGATTTTGTGTTTAGAGGCAGTGTCCACACTAAATGATGAAAAAATCACTCATTTCCACTGTCTGAATTTTCTGTCAAGAAGGGGTGGTATGACAGGAATGGCTGTGACAGATTCTGCAAGAGTTACATAATGTCCATTTCATTTTCAGTTGGTGGTCCAATCTCATCATTTTTGTCAAGGAAATCCATAACTGTAAAAAATGCTACCAAATTTCTGGATTTCACTGGTCCTTGCCACCGAAAGTTTCCTATGAAAGGCATATGCTATGCTGAAAATACTTCATTTCCATCAACCTGAAGATTACATTTTTCATTTAACTTTGAAAATAATTTGCAATTTTGCAGAGCCAAAGATAATCTTCAACATGTGATGATCAGGGAGTTATATTCTTAAAAAATAGATAAATTTTATATCTCATTTAACATTTACCTGCTTTCAGTACTTCCTTCAAACAGACTACAGCCTAACACTTTCTCTTGCCATTTAGATGCAGTAGGTCAGACCACATCATTTCAAGCCCTTTCTTACACTGCATTTTAACACACAATAAGGCTTCGCAGAGGACATGTAATGTTACTGTGTTACACACTTCAAATATGAGGGGGTGCTGATAAGTCCTTAGTCCGACCAAGAAGGAAACAAGATACAGCGACCAAACTCGGGATTTATTCAACATACTCCCCACGAAACTCAATACACTTCTTAGCCCATTGCTCTAAGTT